>JGI24702J35022_10001305_pt1 | contig 15499 bp, 12 predicted proteins | sample TergutTh196P4_FD_35022 | JGI IMG/M metagenome (IMG submission 35022)
GCCTTCCCTTTGGCAGCCTTCCCTTTGGCAGCCTTCCCTTTGGCAGCCTTCCCTTTGGCAGCCTTCCCTTTGGTGGCCTTCCCTTTGGCAGCCTTCCCTTTGGTGGCCTTCCCTTTGGCAGCCTTCCCTCATACTAGAAAGAGATGGCAGGATAGGGCTGCGACAAGATCGCTTTATAGCGGCATAGTGGGCAAATGATTGCCCTTACGCTGAGTAGTGTTGATATAATACCAACTATGAATGAATTAACCGTTGTCATACAGGCAGGCGGAGAATCAAAAAGGATGGGCAAGTCAAAGGCGCTTGTTCCGTTCTGCGGTTCTCCTTTGATATGCCGTGGCCTCAAACGTCTGGGGCCCATTGCTGATGAGCTCATCATCACCACCAACGACCAGAACAGCCTTTCATTTCTTTGCACGAGAGTCACGTATGACAAACTCAAACTATACAGCGACCTGTTCAATGAGCGCAGCGCACTCAACGGTTTGTATACAGCGCTTTTCTACGCAACTAAACCATTCGTTGCTATCGTAGCGTGCGACATGATTTTTCCTTCGGCACCGATTCTTCTCATGCAGCGTGACAAGTTGGTCGAGACCGGCGCAGACGTCGCGGTCCCACGTGTCACGCATGGTTTTGAGCCCTTTCATGCGGTGTATCGGCGCGAGACCTGTTTACCATTGGTGAAAGCTGCGCTTGAGGCCGGAGAGACTAAAGCAACGATCTGGTATGAGCAGGCACGCATCGTTGAGTTCGACCGGCAGACTATGCTGGACATCGATCCTCGTGGCGGCTCGTTTATAAATGTGAATACTCCTGACGAACTTGCCGCAGTGGAACAACGTATCCTAGAGGGCACTATGACAAAGGCCGACGACAATTTGTACGTGCAAGACCCCTCGAACCCTGAGTTTTTCAGTCTTCGTGAAGCTTGCGACTGCGGTTTTACACTTACCTGAGGGGATGCTCGTGAACACTGAACCCTCTGACAGGATACTGACCATACCAAACCTGATTACCTTGGCTCGGCTTATGCTGCTGCCTGTGTTTGTGGTGTTGTTCGTGGGTCACCATAACGATTTTGCAGCCTTTATTATATTTGTGCTGGCTGCCGCCACCGATTTCTTTGACGGCATGATATCTCGAATGCTCAATCAAGTCTCGAAGCTTGGTCAGCGATTCGACCCTCTTGTTGATCGTCTACTCGTCATTGTTGGCATCATCTGTATCTTTATTGTTGGACGTGTGCCTCTCTGGATTCTCCTTATCCTACTCGTTCGCGATCTGCTCATGATTGTATTGGCGTTTTTACAGGAGACACGTCTGGGTATACCCACCAAGGTGCTCTTCCTTGGAAAGATAACCACCGCGGTCCTCATGTTCGGCTTCTGCCTTCTCATTATCGGCTTTCCTTATGTTGAAGGGCTCGGACTTATTGAAAGCCCACTTCTACCTGGATGGGGCTATCGGTCGGCAATGTTTGGGATTTGGGTCATATATCTTGGGACTATCCTTTCGGTCACCACTGCNATCATCTACATCATACGTGGTGTCGGTTATACCCGGCAACAAGCTCCTGTCAATTCGCATAAAACACGATCAAGGCGCGACGATCGGGACAGAAACCAAAAGCACATCAGAAACTACGGCCGCGACAATCGCTACGATGACAGGTATTACGAAGACCGGCGCTATGGCAATGGGCAAAACGACCGTAACGAGAAGTATCACAACGATCAGTATGGTTCAAACAGACGCGATTTCTCTGAGCAACATGCTTCGGAGAAGAGCAGCCTTACCAGTCGGTATAACACGGATAAACTCAGCCTGACAGGGCAAAGCAGTCTCACAGGCCAGCGCAGCCTAACGGGACAGCGCAACACGACAGGCCAGCGCAGCCTAATGGGACAGCGCAACACGACAGGCCAGCGCAGCCTAACGGGACAGCGCAACACGACAGGCCAGCGCAGCTGGAGCAGGCGCAACGCAGGCAGACCTGTCGCACCGCACCAATCAACGAGATCAAAACCCTTCGAGAAAGCCTCATACGAACGAGTGTGGTTCTTCAGAATTCCGTTAAAATTGCGACTCATAATAGCAATATCATTCGTACTTCTCATAGTAATTCTTTTCTACAGCATTGACGGAGTACGGCATATTGAGAAGATACACGCAGGAGTGACCGTAGCCGGCGTCAACGTTGGCGGGATGACGCTTGAAGAAGCAGAAACCGAGATAGATCTGCAACTTTCCACACGTGCAGGAGAGCTACCCATCAACCTCTTTGGCTCTNTCGAAGCGGTCGCCCTCGGCCCCACCGAAGCAACGGCAGACCTGACGCTTGGAGTCAGCGCCTATGAGAATGAAATATACAATGCTGCAGACGCCGAGTCCTGGAGTATCTCGGCAGCTACGCTTCTGGTCTCAGTAGAAGCAAAAACCCTTGCTGAGAAGGCCTATGAAGTTGGGCGCGGATCTGACTTTTTAGTCGGACGTTTCATAGCGACATTCTTTGGAGTCGATTTGGACGCCTCCCTTGAATACTCAGCAGCCATTCTTGAAGCGTTGGAGGACATGCTCACACGCTCGCTTGGTTGGGAGATGACCAATGCTGACATTTACCTGTCAGGCAATGAGTTTGCGGTCGATCCCGGACGAGACGGGCTTGCAGTTGACCATGAGGCGTTTATGCAGGCCCTTAGCAGGGCGTTTCTATCAGAAGACCGGTCTGTGGTAGTTCCCATGGCGGTAAGCCCACGTTTGATCGACGAGAACCAGGCAGAACAGACCCGCATCAATGCCCAAAACGTCACCTCTGCCCCCCTCACCTTCGTTGACAGGGATGACGACGCCTCATGGCTCGCAAGCAGCAGGGACATTAAATACTGGGTGAGCACGTTTATCGAACTGCCTACAGAAGGGCAGAATACAGAAGCGAAGCTTACCGCGTTTATCGATGAAGCAAAGGTGCGCGAGACCTTTGAAGATATCGTCGACCTTGATGTGGTGCAGGTTGAACCCATCGATGCTTCTTTTGGTATAACAGAAGACGGTAACATCACGATCATTGAAAGCGTGGATGGCGAAGGCATCGACTACGAAACACTTGTTGAAAGCATTCAAGCCACCATCTTTGGATATGCGGTGATCAGCAGCTTTGGTGGTTCGGCAAGCAACGTTGACCTGTCGTCTGATTTTTCATCCGATACTTCTTCTCCAAGCTCATCGATCCTGGGCTCCTTTGACTCAACACGGGCTATCACCATTCCCTTAGGAATCATAAGCCCACATTTCAGCACGGCCCAGGCTCAAGACTTGCGTGTGACGGATAAGATAGCTTCGTTTACTACCTACTANTACTCATCGACGCCTTCGCGCACCCATAACATCCATCTTGCCAGCGACTTCATAAGTGGTGTACTCATCGCTCCCGATGCCACCTGGTCTTTTATTGAGACGGTAGGCGAATGCACCGCCGAGCGAGGGTTTCTAAAGGATCGCGCCATTCAAGATGGTGTTTACGTGGACGCGATTGGCGGTGGGATCTGTCAGGTAGCCACCACGGTCTATAACTCCATATTCGAATCAGGCTTGCCTATTGTTGAGCGCACCAACCATGCATACTACATAACCAGCTATCCTGCCGGACGCGACGCTGCTGTCTCGTTTCCCTCAGTCGACCTCAAGTTCAGGAATGATACTCCCTACTGGCTGGTTCTCTTAATCGGGTACACTGATAACTCGATCACCGCGACACTTTGGGGNACGAGTCCAGGTTATGTGGTTCAGATTGTGCCGGGGCCGTGGCAGGAAGGTGCTGAGTATAAAACCATAGAAGAAGAGAACCCTGAGATGTATGTAGGTCAGACCAAGGTTCAGACAACAGGCTCAAATGGCAGCCTCATCGACGTGACCCGAACCGTCTATGACCGTTCTGGTAATCTGTTGCGTACTACCGTATTCAGGTCCTGGTACATCCCTGTAGACGAGGTCGTTGAGATCGGCACCAAACCGCTGCCCGAAGAAGAAACACCTATCAGCCCTTGAAAGGACAAACCCTCATACACGAAGCCCTGGCTCTAACGAAGCGTATGACAAACGGAGCAAAGCATACACGGCACGGCAGATTGAGTCATACGCGGTAAACGTCACAAAGGAGGAACCACACCGTGAGCGACGCACCATCGCCGACACAAGGACCTAAGGACCAGAAGTACTTCCAACCAGACATTGAGCTGATTTCTAAGTCTGATCTAGAGGCGCTTCAGCTCAAGCGCCTGAAAGAGACCGTCGTTAACTGCTATACGAACATTCCATTTTATCGGCAGTCAATGGACGCGAATGGTATTGACCCTTATGCGATCAACACCCTTGATGACGTACNCGCGTTCCCGTTTACCACCAAACAGGATATGCGTGACGCGTATCCCTTTAATCTATTCGCACTTGACGTCCACTCCAAGGTACAACGCCTTCACGCCTCAAGCGGTACGACAGGCAATGCGACCGTCTGTGGGTATACGCAAACTGATATAGACAACTGGGGCGACTGTTTCGCGCGTTGCATCGCGCAGGCTGGCGGGAGCTCACAATCGATCCTTCAGGTCTCTTATGGCTACGGACTGTTTACCGGCGGCTTGGGTGCCCACGAAGGTGGTATCCGCATGGGATCGACCATCCTGCCCATGTCAAGTGGGAATACCAGGCGTCAGGTCCAGATGATGCGCGACTTTGGCGTTGACATACTAGCCTGCACTCCATCGTATGCGCTANTGATTGCNGATACGGCAATCGAAATGGGATNTAACCCCTCNACCGACTTCAAGGTATCAGGTGCGATTCTGGGAGCCGAGCCTTTCTCTGAGAATATGAGAAAAGAAATCGAGAGCAAACTTGGCGCATGTGTCATTGATATCTATGGACTCTCAGAGGTTATGGGTCCGGGAGTGTCCTGTGAATGCAGCTTTCAAGATGGTTTGCATGTTGCCGAGGACCATTTCATTATCGAGATCATTGATCCAGACACGCTGGAGCCAGTTGCAGAGGGCGAATGGGGCGAGGTGGTATTCACTACCTTAACCAAGGAATGCTCCCCACTTATCCGATACCGTACACGCGATATCTCACGCATCATCCCCGGGCAGTGCCGTTGCGGACGCACGCTCAGGAGGATGGACCGCATCAGCGGCCGCACCGATGATATGCTCATTATCCGCGGTGTGAATGTCTTCCCGAGCCAGATACAGCAGGTCATCTCGTCTTTTGCAGAGGTCACGAGCTACTACCAGATCATCCTTACCCGTGAAGGGCCGCTTGATCATGTNACGCTTAACGTTGAGACGGTGCCTGAGTTCGATTTTGATGAGATCCGCAAGATCGAAAGCCTTACCAGCCGCATCAATGCAGAGCTTAAGAGTAACCTGCAGGTCTCGGTTGACGTTAAGATCGTTGAACCAAAGAGCATCGAACGCAGCGAAGGCAAGGCCAAACGTGTGATAGATCTCAGGAATACCTGATGGTAAGGAGCCAGCCATGATTGACCAGATTACTGTATTCCTCGAAAACGACCGAGGCCGTCTTGCCGCCATGTGCCGCACTTTTGGAGATGCTGGCATATCGATGCGTGCACTTACCGTTGCCGATACTGCGAATTATGGCGTTGCCCGCATTATCGCTGACACGCCACAAAAAGCCTGCGAGGTTTTGCTTAACNCGGGATACCGAGCAAAGATAACCACGGTATGCGCTGTTTCGGTCCCTGACTACGCAGGAGGGCTCGCATCACTTTTTGAGGCATTCGATGCTGCGCAGATCAATGTAGAATACGCCTATTGCTTCAGCTCACAGGACGCAGAAGCTATCAACATCCTACGCGTCAACGATGAGGCGCGTGCCTCGGATATCGTATTGGAAGCAGGCTTCACGTTATTGGAGCCCAAAGACGTCTATCAAGTGTAAGGTCTATCAAGTATAAGAGTTGAGACCCATGCCACAGAAAAAGAAGCCATCACGGCGAAAGAAACCTGCAGCACAAAAGAAGCAAACAGCGCCGCAGAACAAGCAAGCTAAGCAACAAAGGACCTGGACCCTTGTAGTAAGGTGGGTGGTCATCGCACTTATTGTCCTTGCCTTAGCAGGCAGTGTTTTGCTCGGTGCGCTTTCCAGTCGTTATAAGGTTTCTAGTACAGCTCCTGCAAACGCTGCCATTACCTTAGCAGGCATCAGCGTTGCCCCTGTACGTGAGGGTACAACCTATGCAGGCATTGCGTATACCGCTACACGCGCCCAAAGCCTTCTCTATGCAGCCAGTACGTACAAAATTCCTACCGTTGAGGCAGATTGTGCGGGGCTTTGTACCGCTGATGGNCAGGTGCTTTTTTCAAAGAATACCGAAGAAAAAGTTGTCATGGCTTCAGCAACAAAAATCATGACCGCCATAGTAGCGCTTGAAAGTGCTTCCCTTGACACCATGATGAAGGTCACCTTTGGTGCGGAGCATACCGAGGGCTCCTTGGCGTGGTTGCAGGAAGGAATGACCCTGTCGCTTTCTNACCTTCTGTATTGCCTGATGGTTGCCTCAGGTAATGACGCAGCGGTCTGCATTGCGCAGAATATCTCTGGAGTCGAGAGTCGCTTTGTGAGTCTGATGAATCAAAAGGCCCAGGTGCTTGGCATGACCTCAACGGTATACAAAGACGTCATGGGTTTATCCGAAGAGAATTATTCTACGGTCGATGACTATCTCAAACTCACCGTGTATGCTATGCGTAATGAAGCATTTCGTGAGGTGGTTGCAACTCAATACAAAGAGATATATGTCGATGGAATTACGCTCACGCTCGATAATGCAAACATTCTTGGAGAATTTCTTGAGAACCCTCAGGTAACAGGGGTCATAACGGGGTCTTTGGATGGCCTGGAATACTGCTTGATTGGTAGTGCNTTGTACAATGGCATAGAGCTCTATACGGTCATATTCCGCTCATANGATAATGTAGGGCGGTTTACGAGTTCTTCTACACTACTTGAATGGGGCTTCAAGCACTATCGGACCATTGAGCTTATCAACCCTACGCAACTCGTTGGCAGAGCAGCCCTCACGAGCTGGACCAATAAAACAGTTCCTGTGAGTACTCCTGCAGCAATCCAGATCGAAGTATTCGATGTGAATGGCCCCCTATATCAGGAAGTTGTGCTTGACGACATCAAGGGAGCTGTGGTTGAAGGGCAGACCTGTGGAACAGTCATCTGGATACAGAATGATGTACAGGTCGCTTCCTCTGAGCTCGTTGCGACGCAGACTGTTGCCGCTCCAGGGTTTTTTGAGAGCGTCAGGATCGGATGGATACGTTTCTGGGGCTTTTTTACCGGTGCTGATTCTCATGCGTCACACGCGGTCTATCTGAAGTCGCAGGTTCCGGTGCCAGCTGCATCAGAGTGACAGATTACCAGGAGTGTTGAGTCGCGGGTAGTTCTCGATTCCAGGTTGGATCCTGGTCGAGTCCCAGTTTGGCATCCCGGTTTTATACCATTGGCCTTTACATGATACCTTGTTTATAAGCGTCTTGGCTGTCGTTCGTGGTAGAATCAAAATGAAAGAATAAAGGATCGCCGATGATGATACGAGGGCACATATGAGCACGATGACAACCTGTCCTGTATGCCAATTTGAAATCGATGAAACNGCCAGCGAGTGTGGTCATTGTGGTTTCAAGCTGGTTGGTGCGACGCAGGAGCTTTCTACCCCTGGAACGGGTGGTATTGCCATAGACGAACAAAAACCATGCGAAAAACCCCACCTTACTATCACCAAAGGGCCGATCGCTGGTCAGATTTTTTACATCGATCCTCTGCCATTAAGCATCGGACGTGACCCAGAGAGCGACCTGTTTCTCAACAATATGACAGTCTCGCGCCACCACGCGGTTATCGAAAATAAAGATTCGAGTGTTATTATCCGTGATAAAGGCTCTTTGAATGGAACCTGGGTGGATGGCAAAGTCATAGATGAAGCCGAGCTTGTGGATGGGACACTTATCCAGATCGGAACCTTCTCTATGAGGTTTTCTGGTGTGTGATGCCGCAAGACCCTGATGCCGCAAGACCCTGCTGATACTCCAGAATAAAAACGCCGCAGTAACGCGGCGTTATAATCTGATGAGAGCCAGTTGTAAACGTTCTTTATTCACCAGTGGTGTAGAAGTCAAATGTGGCAACCGTACAGCTGATATAAATCGCATTCTCGGGTATCGGGTTTGCGGTGTAGACTCCATTGAAGGGGCAGGCGGCAATNTTGAAATAGTACACGGTCTCNTCAACCACCTTGGTGCCTTGTATGATGGTGTTTCCAAGGCCATCGGCGCCTCTCGTCGCAACCGTGACGTTTTCACCCGTAAGACCCTGCAGTTCTGCCAGATAATCCATCTCTTCGTCGACGCCTATTCCATTGAGGTTCACATAGGTGACTTTGAATTGGTCGAAAGCGTTTTCTTCATCTAAGGTGCGGGCCAGCTCAAGTACCCACGCGCCATTGAAGTAATCCTGGAGCTCCTGAACCGTGTAAGCGTTNTAATACCTGTCGGTAAAATATCCGTCCATAAAGTCAGAACTAACAGCCTGTGGCATGCCGATGATCCCCAGTTTGACCGTAGTGGTGGTTACGTCTGTGGCAAAACGGGAATCAGTGAACACCGTGACTCCCTGCGAAGTGAACGCAGAAGAAATCTCATCAAAATCTATGCCAATAAGGCTGGTAAGCATCGGCAGGTTCTTATCAATGGCAGCGCGTGTCTGCGTCTGTGTCAGCGTGATGGTCTCAACCGTGTCTCGGCTTGAAAGATAATCATTCACTTTAGTGACTGCCAAAAAGACAAGAAGCACGGCGATAAGAAAGATGATGCCATATATGGTAAGCAAAAGAGGAGACCTCATGCGGATGTTCCCTCCACCGCGAATACGATATGTGCTGCTGTTCTCATTGATGGGGACGTATGCGCCCTGTTGTTCGTATTGGTTGGGAAAAGCCTTGGAACCACTGGGCCTGGTTGACCGGGAGGCCCTGTTTATATATGACGCAGGTGGCTCCTTGCTTGGCGCCTGGGAGGCCTGTATCGCAGACGGTCGAGTAGAAGTGGTTGGTGCCTGCGAAGAAGACCCGGTATCAGCTCGCCGGGCGGCCTGTGCTGAAGAGGCGCGAGAGGTAAGACGAGTCAATTGGGATTTATAGCTCGCTAATCTCGATTGTGACGGTCCTGATGTGCCTTTCGCCTCGTCTGCAAAGGGAAGCTCAGGAGCCTGTTCGCCTACTGCGTCATAACTCATTGTTGCGCCGAGTGCATCTGTTCTTTGAGGCAAAGGGGTCTTATTAGCTTGTTCCCTTGGATATGAAGACGCATGTGATTGCTCTCGTGGGTTCGATGCCCTGCCCACACCTGATGCCTGAGTTCCAGTATGTTTTTTTGTGTTGCCGTAATCGAAATCCTCAAAAAAAGCATCAAGGTCAAAGTCATCACCGGTGTCGCTTTTAGGATTGCGTGTATCGTTGCTCATAGGGTAGCCTTACCTCCGCAAAAGGGCAGGATTCTTATCCTGCGGATACCGATCAATCTCTCATTGTACCATTGTTATTCGGGAATGTCGCGCAGGTCAAATGGAGTTTCCTGATAGACGCAGTGGTTGAGCCAGTTGGCAAAGAACTGATGACCGTAGGTACGCCAACAAATCTGCGGCAAGCGGTCTGGGTCGTCATCAGGATAATAATTCACAGGTACGTCGATGGGTAAGCCGGCGGAAACATCGCGACGATATTCACGGTCAAGGGTAAGAATGTCATACTCAAGATGCCCGGTCACAAAGACCTGCCTGTTTCCCGGTTGGGAGAAAATAACAGCTCCTGCTTCCTTTGAACCTGCAAGTATCTGAAGCCCGGATGAAGCCAGGTCTTCATGGGCAACTGTAGCATAACGTGATTGCGGCATATAGAAATGATCATCAAAACCGCGCATGAGGGGGTTGGTTGCGTCGTAGATATCAAGCTTATAGACGCCTGAGAGCTTCTTNGTCATAAGTCGCTTATCGATATGATAAAAATGCCANAGCGCCGCGTTGGCGCCCCAGCATATATACATCGAGCTGAAAACATTTGCGCGTGACCATTCAAAAACCTCGGCGAGCCTCTCCCAATAGTCAACCTGCCCAAAGGGCAGGGTCTCAACAGGAGCGCCCGTTAGAATGAGTCCATCGAAACGACGGGCAAGTGCCTTATCAGAAGATATATAGAATGCTTCCATGTGTGCTGCAGAGGTGTTTTTTGAGACGTGCCCGCTCATCGAGATAAGGGTCAGATGGACTTGGAGAGGTGAGTTCGAGAGCAGGCGGATCAATTGCGTCTCGGTGTCGATCTTGGTGGGCATAAGGTTGAGGACTGCAATCTCAAGCGGGCGGATATCCTGCGTGCGCGCACGCGCCTCGGTCATAAGAAAGATATTCTCCTTTGACAAGGTCTCAATTGCGGGGAGCCCATCAGGCACATTGACTGGCATGGCAGCACCTCATTTCTCACATCCTGTACATACAGCATTGTAGCGGATAAACACGCGCCTCGTTGCAGATGACGCCTGTCCTGCAGCAGATGACGCCTGTCCTGCAGCAGATGACGCCTGTCCTGCAGCAGATGACGCCTGTCCTGCAGCAGATGACGCCTGCTCCAGTGCGGATAAACGCAGGTTTTAGTGGCAGATGACACGTACTCCAGGTTTTTGCATTTTACAAGATGCAGTACAATGAAGGTATGATGGCTCAAGCAAACGATACGGTATTCTCCGCCAATAACATCACTGACCTNGCGGTTCGTGACGTGCAACGTCGTCTTGCCATCTTGGGCTACGACTTGGGCAAAGANGCGGAGCAGGGGTTTTATGGCGAGAAAACCGCTGCTGCGGTTTTGGCGTTTAAACTGACCACGCAGCTGCCAGCAGGCGAAGTGTTGGATCAGGTGACATGGATTGCGTTGGTGGACGCGAGCCTGACCATTGGCGACCGCGTACTTTACCTGCACAGACCGTACTTCCAAGGACGGGATGTGCTTATGCTGCAACGGATACTCACTTCGCTTGGGTTTGCCTGCACCATCGATGGCGTCTTCAATCCTTCAACAGAGTATGCTCTGCGAGCGTTTCAGCGGAGCATGGCACTACCTGATAAAGGCGTTCTCGACGGCGAGACCCTTGTTGCCCTCCATCGCCTGCGTCATGCCTGGGAGGGAAAGGTTGGAGTACGGATTGAGGGTCGCTCCTTTGGCTCTGCGCGGGCTGTTGCCGTGCTTGAGACGCAACCAATCTGTGTCTATGGAGTCACCGCGACGACGCGCGCTGTTGCAGACCGTATTTCTAATCTGGCCCATGCTACAACGAACAATGCGCAGGTGATGAGCGCGTCGTCGCTCACACGTCCGCCAGGTAAGGATGTGCTGATAGTGGGATTGTTCGAGGAAGAGCCCAGAACTGATGCTGAGCTGTGCGTTGATGGTGCCAGGCAGGATGTTGATAGTACCAAACCAGAAACCAAACTGGGTACTGAGAATAAGCCCTGCGTCGTTCACTACATTGATGACGAGGCCTTGGCTTCCCGAATCCAAGCGGCTATTGCTGCATCAGGTGAAGATCGTCGCATCGTGATACAGATAGGCTTTATCGACCAGGTTCCGTCTCAATTGCCGGTAGAGCAGCGGTACGCAATCGTACTACTCGATAGCCTGTGTAATGCCCTGGCTTGTTAGCCTGGTTGGTTCGAAAAAACCATTTTGATTAAAAGATCAAGCGCTTCGCCAAAGCTCACGTCGTTGAGCTGTGCAGTTGCTACCACGCTTAGTATCACAGAAAGCGCCGCGACCACCAGCACCACTCCAATCACACGCAGGATCGTTCGTAAGACCATTGAGGCCATAGCGCGCTTTGAACGTGCAGGCGGCACAGAAAACTCGTGATAGATATGGATCTGTTTGCCAGAAGAGACCGTAAGTACCCTGCCATCCTCCTGAGGCTCCCCAAAACCTTCTGTGGTTTGCCGCATTGAGCCGTCTTGATGTTCTGGAACGAAGAGCGGAGTTTGGACAGCGGTAGGATCAAGGGCAGGCGAGGCTGGAGCAGAGGCATTCGTGATAGGGGAGCTCGAAGCAGGAGGACTCGAAGCAGGAGGACTCGAAACAGGAGGACTTGAGCCGGGAGGACTTGAAACAGGAGGACTTGAGCCGGGAGGGCTTGAGCCGGGAGGGCTTGAGCCGGGAGGGCTTGAGCCGGGAGGACTCGAAGCGAGGGAGCCTGTCACAGAGCTCAATTGTCTTTTGAGATCGTCATTCTGGAGGTTGAGCTCAACCAGGTCGGCGAGATGTGATGCGAGTTCCTGTTCAAGCCGGATTTTCTCGTTAACAGTTTTTTCGAGCGCGATTTCTACGGTATGTGTTTCTGCGCTCACGTGCTGAAGATCGCCCACAAGTTCATGTTTGCTCAATGCTTCGATCTCAAGTTGATACTGTGCCTCATCAAGCTGCTTTTGTAAAAAAGCAGCAGTATCCCGCTCATAGCGCAGGTCGTCGCTGATATCACGCAGGAGTCCATCACGCTGCTCGATACGAGTGGTGTAGTCCTTTATCTGCGACTCAAGTACCTGTATATGCTCGTATAAAAGCGTCTCACTGTTAGCCAGATACTCGCGGGCGGTCGCCATATCATCTGCCCTGGCTAACTCGTTGCCAAGATCAACCGCCTTTTTATCAGCGAAGATCAACACATTTCCAGGGTGGTACCCAGCAGCCTTCTCAGTTGGGATGAGAAGGTCTTGCTTGGTAACCTCGTACAGATGAAGGTGGTTGTGACGACCCCTGTTAATCATTTACGCGCTGCGGCTTGCCAGGAACTCATCTAATGCGACGCGTATCATCTCAGAAGAGTTGCTCGGCTCAATGCCGTTGATCTTGTTATACGCTGATAATTCGAGCAGCTTCACATACTGATCAGCATAGATATAGAAACCTTTGTAGACGGTGGGGCGATCGACACCTTTTTCATTCTGCAGTGCCTTCTGTAAAGCTTTTGCTCCCCGGGTATTTGTTGCCATTGGTGCTCCTTTCATTTGTGACTGTTGATCGTTTAGTGTGTCTGTCAAGGTCGAACAGGATTACTTCGTACTAGCATATACTATTATACTAAAATGGTCAAGTTACCAGTGACTTAGAATAGCTTANTTAAGCTTTGTCTCCTTTTGACGTATCTTCTTTGAGCTTATTCCCTTTCNTGTTTTGTTGTTATTGTGTTGTTTTGGCCAAATCGCCAAAAAACAGGTCTGTTCAATTGACGAGCATCAAACTTAAATGCTACTATGTTAAGAACAATTAAAAGGGGAGCGATCAAAGACCGATCGGGGATCGGTTCCATGAAAGAAAAGCCATACCACTAAACGTTACCGCACACAGATTTGATGGTTGGGTTTTGAGTTAACAGATTTTGAGGGGGCAATAAAAAAAATCTTAAAAAGTACTTGACAAAAGAGTATAGGAGTATGCTAGTATATACCTATAAAATAAAGAGCGTTAACTATTGAGAGCATTCCAGGGGGGGAGGCAACTAATGAAAGAGAGTTTTACAGACCAGATCAGTCGAGTCGATCAGGCCAACAACACAAGCTATCACCAGCACACCAGTCAATACGGTCAGACCATTACCTTACGGAGCAGTTCGAAGGCGTCGGTGTTTCACATCTTCGTCGTCACTGTTCTTATTATGTTCCTGTCATTTGGCTTGGTGATTAACACTGTGTCGACTGCCTGTGCAGCAGAAACTGAGGCGGCAGGCGGCATTGGAGGCGCAGGTACAGGAGCAATAGGGAGCATAAACGGTGTCGAGGGCGCAGGCGCAGGCCCAGGCGCAGGCGCAGGCGCAGGCCCAGGCGCAGGTGCAGGTGCAGGTACAGGAGCAATTGGCAGTATAAACGACCTCCAGGGTACCAGTGAAAACGATAACCCTAACCTGGTGAGCATTACCCGTACGATGANCGTAACCCGAGCTATTCCATCCGCGATCTACAGCGAAGGTGAAGAAGCTATTGCTGCGCAGTTTGAAAAGAACATTCCCTATAAGGAGAATGGTATCACGGTATATCTCAGNCGCGATACCCTTTCTTATGAGCCTGTCTATCGTGTCGAAGAGCGTCAGATCGAACGAGTAGAACGGTTTGAAGGGCTTCCTGCTCAAGACGTCATGTATATCCCCAGAAGTCANGAATACGAGATCTCCAGCGAGGAGTCGCCTGGCGCTACCACGAGTGCGCACCTTGAAATGACAGCCATCACCTGGATACTCACAGGTGTAGACGCAGCAGGACGTCCAAGAGTATATTCAGCAGAAGTTACCTACCGTGGTATCGAACGAGCAATGGTGGTTTCCTATGCTATGGCAACAGCAACGTACAGTGGANTACTCACATTTGGGGGAGATACCTCACCAATCCAGCAAGTTGAAGAGGTCATTACAGAAGTTGAATTCGTTGAGGATCGTATTGAAGTAGAAATTATCCCTGTTCCTGACGAGCCAAATAAAGGCGCCTTTCCAGTTGCCCGCGTTGTGGGGACCGCCTCTGCAGTGGTCGCGCTTTTTCTTTTAATGCTCCTCTTTTTGTTTCGCTACTGGAATGTCCGACTTCTTGTTGTGAGGGAAGACGGCTCAGTTCAAACAATCCTTCGCAGGCATGTTAGCCTTAAAAGCGGAGTGGCACTACTTACCGTACCCGACCGCTGTGAGCTCACCTCGCCCGTTGAAGCCCATCTNATACGGGTCAAGCAATCATTGGCAAACAAGGGCGGAAGCCTGTCAGTGGTTTGGCGTGGCAGCCTGGTCTTTCAAGTGCCCATCGAAGGTCAGATTGACCTCAAGCAACATCTTTTTGGTCTTGCCGCAAACAGTCTGACGCTTGAGGAGCTTGCAGAAGAATTCGCATAGAGGGGACACACATGACAAGACCGGCAACAATGAGCCGGTAACNGAGAGTGAACAAAGCGTTTATCCGCAATGAAACCTATACGACTTACAGGGGGAATTGAGATGTTTAAAAGAATACGAATGAAGAAGATGACACAACTTGTCAGCTTAATGATGGNGCTGCTACTCATCATGTCTCCGATGACTTTGACAGCGCAGGGAGCCCCTTCTGGTCCCACNGGAGGGCCAACTGCTGGTGATGATGAGGCAGGACAGGGATCGGCTTATAAGCCCTCGTCAGAGAGAGGCTCTGCCCCTATGGGAATCCCGACTGCAGGCGATGAGGAACTAGTGGTAGAAGACACCAATGATGACTCTGAGGTGGCACCTCATGATCCCATTTTATTCCCACCTGATCGAGGACTGCCTAATCCTGGAGTTCTTCGTCCGCCTTCGCCAAAACAGGCGAACGATGACACAAATACGACAAAAGATGCTCCAAAGGGTGCGGAGAAACCCCCGCAAAGTGC
>JGI24702J35022_10001306_pt1 | contig 15499 bp, 18 predicted proteins | sample TergutTh196P4_FD_35022 | JGI IMG/M metagenome (IMG submission 35022)
TCCTGATTATCAATTTGAAGCGCTTGCAAGATGTCTTTTGCCAAAAATACAAAAGTATTACGAAAGCGAAGAAGGTAAGAAAGCTTTAGAAAAGTATCGGGTAGAAAAAGCCAGCAAACCGTAAAATAGTATCCATATCCGCAGAAAAGGGCAGGGGTACCAGAAATACTCCTGCCCTTAATCTATTTCAAATCCTTAAAATACACCACTATTCCAAATCCACCATTGAACACGAATAGGTGGTTCGGATTAGTCGTGAATGGTGGGCGGTAGAGGATTTGAACCTCTGACTTCTTGCGTGTGAAGCAAGCGCTCTAACCACTGAGCTAACCGCCCGAAGTATTGTGATAGGTAAAATCGTTTGATGATTAACTAAGGTGAAATTATCTCGGAAAGGCGGGCACGAAGTTGATGATATTGTTCAATAGCTTGGCGCCCTTCTTCAGTAAGGCAAGCTCGTCCTCCTCCTGCTCCGCCAGTAACTTTTTCTACTAGCGGCGATGGAGCTAGCCTGTTCATGGTTTCAACCCATAACCATGCATTTCGATATGTAAGCCCCATTGATCTTGCGGCAGCGGCAATAGATCCGAGTTGCCCTAATCTTTCTAACAGAATGGCGCGTCCGCCACCTATATACAATTCTCCATCCTTCTCAATCCATATATCAGCTTGTATGGTATAACCTATCTTTGGGTGTCGACCAAAACGTGATGGTTTACGGCTTCCTTGGTTGGGCTTTACTATTTTATCCATATTGCTGTTCTCAAATTAATTTTGCTTGTAAAAATCTACTTCATAAATAAGAAAGAGTACTTTCACTACGTGATCAAGTTGCAGCGATTCCCTGTGTAGGAACACCGAAATAATCATCAACGCTATCAGCTAAGGTCAAGTCACCATCTTTTTCAATAATAAAGCGTAAAATTTTGTTTGATCTGGGATTGACTATATATACATACTCTCCAGAAGAATTAATTGCTATTTCTGTTGAATTATTGGAACCAGTGTAAAACCTTTTACCAAGGGTTAAGTGCCCATTATTTATCTGTAAGGAAGAAATAGTATCATTACCAAAATGCGTGATATAGGCATAGTTGCCATTGCTAACAATCCATCGTGGAGTAGGCTGTCCAAGCAAAAGAGCTTCTGTAATCGGTACGATGCCGTCTTTACTAATAGCGTAAGAAGAAACCGTGCTACTACTCGATTCAACGACTAAGAGGTTGTTCTTTTTATCAAAAGTAAAAGATGCGGGGCTCTTACCGCTTGTTGGCAAAGACATGTAATCTTTGGAAATAGTATCACGATTTAAGGTGTAAACCAACAAAAGACTATTGGTTTCATCACTGATAACAAGCCATTTGTTATTTGGCGAAATTCCAATCTGAGAATATGATGGACCGGGTGTCAGTGATATCACTGCTTTGTTTTTGTCAATGACTACTAATTCACCTTTTTTATTAATATTAAATCCCCTGACATTCGGTAATCCCTTGCGGTTTAAAACGAAAACTCTGCTTCCGGTGGAAGCTACACTGACTGGAAGTTGTCCAAGAGAGGATGATTTACTGGTAAAAGAAATTCCATTATTGGTTATCTTAAAAACACTTATTTCGTTAGAGCCTGCGTTTAATGCCACTAGCCATTTACGGTCCCCACTAACAATTAAAGAGCTCTGTGAACTTAGTGGGTTTATGCTGATTCCTGAACCATTTCCTTGGGTGGCAACTGAGGATGAGGCAACTAAAGCGCCATTATCGTTTATTATGAATGGGATAATTGAGTTACGATTGGCGTTCGTCATGACGAACGCACTTTTGGAAGAGTTGCCGCCACAGGAACAGGAAGTTGTCGCAAGCAACGGAAGCACTACCGCGCTTAAAGCGATGATGGTAGATTTATCTCTTGTGTTCATAAATAAACTCCTTGGATGTGAAGTGAATCGGACGCCTGTTTATTATATTATCATGGCAATTGCCACAATACAAACACCAAGGAGAATAAAATCAGCTCTTTTTATATACCAATCGCGCAAGAAGTATGCCTAGTTCCATAAGGAGAATCATTGGCACAGCCAGTACGGTTTGGGAATAGATATCCATTGTTGGAGAGATAACAGCAGCAAGAACGAAGGCCAGCAAAATCCACCATTTGCGACGTGAGGCCAGCCACTTTGGTGATACTATGCCTAGTTTTGCCATGCCCATTATTACCAAGGGAGTCTCAAATATTATGCCGCAAAATAAGAGTACTCTTGTCACGAGAGAAATATGTGAAGATATTTGAGGGTGAACCGGAGCAATATCTTCCATAAAGTGGTATAAGAAGTCCATCATTAAAGGCAGCGCAACAAAATAAGCGAATGCGACCCCAGCCAAGAATAAAAAAGTAATGGCGGGAATAATGGAAAAAATAAACCGCTTTTCTTTCCCCGTAAGCCCAGGGCCGACAAAGGCGAATAACTGATAAACTAAAAATGGCATGGCAACAATAATACCTGAGGTAAGACCGACTTGAAACCAAACCTGAACATTTTCAAGAGGAGTTATTGCTTGGAATTCAATGTCGGCAGGTGCAATATCCACCAGCAACCAAATAATTTTCTCTGCAAAGATCATTCCACCTATTAAACCGACAATGATTGAGGCACCGGAATACAGGATGCGTTTGCGTAGTTCTTTCAGGTGTTCAATCACCGTGGCGCGGCGTTCCTCTTGTTGTGAAACTACTGTCTCTTCAGCCATCTAATTGTACTCTCAAATGCTAACTACTGGGAGTAATATCTTTTTCGGCAGAGGGAATATGGGAAACTGAGGTAGGAATGGTTGCTTTTGGTGTTGAGATTGAGGGGGATATCGGTTCGGATTTTGGAGGTTCGATAGTTTCGGGAGATGGAGTGGCACTTGCCTCGGTTGTTTCGATGTCATTACTTCCCATATCGACGCTTGAGATAAGTTCCAAAGACAAATCTTCGGGAGGTACAAACTCAGGAACATTCTCTTCTTTTATAACTATGGCCTCGGAGATATCAGTAAAGCCTTTTCTAACCGCGTCACCGGCGTCCTTGGTGCTTTTGTGTAAGTCATCCGAAATTGTTTTGGCTTGAGTGTCGAAAGAGTTTTTAAGGTCATTGATATCTTTTTCGAAGGATTGTTTAATCTCTGAGAGGTCTTTTTTGACAGACGAAACACCGCTTTCTTCTTCATCTAATCCGATTGACTTTGTCAATTCATTGGTCACGCTGGAAGTAATACTCCTAACATTGCGTATGAATTTTCCCGCCTTGCGAGCATAATAAGGCAGTTTTTCTGGTCCCACCAGCACTAGGGCGATAATCATAATAAGGAGTAATTGCCCACCCCCTATACCGAGTCCGAATATATTCACTTCGCCATCTCTCTTATCAACATTGTATGGAACTCTACTGAAAGATATTTCACCATATGATTTTGTGTCATCCTGTGATGAAGTTGGTGGCTAAACACCAGAGATGTAGCTTCCGAAGAGCACTGTATAACAACCGAATCTAATACGAGAAACGAAAAAACTACAGCACTGGTCGCAGAACGTACAGAGTGAAGCTACCTAAAACACAAAACAACCTAACACAAATGCCATATCAAGCATGTTAGGTTGTTATTTAGAACTCTTCTTCGTCCTTAACCTTTTTCTTTGCCACCTTACGTTTTTTGGTAGGTGTCACCTCTTCCTCTTCCGTATCTTCTTCCTGAGACTTCTTAAAAGCACGGATAGACTTGCCTATCGAGGCACCGACCTGGGGCAATTTACCTAGGCCAAAGATCATGATGAATAGTATTAGAATTAACGCAATTTGCGGAGCCCCTATTTTCCCGAACATCCATATTCTCCTTTTTTGATGTAAGATTTCGGCTCAAACACCGGGATGCAATATCCCTAAAACCAACGAACCGCAGACGGGTACTAACCCCTCGACACCAATACAGTATCTCTTCTGCTTATTAACCTTAGCATCAACCCTTTGGAAATAGTGAGCGCACAATTAATATAAAACTTTTAGACCTCACAACAATTCAAGATAGCACGCTTTAACAATAGTGTCAACTGCCGCTGTCCTGTAAGTACGCGATTGGTTATTTATGAAGCTTAATCCCCCCATAGTTTGGGGAAAATATTAATTAATCCGACACCGGTATAAACGATGAAGAGGTATTTGGGATATTTTCCGGCGAAGAGGGCAGGCAAAAATTTTGACATTGGCATATGTGCCGCTCCGGCTGCCATCCCACCAATGTCAAAAGGGATGATTGGCTGGAAAGCAAGGAAGGCAATGGCCCAAGCTCCCCAGCGATGAATCCATTGTTCGATTCGATTCATGCTGATAAAATCGTCGGAGAATGCGATTTTACGCCCGGCATAGCCGGCGAAGTAGCCACTGATTTCACCGATTGTGCCACCCAATGCGGCAGCGAAAGCGGTTAGGGCTGGATTCCAACATTGTGCCACAGCAAGACAGACAGGGATAGCAACAGGCACGGGCGCGATGACGGTTAGGTTGGCAATAAGGGTGACCGCGAATACGATAAAATAAGCCAAAAAGGCGTAGTTATCAATAGGTAGGTTTACAGCATCAATCAGCTTCTGAAAAAAATATGACAGAATGAAACTCGCAAGGATTAAAAAAACAAGAACCCCCGCAAGTTTGATGATACGGAGCCAACGTTCAGATTTGGTTAAGCTCATTTCTATAACTAATTCTTGCGCAGAATCATGCTGATAGGTATAAGTATAAGCAGAAATCCAAGCGAAACACCGAAAACTCCGGAAACAAAACGTTGCTCCCGCAATGCCCAAATCCCGATAGAAATACAAGCACCTGCTATAACTAAAAGAAAAATATAACTAAAAATATCTTTACGTCTAATACTTACCTTAATCTTCATCAGTGCCTCCTTTCTCGTCAGTTTTAGATTGGAGAAAGAAATATACACAGTTTATAGCAATTGTGTTCATGCGGTCAATGTAGCAGTGTAATTTCATGTTTTGAAAGGGGGCGGTATTTGCCTGCGGGGAGGTCTCCGAGATGTAATTGCCCCTCACGAATTCGCATGAGTGATATCACTGAATAACCAAGAGTGGCGAACATCCGTCGTATTTGGCGTTTGCGCCCCTCGTGTAGCGTAATATAACAATCACTATCGGTCTGACCCCGTCTAACCTTTGATGGTGCGGTAAGCCCGTCACTGAGAAGTAAGCCATGTTCAAGTTGCTTTAAGTCGTTTGTAGTAAGAGAACGACTTAAGGATATTAAGTACTCTTTTTCTTTTTCAAAACGAGGATGAGTTAATTGGTATGTCAAATTGCCGTCATTAGTTATTATCAATAAACCACAACTATCGATATCAAGCCTTCCCACTGGATGAAGCCCGCTAGTACGAAGATTGGAAGGCAGAAAATCCATAATTGTGTGGCGTCCGCGAGCATCTTTGGTAGCACAAAGCACCCCAACAGGTTTGTTAAGCATGAAGTATAATGGACTGCCAATCGGGAAAACAACCTTTTTTCTGTCTAATAATAAGATATCTGTGGGGTGTGCCAGTTCCTGTTTAAAACTTGTCACAACAGTGTTATTGATTAAAACACGCCCGTCTTTGATGGCGGAAACCATCTCTCGGCGTGACCCACAGTTAGCGAGTACCAAAGCTTTCAGTGCCGTCAGTCTTTCCATCACGAACAAATCAAAGCGGTTATACTATTCCGGGAAAACTGTTGATTATGTTTAGCAGTGTCAAGGGGTGTCTGCCAAAGAGGTTTCCAAAGCGAAAGCCACCCCTACCACACTTGGACCTGTATGGGCGCCTAATACGAGCGATATTGCACTGGTGGGAAGCCATTTACACTTGAAAGAGTTTTCCAATGTTTTTTTAAGGAGCTCGGCACCTTCTGCGTTTTGCCCGTGTACTACTTGAGCTCGAATAACGCTTCCTGGTGTATGGTGGCGTTCGATGAGACCCGAAAAACGCTTGATAGCGTGACTAAAACTAAGAGATTGCCCTAATTGCTCATATTTGCCTTCCTGCTTTTCCACACCAATGATAGGTTTTATATTCAGCAAGGAAGCCATCAGCCCTTTAATATGGCTAATACGTCCGCCATGTATTAGATAGCGCAAATCTTTTAACGTGAACATGCAGTTGGCGGCATCACTTATTCGTTTTAACAGGGCTAAAACTTTGCTCTTGTCCCAACCCAGTTTTAGAGCGCGAGCGGCTGAGACAGCCTGCCAACCAGAAGTGACGGAAAGGGTTTTGGTGTCAAAGTGGGTAATCTGTGCTTGAGGAACAAGAGTGGCTCCCAGTTTAGCAGCATTAATCGTACCGCTCAGCCCGGAAGATACATGAACCGATAGTATTTCAGGGTCATTTTTAGCAAGATCTTGATATGCTTCGGCGAACACTCCTGGGGAAGGTTGTGATGTAATAGGGAAATCACTGCTCTGGCTGAGTAAAGAGTAAAAGTCTTCACGGGAAATATCTTTGCCTTCGCGATATGTCTTACCGCGAAGAGTAACACTTAGAGGAATTTGGTGTATTTGTAAATCTTTCATTTGTTGCGGAGAAAGACATAAATCTACTCCGCTATCAACAACTACTTGCATATTAATAAATCCTTTTGCTCGATAATTCTTACTTGTTAAGACATATGTCTGGAAAGACAAATTCACTGAAATCAGTAAAATCACGAAAGCCCAAGTCGTGGAAACAAATTTTCACCACATCGGTGAGCGAGAATACAGTGATGCTGACAATTCCGGAGGTCTGGTTTCTAGGTTCTTAACAGAATGCGTAAATCATTCTCCTGATAACCAATTACACAATGGTTATTGTCAATTACCGTTGTAGGGAAGGAGCGTTTTGGGTTCCATCGTTCCATATCGGCAATAATATCCCTCCTCGCATCATCAGCCAGAAGGTCGGCATCTTCATAAAAGTATTCCATCTCCAACTCTGCCATCAGATTTTTGACCTTTTGGCACTTTGGGCACGTGCTGAGGGTATAAAGCATAATATGAGGACCTTTCTTTCCCTGTACATGTATTGCCATGATCCACCTCCGCCGTTGTTTGCTTCATTATAGCCGCATTGTAATTGTAATGCTAGCTTTTGCATTGGGCAACCTCTGAAAGTCTTTTCATGTTATCAGTAGGGGGTATCAATTATGTGTCTATCGATGCCATAAAAAGTATTGGATTTGCCAGGATGCTGAGGTTGCTTTTACCTTAAGCGTAGAACTCCGTTAATGGAAATTTAAATTGGTTTAACAGCTAAATAAATAACGATGAAATGCAATGCTGCTCCGACCATAATCAGCAGGTGAAATATCTCATGAAAGCCAAAAACTCCCGGAAGAGGATTAGGTTTTTTTATGGCATAGAATATTGCACCAAGACTGTAGGATGCCCCACCGCCCAAAAGGAGAGAAAAATCGAAGCGAGGCATGATATGTATTAACTCCACGATAGGAATAAGTGCTAGCCAACCCATAAGAAGGTATAGAACGGTTGAAAAAATACGTGGTGCTTTGATAAAAAAAACTTTGAGAAGGATTCCGCAAACCACAAAACTCCAAACAGTGATAATTATACTCCATCGCCATGCCCCAGTAAGGTAAATGTAGCAGAGAGGCGAATAGCTGCCGGCAATCATAAAAAAAATGGCAATATGATCAAGTTTTCGCCAGATTCCGGTGGCATTATCCTGATTTTTTGTGGCGTGATAAAGTGCGCTGAAAGCAAACATGCTACACATAGAAATACTGTAGACCAACGAAACAAGGATCAAGTCAGGTGTATTCTTGGTCTTTATAATCAAAAAGAGCAAACCAAGTATCGCAGCAATTAACCCTGTTAAATGAGAATAAAAAGAAACTGTTTCAGAGCGTTTGATAGATAACAACGGCAACTCCAAGCAAATAAGGTTGCTAAGTATAGCTATTAATGTCCGTTGTAGCAACGACTCGACCAAGAATATTGTTGACAGGTTGATATTGTCATATGTACCATGGAACACATGTCGGAAAACATTGTTAGAAAGCCAGAGTTTCTTTTACCAAAGACGGAGAGCGAACCCAAGGTGTGGGGAGCGTGGGTTACAATTGGAATAGGTTTGGCCGTTGGTGTAATATCGTTTTTGGTCATCCCATTCATTCTGGTTCTGGTGCTTTCCCTCTTAAGTAGTATCTTAAGCCCTATAATAAATACCAAGGCTTTCTTGGATAATGGTCTTATGCCCTTGGCCTCAATTGCCACTGGGGTATACGGAGTTGGATATATTTATTTCTTTGTGCGATTGAATGGTAATTATAAGATTGCTGATTATATCGGGTTGCGGAATTTCAATTGGAGAATGGTGCTCCAAGCGTTTGTGGTATTTATCATCGCAGTTTTTTTGAACAGTGTTTTTGCTATGCTCTGGTTTTATTTTCTTGGCTTTCCCGAAAGCGAATCAAACACAGGGCTTTCGGGTTGGTTGCCGTTGCTGTGGATTGCGGTGGCAGTGGTTGCTCCGATATTCGAAGAAGTTCTTTTTAGAGGATTCATTTTTGTTGGCTTACAGCGTTCTCGTATTGGCATAGTGGGAACCATCATTTTTACTTCGCTAATATGGGCAATGCTTCATCCGTATGATTTGTTTGGCATATTATCAATTGTGCTATTGGGTATTGTGTTCGGGGTGGCGCGTTATCTTACCCGTTCGTTGTGGTGTACGATTCTTGTGCATATCATGTGGAATGTATGGGCATTAGTTTCAACGATGTTGGATTTTGGTATGATGAAACCATAAGACTTCATTGGTACCAACTGTAAAGCAAGCCTGATTTTGAGTGTTTACATTCCGCTTTACCGTGGCGATTGCTAAAAGTGTGGAAACAAAGAAATTGTTAGGTAAGCTAAATTGATTTTCTGTTGCAATCGGAAGTTTTGGCTCGTGATAGCTGAATACGTTTGAGCATCATTAACAGGAGTAAGGCTATAGGATAAAAAACTATAGGCCCAAAATCTCTGCTCAATAGAGTGGCAATAACGACAGTAACTACGCCGACAATTGTGGAAAAAGTTGTGCGCCGAGTAATAGCTACAACCAATGCTGCTACTGCTAACCCGCAACCTAATTGCCATAGTAACAATCCTGCTAACGCTCCGGTCATTGATGTTGCCCCTTGCCCACCTTTGAATTTGAGGAAAATAGACCAATTATGTCCTATCATAGCCGCTACGCCGGAAAGCATGGCAATTATTTCGGAGTGGGTAATTGTTATAGCGAGTTTGACTGCTCCCGCAGCCAGCAGAATATCCATAATGACGGAAAGAATATAAGGGAACATCCCTAAGCGGTAGTACACGGAGGCAGGGCTTATGCGCCCGTCGGCGTCTGAGCGAATGCTGACTTTACCAATCAAAAGAGTAACAACCCAAGCAGACGCTATTGAACCTAACAAATAACCTGCCACAATGCATAAAGTGTTTGTCATAGCATTTCTTATAAGTATGGCATAGAAACAAGCGGAATCAGGATGTAGTTACTCCTTTAGCGGGATTCCCTTGCTGTCAGTGGCCACAGAGCCGGTTAGGATTAATATGCCATCAATAAACGGCCAGATAAAGCCCAGCCCACAGGTTAAGAGAGAAACAAGTAATTGCGCAACTGCAATGCCGGTATATCCCAAATAGAACCGCCCAATACCAAAAAAACCTACAAAAATTTGCAACAAACCAGCCACTAACCTTGATTTTTGATCAAGATACATTGGTGGATGATGATTGGGGTTTGTGTGATATTGATATGTGCCTTGTGGGCTTTCAAAACCAGAATGGGAATGTTCTTGAGAAGAAGGTGGCGTATTGCCTTGTGAGTACTCTGAAGTGTCTTGCCCGCCGGATGCCGGTTGATTGTGTTGGAACATGTTCCTAGTTCCACAAAACGTGCAAAAACTAGCTGACTGTTCCATTTGGGAACCGCAATTAGTACAGAACATTTTTCTCCCTCTTCCGACAAAAACGGATATATTCCTGTTTCACCATGGTATAGATTGAACAATAGTGAGCCGACACCTTGTCACTCGACAATCTATGGAGCTGAGGGGACTTGAACCCCTGACCCCCTGAATGCAAATCAGATGCTCTCCCAACTGAGCTACAGCCCCGTGAACTACATTATAGCAACCCATCTCTAAATGTAGCAATTGAGTCATCGGCTTTATTGAGCATTTACCGCCAAAGTTCGTCGATATCTTTTTCCAAAGTCGTACTGTCTGACGTTGCGGATAAGTAGTTTTTATAGGAATCTCCGGAGCCGTACTCACGGGGACTAAAAGTCATGGGCATGGGTACTGAATGTCCAAAAATGAGAGCTTGTTGTTTGGATGCCAATTTGGCAAGAACACCTTTAAGCCCGCTTTTCCCTGAAATACCGGCCAAAACACTATCAATGTCACGTTCATTATCAAGCAAACAAGTAATCTTGGTGCCCAATTGGCTCATTATTTCATGATCAATTCCGGATGGTCGTTGGTCAATAACAAGCAGAGTACAGTTGAATTTTCGCATCTCGCGGGCAATGGTGCCGAAAATAGTTTGCGAAGCCACTTCGGAGTTGAGGAATTTATGCGCTTCCTCAATTGTTATTACTAAAGGTTTGGGAGGAGTACTGTTATCAGCCATTGATTTCTCAGTTCGCTCTCGATATTTGTCATAAATACGTCGTGTTAACAGATTGGCAACTAAGATGTAAGCGGTGATATCAGAAAAGCGACCGAATTCCAACACCACATGAATATCGTTTTCAAGGCGGTTTAAAATTTGCTCAACTGCTCGTTGTTCGGCATGTGGATGAATAAATGATAGGCGTGTAAGAGTCAGCAATCCTCTTTTGAGTGATTGGAAACTACTCTCATGAATACCAAGCTCTTTTAGTAGTGTCTCGCCACTATCGCTGTTGTCCATATCGAGTGTTTTTTTAATCCAATCGCGACGAAAGCGTTTATTAAGAGCAAAAGACGCTTCAACTGCTAAATCGGTGAGATTAAGCGGTTGGCGCAGCAATGCGATGTCCTCCGGCTCGATTTCTTCATAGCCAATCTTGACGGTGAAATCAGGAGCTACTTGTCTCATAGCTGCGTTTTCCTCATCAAGGGTGAAAATAGCGACTTTGGAAGGGAACAGTTGTTTTAAAGCTTTTACATCGTGACCTTTTTCATTGCGGCTTTTCCACCCGTATTCCGAGTGCATATCAAACACCAAGTTTACAGCCGCGCTTTTTTGCAGGATCCCTATCAAAAGCATACGGGTAAGGAAAGTTTTCCCGGTACCGCTTTTACCGAATATGCCATTGGAACGAGTAACAAATTCGGGCAAATTTAAACACAGTTTAGTTTCCATATCCAGAGGATTGCCTATCCAAAAGTTCTTGCCGTCTTCTTTGCCGAACACTAATTCAATATCGGTATCGGATGATACGCCTACAGGCGAAAAATGGCTGGGGATGGTTTTCACCGGTTGAGGATTGCCTTGAGCGGGGGTGGCAGTTCCCCCTATCGTTAAATATGGCATTACGGTTACCACCCCATAGGCTGAGGTTCCGGAAAGCACTTCGGCACTGAAACTGTCATCTGCCGATGGGGGGAAAGAAGCTATTCTTTGGTCGCTGGAATCTAGTTTGACATCCGTTATCATGCCTAAAAATCGTAATTTTTGCCCTTCGATGGTGACATATTGACCGACGACGATATTTTCTATCGATGAATTGATGTCCAAACGTATAGCCACTCCTTCGTTGAGCGAGCCAGAAACAACAATTCCCAGCCTGTCTGTAGTATTCATAGCCGTATTTTCTCCAATATTGTCTTGAGTCTGGCATAATTTTGACCGAGAAGGATAGCCAGTTCTTTTCCTGCTTTGACCATAAAACTGCGAGAGTCCTCATGTGAGGAGCATAAACCTCGGAGTACCGCAGTAATTAGTTCATCTGCCGGGGTGTCCAATTCGGCATTGACCAAAAGGGATAGAAATCCAAGAGAATGGCTGAAACTGAGGAGTTCCTCAGAGTTACAAGAGTACACGAATCCGTGGATGCGAGCTGGGCGAGGAGGAAGGAAGTGTTTAATGCTACCATGGTTGTTGTGTCCTACCACTAACGCGGAGAATTCGCTACACAATAGTTTTGATAATTGAGGATGGGTGTGGAAAAGAGATTCTTCTGATTGTTCATTTTGTCCGCGGGCGATTGGTTTGCGACCAGGTTCAAGTCCCATGGTTGATGCTTGGCATACTACCGCGAAGATTTCGTTATTACTTTCAAGTGTTTTTACTAGTGTTCCAAACGATGGCAGGGCGTAAAGTTTATAACACTGAGCCTTGAAGAAGCCGGTGGAGGCTTCGACAATTTCTCCCAAACGTGAATGTTTTATTTCGTCCATGCATATCCTCTTGCCTAAATTTTGCCTTACACAAAAATCATAGCCATCTTGTTTTCTTGGTGCGGCTTTTGGCAGAATAAGTGTAATCCATTTGTTCCCCTGTTATCCAATCCGCTAAAAGGTGCTGAAAGCTTTCTTTATCAACAGAATTGACTACGGCTTGCTCATGCGCTTCAGAGAGGGCAATTGGGTAGGCGCCGCCTCTTTTGCATTGGTCAACTAACAAAGTGTGGGTTAAATTAAGCAAATGGGGGGCTTTGGCAATCCACAGAGGAATTTCGACCCGCGCGATTTCATCCTCTATTCTCAGGTAGAAGAAATGGATAAGGTGTTCTTCGTATTTCTCGGTAACCATTTTGGCTTGACTAAAAAAGACCGCTGAACGTTCCCCATCAGCTAAATGGTTGAGAAACAGGTCGCGATCTAGGACTCCCGCAATGGTATTGCAGGGGCGATTTCCCAGAAGTTTGTCTCGGCAGTGTTTACGGCAATCCGCATATTCAAACGGGCATAATTCCATGCGTAACAGATTTACTACGTCCGTTGAGCGAGGATAACTGATATAGCTGGCAAGTGCCAGTGGCTGTTTTTGTGAGAGGTGTTTTATTACACTGAGGTCTTGTAAAAATCCTTTATTCAAAAGTTCTTCAACCACGAATTTGGGATATTCCTTGCTGGCGAGGTCCCAAAGAATCAGTGAACCGTCAACGATGGCGAGAGCTGGTTTGGAAGACGGTAGCCCTTGCGCCAATTCTCTTAAATGGCGGAATTCATCAACTGAGCGTCTGATTCCCAGCAGTTCCCCTTTAACTACCTGCTCATGGTATCCGTCGGAAATCACGATACTATTGTCATCTGCGCACAGTTTTGGCAGGCTTTCCAGTTTGGCGTTCGATTCATGCCCATAGTCTATTTGGACACGACCGATATTGATTAAGTAGCAATATGCCGATTGATGGCGGTCAACGTCAATTTGTGAACCATCGGTGGCAATAATACTGAAATCAAGTGGGGTGGGAATAGGGGGTTGACGCAGTGGAAGAGGCTCAACCGGGCCAGCAATTAGAAACGAGGCGGTGTTTTGGCTCCCAACAGCTTTTGCTTGAAGCCTTGAAAAGTCGTGGGTATTATCATTGAGTAGTCTGAGTGCCAGTGCCAGTCGCTCTTGCCGCTCTTGCTGGCTTGTTTTGAGTTGATCCACGATGGTTTTTATTTGAATGGCAACCTGGCTTAGATCAAGCATATTTTATCCTTTTAAATTTGAATCAAGTACAATCCACCGAAAATAGTGACTCATAAAATGCTAGGGGTTGGATCCCAAACTTGGGCAGGCCATTAGTTTCCTTGCGTATTCAAGCCCCTGCTCACGTGTCTCAAACTCGCCCGCAACTTGCGCTTCATTTAATTCTTCAAGTATTCTCCCCAACTCTTTTCCAGGTTTTATTCCCAATTCTTTTTGTATGATTGTGCCGTTTAGAATGTTGGGAAGTTGAGGAAGATTGTGGTTGTTGGAATAATCCCGCATAATAAAGCGGACATCCTCAAGATGCCTATCCCAGTCTTTTATTTCCAGATTTGGTCCGCGTGTAGCCAGATGGTCTGCCAGACTGAAATACAAAGTGGCTATGCCGGCTTCCTCCAGGTCGCGACGATAGCGGTAAATTGCACGGCGAGTGGGCAGAGCCCCGTTTTCTGACATTTGGACTGGGCGCAAATGGTGGCGCACGATGTTTTGCATGAATTTAATCTCTCTCTGACTGAAACGTAACCTTTCCAATATGGAAATAACAACCTCCGCTCCTTTTTGAGGATGCCCGTAGAAGCGAATTCTACCGGTCTTGTTTATTATGCGTGTCTGAGGTTTCGCGATGTCATGCAGCAATGCAGCCAGTTTGCACAAAGAGCGACGTGTTGATGGAGCGCTAACTGCCTCGGCAAAGTACGCTTGAGTTGACTCATCCCAAGGTATATTTTGTGGATTGGGAACTTGGTAATAATTCCAAGCCCCGTAATGAAGAAGGTAATCCAAAGCGGTAACGGATTGAACCGAGTGTTGAAAAACATCCCAAGTGTGTTCGGGAGATTGTTCAAGACCGACAGACGGGAGCAGTTCGGGGATAATGGTTGTGAGTAAACCCAGACGAATTAAAAGGTCCAATGCGGCGCCAGTGTTGCATAGGGCAAATATTCGTAACAACTCATCTCTTATTCGCTCGGCTGCGACAGTTTTAATTAGTGCTTGTTCGCACTGCATTTTAGCGTAAGTCTGTGGCTCTATGTCAAAACCAAGTTCTCCGGCAAGACGCACTCCGCGTAAAAGGCGTATCGGGTCAGCGGCGAAAGCAAGCGGTGAAACCATGCGGATAATCTTGTTTTTAATGTCTTCAAGCCCTGTGGAGTTATCCAGCACCGTGGCGGTGAGAACATCATTTTGCAAAATAATTTCTGACAAATTAATAGCAAAGGCGTTGATGCTGAAATCCCTACGCAACATATCCTGCTCCAACTGCCCTTGCATGGTGGCAAGGTCAATTTGCCAATTGCCATCATAGCGTGGGAGTAAACGAACAACTCGGTTGACGTCATCCAGTACGACAAAATGCGCCGTGAGTGCCTCTGCCAGTTTTGTGCCAATGACTAAGGCATCTTCACGAACAACAATGTCCAGGTCGTATTTGGGAATCCCAAGCATTATGTTGCGTACAAACCCGCCCATGATATAAGACTCAATATCGCGTTGAGAGAGTTGTGTTTTAAGAATTGTTATAGCAGTGGCTATTGTGGGTTCCAGGATGGTACTTGTTGGAATGCTTTGCATACTTTCAGCATAGATGAAAAGGAGAGTTGTTGGCAAGAACACGCATTGCATCAAAAATAATAGCACCGAAAAGTGAATCGTTGCATCAAAAATAAATAGCACCCAAAATCTGCCTGATTAGGATAAAAAATCCGGAGGGCAGACAGTGAAAAAAGTCACAATGGCAACAAGAAGAGAAATTATTGCCAGAAGTAGAATTAAGTATCGAAAATCATCCAAAACAGGTAA
>JGI24702J35022_10001307_pt1 | contig 15492 bp, 12 predicted proteins | sample TergutTh196P4_FD_35022 | JGI IMG/M metagenome (IMG submission 35022)
ATCTTACCAGATCGGTCTCGGCCATGCCCCCATTGCCAGTGGCGCATTTAACTAAGTTTTAATATATCTCATGTCCTATTAGCTGTTTTGGACAAGTGTGGTATTGTCTTTACCGCATCTTCAAGCCCGGCTGCCACCGCGTACCCGCCGCCGTAGGGGTTGCGCCGGAAATAAAGATCAAATGTCGCGGTATCGTTTGTTTTGCCCTGATTGATATAGCCGGCCATCATGGTCAGCTCGTAAAAATCAGTCAGCAGCGCGTTTGTATGCGTCATTACTGTTTCCTCGGCAGGTCTTCAACTGGATTAAGTCCCCAGATGTTTTTGGCGTATTGCGTGACCGCCCTTTCGGCAGAAAAGAAACCAGCTTTTGCAATATTTATCAGCGACATGCGGTTCCAGCGTTTCTTGTCCCTGTATGCAGACTGGATGTCATTTTGCGCGCGTTTGTAATCTTCAAAATCAGCAAGGACAAAAAATGGGTCCGCCGCGCCGTTATGTCCGGTAGTCAATGAATTTGCTATATCGCCGAACGTTGTTCCGTTTATGCCGTTTGTCAGCCTGTTAATGACTCTTTCAAGCGAAGGATTACGGTGACACATTGACCAGGGGTTGTATTGGCCTGATTCCCTAAGAGCATCGACTTCCGCAGCCTTCATTCCGAAAATAAATATGTTCTCGTCTCCCACGGCTTCATGTATTTCCACGTTCGCTCCGTCTTCGGTTCCAAGAGTAACAGCGCCGTTAATCATGAGTTTCATGTTTCCTGTCCCGGATGCCTCCTTGCCCGCAAGCGAAATCTGTTCCGACACTTCCGCCGCGGGCATTATCAATTCGGAAAGCGATACGGAATAATTTTCAAGAAATACTACCCTGATTAACTCGCGCGCGTCTTGATCGTTTTCAATCTGCGCAGAAAGATTACACGCAAGGCTGATGATTCTTTTCGCCATTCCGTAACCGGCAGCAGCCTTAGCGCCGAAAATAAAGGTTCGCGGCTCAATATCAGCTTTGCCGTCCTCTTTGATCATATTATAAAGGTCGATTATATGAATCAGGTTTAGCGTCTGCCGTTTGTATTCGTGCAGCCTTTTTACCTGAACGTCAAATATAGAATCCGGCGCCACGGTAATGTTGTTTTTGTCCTTGATATACTTCGCAAGCCTGATTTTATTGCGCATTTTGATCTCGGAGACACGTTGCAGTATCTCTTCGTCGTCAGCGTAGCGCAGAAGTTTTTCCAGCGCTCCCGCATCCTGCTTGAAAGCGCTGCCGCACAGCGTTTCTATGAGATTCGACAGCTCGGGGTTTGCCTGGCACAGCCACCTTCTGTAAGCTATCCCGTTTGTAACATTGGTGAATTTTTCGGGACTAATAATATTAAATCCTTTAAAAAGATTTTCCCTAATTATACCGCTGTGCAGCGCGGAAACGCCGTTTACTTTGTGCGACGCAAGCGCGCAGAGGTTTGCCATCCTTATTTGTCCGTCATGTATAACAGACATATCTCTTCTTAAGTTCTCGCTGTCCGGAAGATCTTGCGCCAGACCCTCGTTGAAACGTCTGTTTATTTCGGCAATGATAGAATGTAGCCGCGGAAGCAGCTCGATAAAAAGGGATTCCGGCCACTGTTCAAGCGCTTCCGGCATAATAGTGTGATTTGTATACGATACCGTTTGGCATACTATTGCCCACGCTTTTTCCCAGGCGTAGTTATAATCATCCGTAAAAATGCGTATGAGTTCTGGAATAGCCATTGTCGGATGCGTGTCGTTTATGTGTATCGCCGCCTTTTTGTGGAAATTATCCAGAGTCTTGTACTGCCTGTAGTGTTCGCGCGTCAACCCTTGCATAGATGCCGATATAAAAAAATACTGCTGCATCAGCCTGAGGAGCTTCCCTTCCCTGTGCGCGTCCTCTGGATAAAGAATTTTTGAAATAACCTCGGCTCTGTGTTTTTCCTCCATTGATTTTAAATACTGGCCTTCGGCAAACAGCTTCATATCAATGCTTATGGGAGATTGTGATTGCCAAAGCCTTAAATTATTAACCATTTCATTTCTATAACCTGGAATCAGCATATCGTAAGGCACAGCGTTAACCGTAGTATAGTCCTTGTGTACTTGCCTCATTTTGCCGTTCGCGTCCCAGTTGTTCTCAAGCTTTCCCCAGAAACGTACAGATTCGGATTCATCTTCTTTCCTTACAAGCCAGCTTTGTCCATTCTTCATCCAGGAGTCTGGTTCTTCTAGCTGCGCGTAGTTTTCAATCTTTTGTTTGAAAATACCGTATTCATAACATATCGAAAAGCCTTGACCTGGCATTCCCATGCTTGAAATCGCGTCAAGGTAGCATGAAGCAAGCCTGCCAAGCCCTCCGTTTCCAAGTCCGGCATCTGGATCATATTCATACATATCCTTTATTTTATAACCATGCGCAAGCGTCGCTTCATTGAAAGATTCTTCCAGACCCAGGTTGAAAAGATTATTGCGCAGCGAAGCGCCGGGCAGAAATTCCATCGATAGGTAATAAACCATCTTGTGCCTGTGTTTTTCAGGCGATTTATGGTATTGCATCCACAGCTTGGACATTATATCCCTTACCAAAAGGCAGGTCGCGATATAGTATTGGTTCTTTGTCGCGTTTTCCGGCTCTCTGCCGAAATTTCGAAGTATTCTTTCAATCCTTGTCTTTATTACTTCAGAAGAATATTTATTTTTCACACTTGAACCCTCCAATTTATTTATGGCAGACTCCGAAAACTCCGTTTTTCCCGGGAACACGGGTAAGCCGCCAGCGCTCCCAAGCGTTTTTGGAGTCTGCCATATTATGATAAAAGAAAATAATATCCTCAAAAAAATAATTTTGGATTAATATTTTATTGATTGCGGCACAAATCGCAAATCCGGCAAAACCTGCCGCTCGGTAGGTTTTGTGCGTTATTGCTTGATAAAACCAGGAGAAAACATTATGAGACTCGAAGGAAAAACTGCTTTGATTACCGGCGCAGGCAGAGGGATCGGGAAAGCTATCGCAACCCGTTTCGTTCAGGACGGCGCAAAAATCGTCATCAGCGATATACTAAAAGATGACTTAAAAAAAACGGCGGCGGAATTAAACGCGCTGACAGCGGATTCGACGCTTGCGGTTGTCGCAGACGTCACAAATTTTGATGAAGTGCAGAAGATGGTTAACAAGACCGTGAAATTCGGTGGAAGGATTGATATATTGGTCAACAATGCCGGCATTGATCCCGGCGGATCGATTGTCAATATTCCAATTGAACAGTGGAAAAAAATCCTGGATGTGAACGTAAACGGTCCGTTCTACTGCATGAGGGCCGCAATTCCAAAAATGATAAAACAGGGCGGCGGATCCATCGTAAATATCGGATCACTTGCCGGCGTGCGCTGTCTTCCAGACATGCCCGCATACTGCACGTCCAAAGGAGGACTAATTCAGCTTTCCGCCCAGTGCGCGCTGGAATACGGCCCGCATAAAATTCGCAGCAATGTTGTCGCTCCCGGCGCGACAAGAACAGAAATGCTTGTAAACGCCATGGCTGGTCTATCAAAGATTCTTAATAAGAACGCATTGGAAGAAGTGCTTCCTGAAAGCGTGCCTCTGCGCCGTCCAGCTAATACAGACGAAATTGCAGGCGCGGTTTCCTTCCTTGCCAGCGACGACTCCTCTTTTATCACCGGCGCGATGCTGCTAGTTGACGGCGGCGCTGCGATTGTTGACGTATCGGGCGCATCTGTCGCAAGAGCCGGCGGAGGATGGGGAGTTTAATAAATATTTTTATTTTTAAAGCACGGCAGAGGATGGTGTTTTCCATCCTCCGCCATTTCATGCAAGCTCTAAAAACCCCGGAAATAAGGCTTGCATCCGAGCCAAAAGCGTAGTTTACATTAAGTAAACGAGCATTTTGCCTCGGTCGCGTAACGCAGAGTCCTGGGTTTTTAGAGCTTGCTTTTATTTCTTATGGCAAGCTCTGATAATTTGTACTTCCGGTTTCGGTTCGCCCCAGTTGCTATAATAAAGCCTTCGTCACCAAGTTGAAGCAATACGCGCCGAGCAGTTTTAGCGGTGCGCCCGATAAGTGCCGCAGCATCTGCTGCGCTGATTTCACCGTTCTCGGCAAGATGAATTAGAAGCGCATCGCGGTACATTTTATCGGACATCGCGAGTTTATCGGACACCGCGAGTTTATCGGACATTTTATCGGACATTTTATCAGATACCGCGAGTTTATCGGACATTTTATCGGGCACCGCGAGTTTATCGGACATTTTATCGGACATTTTATCGGACACCGCGAGTTTATCGGACATTTTATCGGACATTTTATCGGACACCGCGAGTTTATCGGACATTTTATCAGATACAGCAAGTTTATCGGACATTTTATTGGACATTTTATCAGATACAGCAAGTTTATCGGACATTTTATCGGACACCGCGAGTTTATCGGACATTTTATCGTTATCTGACAATTCTGTGTCTGATAATAAAAGCGGCACACTTGTTCTAAACACATCGCCTTCTACAAGTTCAGGCTCCCTGCCCGTATAAATTTTCGTGTATTTATATAAATTCCTAACGCCTGAGCCAAGTATGTCTGCTCGTCCTATATTTACAAAGAAATTTGCCAGCAGCGGATTTTTGGGGTATGGCGTAAACGAATTTGGATCTATCTTACCTGGGGATTTTGGCAAACACCAATTTTCAGTCACAATACATTCTCGCTCGATAATGATCTTTGCAGGAAACGCGCTCGTATACTCGCGGTGAACGAGAATATTACTTACAAGCTCACGCGCAATCCAAGACCTTACGCTGACTCGTTGGTCGTCGATAAGGAAGAACCTGTCAAGCGTATGCTTGTTGATAAATTCTATGAGTTGCTCATAAGCGTCTATCAAATTCACTGCAACCATAAGTCTGTCGTCGTATCGGTCAAGGTTTTCACGTCTGAAGATAGCGTCGGTTACATAGTTTGGCGTACAGGAGCGTATAAGCTCAGCGCGCCCGAACAGTAGAATGGCAGCAAGCGTATAGCCGGATTTGCCGGATTCGTGTTCAGTCTGAAATAATCCCGCGCTTTTTAGGATATCTTCATCGTTCATTTTATCCCACGGGTGATCTTTGTGGTTGTTAACGGCAAGTCTGCGAACAATCGGCATTAATCGCGTAAACTCAAAATCGCTTTCTTTTGCGTATGGAAAAATTTTTCGCTCTGAATAGTCCGCTGCTTTTCTTTGGTGTATATGAGCCACCATAACAGAGTTCCGCGTTATGTCGATATCTCCGTCTTTAGCGCGGTCATATATTTTGCCGGCAAAAATTACAACTTGGGAATTTGCCGGAACATAACACCAGAGTAAGGTTTTACCATCAATTTCCGCTTCTTCCAGCGCGAGAAACAATGTTGGCGTAAAGCGTTGAATATTATTAAGCGTGTTTGTGAAGTTTTTTTTTATATCCTGCACAGATTTCGGATTCACACCGCTGATTTTGCCATCATCTTCTATGCCAAGCAGAAGAAAACCGCCATATCTGTTTGAGAATGCCGATACCGTTTCAAAAACACTATTTGTGAGTTCGTTCGCGCAACGTTTGTACTCAACCGTAAGCCCCTCGCCGTCACGGATTATTTTTTGAATTTTTGTCAGCATTTCACAATCCTCGCGCCTATAACTTCAGGCAAGCTCCGAAAACCCCTGGGAACGCGCGCGGCTCGCCAGTATCTTATTGATAAATAAGGATTTTTATAATAGATTGCCCATTACTTAACGACTTTACGAACAGATTCTAATTAATCACTAAACCGTCTTTTACTTCAAGATGCAACACATTTCCCGGCATAAAGTTATTTAAAAAATTTCGTGTGGATGTCAAAATTGTTTGTGTCCGGCTTGAAAGATATTTAAGGAATGTTTTTAAGCGCTCCTCGTCTAGTTCCGCTTCAGCATCGTCAACTATAAACACAGGATAAAAGCCATGCTCTTTGAAATGTATTTCCATTTGTGAAAAATATAGTGTAAGAAGACATGATCTTTGCTGACCGGAAGAACCGAAATCTATAAGTGTTTTTCCGTTTATATACATTTTTAGATCATCTCTGTGCGGACCAATTGATGTATAACCTGAATATCTATCCTTTTCCCGTACCTTCCACAATTTTTCTCTGAATTTTTCTTCTATTATCGATATATCGGTTTCATTATTTTCAAGCGAAGAAAGATAATGTATTTTAAACGCTTCGACTTCAAACAATCCTTTTGGAAGCATTTGTTTCATATTTTCAACGTATTTGAGCCGGTTTGAAAGCACACGCGCCCCAGAACGAGCAAGCGCTTCGTCCCATGCGTCAACAAGACTTGCTTCGTATGGCGCTTTACCGTCCCTTATGGCGCTAAGAATATTATTTCTTTGCTTTAGCGCCCTGCTGTATGCGGCAAGGCTGCCAATATGCCCAGGATAAAGCGAAACCATGGCGCGGTCAATAAAAGCCCTGCGATCTGCCGGGCTGCCTCGAACCACGCCAAGATGTTCTCTAGTAAAAGCAAGCAGGTGAAGATTACCAACAAATTCATTTAGAGGCGCTGGTTTTCCAATTAAAAACATTTTTTTTTCGGTCCCGCATATTATTACAGAAATATCCCTTCTTAAAGATCCCTGTTCAATCAGACCGTCAATACGACAGGAAGTTTCCTTATGCCTTATACATTCCTTAGGCGCCGATGTATGGAAACTCCTGCCGTAGGCTAGAAAATAAATTGCCTCCAGTATATTTGTCTTTCCCTGGCCGTTACGTCCTGAAAAAAGTGTAATACCCGGACCCGGACATATATCGCCATCATGAAGATTACGATAGTTAAATAAACGAATACGTATAATACGCACGTTGAAATTTTATACTTTCATCGGCATTACAACATACTTGTAATCAAGGTCGTCTACGCTTATCGGTTTAAACAAACCCTGTGTTTCAGAATCTTTAATTGCAATCGAAACCGAATCAGCCCCGCATACGCCAATAAAGTCAAGAAGGTACTGCGAATTGAAGCCTATTTCAAGCGTTTCGCCTTCATATTCTATCAACGCCACATCTCTTGATTCACCGACGTCAAAATTAGCCGCTGAAATTTCAAGTTCACCCGTTTTGAATGTAAGTTTTATTGATTTCAGCCTCTCGTCCGACATAACGGCTGCGCGGCGTATACAATCGCCGAACACCTTTGTTCCAATAACGATAAGTTGATTATTATCTTTTGGAATAACCAATTCATAATTTGGGAACTGCCCGGCCAGTACGCGTGAAACGATCCTCCTGTTTCCAGCAGAAAAGAAAAGGTTGTTATCATCGCGCCCGAATTCAACCATAATATCCTGACCATTTACAAACTTTAAAAGCTCCACAAGCGTTTTTCGCGGAATAAGCGCTTTTACAGCATCCTCAATTCCAGGAATTTCCATATTTTTAACTACAAGAGAGAGGCGATGCCCGTCAGTAGCCACCATATGAACAGCGCTGGGATGCAGTTCAAGAAGCGAACCGTTGAGAGAATACCTCGTTTCCTCCTGTGTAATGGCAAACATCGTACGCTGAATCATTCCTTCAAGAAGTATCCCAGGAATCGTGGCAATCGTCGGCGAAGCATCAGGAATCGCGGGAAAATCATCTTTTGGGATCGCCACAATTTTATAGTGCGAATTGCCGGATATCAATTGCACCAGCTCCGAATCGACCAGAGTAATCTCTATTTCCGCATTCTCCGGTAAAAGACGCACGATATCAAAAAGTTTACGCGCGCCGATTGTTGTCGCTCCTTCCACTTCAATCGCAGCGCCGCAACCGCAACGAATGGTAACATCTCCGTCCGTCGCCGTAATATCAATATGGTCGCCTACGGCTTCAATAAGGATATTCGAAAGAATAGGATTTGTGATCTTTTTTTCGATAACCCCTTGCACTAGCGTGAGTTCCCCCAACAATGAACTTCTCGTCACCGCAAATTTCATAGCAAACAATCCTCCTCAATTCAAAAGTAAAAGCTAATTATACAATTTTTTATTTTTTTTATAAATATAATCAGCAGTAACACTAGTATCTGTGGATTTTGTTGAAAAAGCTCTATAATTCCTAAATCCATATAGATAGGCAGTGAATGATTTCATTGTGATCCTGTGGAAATTATTTTTTTTCTGTGAAAAAAAGATTTTTTGAGAAATTTCACACCTGCGTCCACAGCAATTTCACAGTGCCTGCTCTGTGGAAAAATTCGATAAGCAGCATAAAATCATTAATTTAGCTTGTGAAAATTGCTGTGGAAAAAGAAAAAACATCTATTTCAAGGAATTCACGATTTTTATTACCGCTTCAGAGATGTCTGAGTCTTTCTTCCGCAAAGTTTCAATTTTTCTAATGGAGTGCAACACGGTTGTGTGGTGTTTCCCGCCAAATTCTTTACCGATTTGCGGCAGCGACTGATTTGTGAGTTCCTTGCATATATACATTGCAATCTGACGCGGCACGGCTATTAGCTTTGTGTTGCTTTTAGCTCGTATCTGCGCAGGCTTCAGCGCGTAGAACGACGCTACGGCCTGTACAATCGAATCTGCCGATATGCCGATGGATTCATCTTTAATCAAGCCTCTCAGCACCTCTCTTGCGTATGCAATATCAATATCTTTAGCTTTCATTCCTTTTAGCGAAGCGCGAGCGCTGAGGCGGTTCAAAGCTCCTTCAAGCTCTCTGATGTTTGATCGGATGCCGCAGGCTATGAACTGGGCGACGTCGTCGCTCAAATCAATAAGGTCAGTATTTGCTTTTTTCTTTATTATAGCCAGCTTGGTTTCAAAATCAGGAGGCTGGATGTCGGCAATTAGCCCCCACTCAAATCGGGAGTGTAAACGCTCCTCAAGCGTTGAAATCTGCTTTGGAGCGCAATCACTGGCTAATACAATCTGCTTTCCGGCATTATATAGAGAGTTGAAAGTATGAAAAAACTCAATCTGGGTTTGATCTTTTCCGGCAAGAAACTGAATATCGTCCATCAGCAATACGTCAATATTCCTGTATTTTTCGCGGAAATTCAGCATTAGCCCTCTCTCTTTATATCGAAGAGCGTTGATGAAATCATTCATGAATTGTTCGGACGAAAGGTAACACAGGCGTATGCGGCTGTTCTGCTCCCTCATAAGATTGCCGATAGCGTGCATTAGGTGTGTTTTGCCAAGTCCGGCTCCGCCGTACAGGTAAAGAGGGTTGTATGCTTTCGAGGGTTTTTCCGCAACAGCCAGAGCCGCGGCGTTGGCGAACTCATTACTGCTCCCGACAACAAAATTATCGAAAGTGTATTTTTTATTGAGCAACGCGAAACTGGAACACTTTGATTCTGCTTGAGTTAAGTCCATTTGCTCAGTTTTTGAAATAGAATCGTTTGAAAGCATCGCGGTATCTATTTCACACAAATTTGATGAATCGGGTAAATTGTGTAATTCATTGGATTTAACGGAAATATCAATTTTCAGTGTGCCTTTTGAAATGCCTGCAATATCGCCGACTGTTTTCAAAAGGAGCGGAAAATAGTTTTCAAGCAGGCATTTTTTGAAAATTTCCGTGGGTACTGTTAAATACAGCGCGCCGTTTTCTATTCCGCGGCAGTCCACAGGACGAAACCAAGTGTCGAAACATTGACTATTAACGTGCTTTTTAATTTCAAAAAGCGCTTGATTCCATAAGTCCATATAGCGAAACCCTAGCAAAAAATAGTTTTCCACAACCTGTGGAAAACCCTGTGGAAAACAATATGACTACACGAGAGAGTACGCGCGAATTGCCGTTCTCCCCCCTGTTCAACACAGAAAAATTTAAGATTTTTTAAAGTGTTGCCACATCAACAACGGAAGGGAAGATAGCACATTGAGCTTTGAAAATTCAACAAAAAAAATAAAAATTTCAAATTATTTTTTAAACGAAGATTGAAGCGGATTTCATTAGGTGCGTAGTATGTAACTATTGATAAACAAAGAATAAATTTGGATAAAAAAATATAAAAATTCAGTTTGGAAGAATTATAGGAAATTAGAAAAATAGAAGAAATTACCGTTCTATCGAAACTGAATCCCCTTGCTTTACAAGGACTTGGATTTTTAAAAAATACGAATTGATAAATCGAGCGATTTAAACAGAAGCTCCCGGCGTCTTTTGAGAAATGGAAGTTATGGTCAGTTAAAGAAAAAATGGATGTAGTATTCTTCGATGCTGTAAAATCAATTTGACGATAATTGAGGTAACCCAGTAAAAATGCATGTTTGCGCCATTTAATAACAAAGTTCCAATAAATGGCGAAAGTGTCGGCCTACACCGACACTCTCACTGGTTTTACTTAATTGACAAGAACTTTGAGTTCTTTTCCAGGCTTGAAATGAGGAATTTTCTTAGCTGGGACGCTTACGTCCAAGCCTGTTTTTGGGTTGCGCCCCTGCCGCGGCGAACGATTTCGGATGCGAAATGACCCGAAACCGCGCAATTCAACGCCTTCACCGCGCTGAAGCGCATTGGTGATGCTGTCAAGAACCGTCTGTACGATTACCACGGCGTCTTTTTTTGTTAAATCTGATTCTTTTGCTACTTCATTAACTAAATCAGCTTTTGTCATTTACTGTCTATCTCCATAGGTATTCAAAGCGAATGTGGGACTCAGAACCGCCGGAGCTTAGTGAAAGGATGGATTCTGCGCTTCCAAAAAGAACGTCAAGCGCGGAAAAACGCTTTTTTACAGGCGTTACAAGTTTTGGTTCGCCTGTGATTCCTCCCATTATCGCGGCAACGGATAGAGCGTCCTGAAAGGTACCAATTTCATCGATAAGGCGTTTTTCCTTTGCCTGTAGGCCGGTATACACGCGTCCATCGGCCAATTTACGAACATCCTCTTCAGGAATATTGCGGCTTTCAGAAACTGCGGAAACAAACTGTCCAAGCATATCGTCAGTCAGCGATTGAAAATATTCTTTTTCTTCAGTGGTAATAGGCCGGAAGCCTGAACCGGCGTCTTTCAGATCGCCGCTTTTAATGACAATATTCTGCATTTTCGCCCATTTAAGCAAATCGCTGTAGTCATACCACTGAGTGATGACGCCAATACTGCCTGTGACGGTTCCAGAATTAGCGAAAATCATATCGGCTGCACATGCGACGTAGTAGCCGCCGGACGCGGCGGTGGAAGCCATGCTGACGATGACCTTTTTATTGGTCTCCTTACGAAATTTTTTTATTGCCTCATAGATTTCCTGGGAAGCGGCGACTCCGCCCCCCGGACTGTCAATACGAATGATTACCGACCTGACGTTTGGCCGGTTTCCGTATTCCTTGAGTTCTTCAACAAATACTTTTGAATCGGAAATTGTCCCTTTAATTTCAAGCGAGGCTATCTGATTCGAGGAAAGTGAGACGCGGGAGGAACCGTTGTTTGAGAACATCGCGGCAAGAGCCGCGAGACACAAGATAAAGAAAAGGAAGGATCCTCCCCCGATAATAATCCAAATCAATAGATTTGATCGTTTAAGCGTCATAAAACAAATCCTTGAAGAAAATTATTCTTCAATCGTTTCATTTTTTTTGAAACGCTGTAGTTGATCGCCCAGTCGTTCGCCCATAGAGGCGTTACCGGTGTTGGCGGTTGCCAAATAATACTCAAGACGAGGTTCATCCTCTTTCATAGCTTTAAGGCTAAGGCCGATTTTCTTTTCCTGGAGGCTCAATTTTATGACCTTCATTTCTATTTCCTGGCCGATATTGAGAAATTCAGTAGGTTTTTCTACATGTTTTTCATCCAGCTCTGAAACGTGACACAGGCCTTCAATCCCTTCTTCAAGCTCTACGAATGCGCCGAAATTGGTCATTCGAACAACCTTACCCTTGATGGAATCGCCTATATTGTGGCGGTTAAACCAGTCTTCCCAGCGGTCAGGCTCAAGCTGTTTAATGCCCAGCGACAGTTTCTGGTTCAGTGCGTCGATGCTTAACACGATGGCCTGCACATCATCTCCCTTTTTGAGGATATCAGAAGGATGCTTTGTACGCTTCGTCCAAGAGATGTCCGAGACATGAACCAGTCCATCGATGCCGTCTTCTATTTCGATAAACGCGCCGAAATCAGTGATATTTCGTACCTTGCCGGCAACAAGTGTTCCAGGGGCGTACCGGGCTTCAATAATATCCCAGGGATTAGGTTCGGTCTGCTTTAGTCCGAGGGAGATACGCCGTGATTCAACGTCGATGTCAAGAACAACCGCGTCAATTTGATCGCCCACGGCAAGAATCTTCGACGGGTGCTTAACGCGCTTGTTCCAGGTCATTTCTGAAATATGAATAAGACCCTCGACGCCGGGCTCAAGTTCAATGAAAGCGCCATAATCGGTAAGACTGACCACTTTGCCCGTTACGCGCATGTTTTTAGGATAGCGCATATCAGCGTGTAGCCAGGGGTCTTCGGTCATCTGTTTGTAGCCAAGTGAAACTCGGCCATCATCCCTGGTGAATTTAATAATCTTGACATTAATTTTGTCGCCGACGTTGAAAACTTCCGATGGGTGGTTTACGCGGCCCCACGACATGTCGGTAATATGAAGGAGTCCGTCAACTCCGCCCAAATCAATGAAAGCCCCGTAATCCGTAATATTCTTTACAACGCCTTCCATTACCTTACCGCTTTCGAGGATTTCCAGTGTTTTGGCCTTTTCTTCCTTCATGGATTCCTCAAGGACAGCCTTGCGGGACAAGACGATATTGCCGCGCTTTTTATTTACCTTAATAACGCGCATTTCAAACTCTTCACCGCGAAGGCTGTCGAGGTTGCGCACCGGTCTGACATCTATTTGTGAGCCGGGAAGGAAGGCTCGAACGCCGATATCAACGGCTAAACCTCCTTTAATGCGTTCAATAACGCGTCCCTTGACGATACTGCCATCACGGAAAGCATTTTCGATTTCAGTCCATATTTTCATCCGTTCCGCTTTTTCACGGGATAGGACTACATGTCCATTGGAGTCTTCAGTCTGTTCAAGAAAAACTTCAACCGTATCGCCGGTCTGAATGGCAACCTGGCCCTGGTCGTTCATAAATTGCTCAATCGGTATAACCCCTTCGGATTTAAAACCGACATCAATCATAACATTGCCGCCAGTGATGGCTATGACTCTGCCTGAGACAACTTCGCCTTCAGAAAAACTCTGGGTTCGGCCTTCGTAGGCTGCCAGAAGTTTTTCAAAAGAGTTTTCATCATCATTTACTTCTATTACTTCTTCCGCTTTAGGTGAAGATATGTTTTGCCGGTCTACGGCATCGTCCTGCAGAGTTTCTGCGGCCGGAAAATTAGTGTTGTTTTGGTCCGATGACATTTACTTTGTTCCTTCCTTATCCATAGAGATAAACGACTTTATATACATGATTTATTTGGCATTGTCAAGAAATTGTATTTAGATGCGCCGTCTCCATTTTTTTCCAGGACGATTCGGCCGTAACTTTCCGACGGATAGAAAGGCATAAAGTTAATCGGGGCGCCCAAGCGCCTGACTTTCACAGGGCCGTGCCAGAGTCCGGGCGGTACGCGTATTACTGTGGGTTCCGTGATAACAAAGCTTTCCATACGGCCTGGGTCAGCGCCGAGCTGAATCTCGATTTCGGCGTCGAAATCAAAAAATGCCTTAATATCAGCGCCTGTGAAAAACAGATATTCCTCCACGGCGTGATGCATGTGCAGTTCTCCGATTTCACAAGGCTGTTGAACGATATTATAAAGATACCAGAGCCGCGATTCTTCCATTTCGGCGAGTCCCCTGAATCCCGCGCGCGGACTGAGAAAACGCGGGTCGTCGTGATGTTCGGGTTTATATTGGTAAACATAACGATCAAATTTGCCCGTTCGCGGCAGTTTTGCCATTTCGTAATAAGGATTGAGTATATCCGGCGGAGCGCCTTTTTTGGCCTGCTCAATCGCTTCTTTCTGCCCTGCGGTAAAACATCTGCCGCAATAAACGCACTCTTTAGCGCGGTCGGACACGCAGCGGCGTATGCCTGCGCCGTCGTACAGGAACTCCTCGCGCCCCTCGGCGTCCTTACGGCTGCTGATTTTTGACCAGTCGCCGTCAAGATAAACGGCGGAGAACATGATAGGCTTCGTAATGCGCCGAAAATTTACCGGACAATGATAAAGTTTGGGCGGCACGCGGATGATTGTTGGTTGCGTGATGGTGAATAACTCCATACGCTCCGGATCGTCGCCAAGCCAGACATCAACTTCCGCGTCAAACTCAAAAAAATTCCGGAGATCCGCGCCTGTAAAAACAAGATACTCGTCCACGGCGTGATGAGTATGCGGAAGCTCCATAATCAATTCTTTTTCGTTGACGGTAAAATCCATATACAGCCGCGCCTTCGGCATCATCGTCGCGCCGCGGAAAAAGCCTCGCGGTGAAACAAATCCGTACCACTCATGGTTTTCCACAGGGATTTTAAAAACCAGTTCGTCGTATGTACTCATAATCAGTTCCTCTCTTACTTGGAAATTTGTAATTACCTCAAAGCAAGCTCCGAAAACCCCGTTTTTGCTGGGTACGCGGGCGTCACGCCCGCATTTTTCAAGAAGACGCGGGCGAGGCCGCCCGCGTGTCCAGGGTTTTCGGAGCTTGTCTCAAGAAACACATTAACACGGTTTTCATGTATTTCATCATAATCTTTCTGAAATATCCTTAGCAGGCCGTTTCCGTATCAAATCTCATCTGCTATACTCCCGATTGATATAACTATGAAAAAAACAGAGAGCGAAAAAAATTCTTTCAAATCTCCCGGTATGGCGGTTGATATTGCCGGAGTACGCTTTAAAAATCCTGTTCTTACAGCGAGCGGAACCTACGGCTATGGCCTGGAGTACGCAAATTTCATGGATCTGAACGCGCTCGGCGGCATAGTAGTCAAGGGCCTCGCTATGACCCCGGTTCAGGGGAATCCCCCGCCGCGCATCTATGAAACGTCCTCCGGTATGCTGAACGCCATCGGTTTGCAAAATATTGGGGCGGTCGAATTTGTAACGAAAAAGCTCCCCGAACTCAGAAATTACAACGTCAACATCGTCGTCAACATCATCGGCTTTGAAATCAACGAATATCTTGAAGTCGCCCGTTTCCTGAACGACTGTCCCGGAATAAGCGCGCTGGAACTGAATATCTCCTGCCCAAATGTCAAAAAGGGAGGTTTTCATTTCAACAAAAATCCCAAAGATTCAGCGCATATTACCGCCGAGGTGAAAAAAGTCGCGACGCGTCTGCCGCTCTGGGTCAAGCTCTCGCCGAACGTTACGGATATCCGCGAATACGCGCGCGCCTGCGAAGATGCCGGCGCGGACGCGCTCTCGGTTATTAACACGCTTGTCGGCATGGCAATCGACATAGAAAAGCGGCGTCCGCAGTTGCGCTTTATGACGGG
>JGI24702J35022_10001308_pt1 | contig 15485 bp, 11 predicted proteins | sample TergutTh196P4_FD_35022 | JGI IMG/M metagenome (IMG submission 35022)
ACAATGTCACTTTGTTTAAAGCTTGCGCAAACTTTTTCATATCGGCGGGCGAAAGCCTGTTGGTTTTGCTTTGTCCGTTAGCTAAAATTATTAAAGTATCGTTTGTGGAAGTGTCGCCGTCAACGCTCACGCAGTTAAAGGACTGCTCCGCCGCATGTTCTAAAAGTTTTTGAAGGCTCTTTGAGTCTATTTTTGCATCCGTGAGTATAAAAGATAACATTGTAGCGTGCAGTCCGCGAAGATCGGGATGAATCATTCCCGCGCCTTTTGCACAGCCCCATATTTTTATTTCGGTGCCAATGGCACTGCCATTTGCACCTACTCTTATTTTTGCGGAAGCTGTTTTAGCAAAAGTGTCCGTAGTCATTATCGCAGTTACCGCTTCCTGCTCATTTTTAGAAGAAGTGCCGACGGCATTTTTTAAAAGGTCCATGCCGGTTTTCAGTTTCGGCATATTTATATATTGTCCTATCACGCCGGTTGACGCACAAAGGGCTGTGCCCTTTTCCAAATTAAAAGCTTTTTCCGTTAAAGCGCACATTTCTTTTGCATCGGACATTCCCTTTTTGCCGGTACATGCGTTTGCGCAGCCGGAGTTTGCAATAATTGCGGAAATTTTTTTGTTTTTCTTTAAAATTTCCATGTCCAAAATTACCGGAGCGGCTTTAGTTACGCTTTGCGTAAACATTGCGGCCGCATCGGCTGGCGTTTGCGAAATAAATAAAGCTAAATCTTTTTTGCCTGCTTTATTATGTATCCCGCTGCGCACGCCGCCGACTTTAAAACCGTTTGGGAGGGGAATATTTTTTACAGGCAAATTTATTACTGACATTTTATTTTTCTCCTAGAAAAATTAACCCTGCGGCTTCACGCAGGAACAAAATCAAATCGCCCCGTCGGGAACAAAATTCCCACACCCCTCCGAAGCCGGAGGAAAGGACATTGAAGTCTTTGAGGACTATTTTGCGAATCAAGCTTAGAGTAAGCTGAGGGGTATATTTCAATAATTAAAAAAACTCAATATTTTTTCTTTTATTTTTTGGAATATGCTTTTTTCCGCTTCCGCGGCTTTTTTGGCTTCCTCTTCGGCTTTTGCGGCAGCTTCTTCGGCTGCTCTTTGTTCCGCTTCGGCAGCTTCTTTTGCCTGTTGCTCGGCTTGTGCTTTTGCGGCAATTTCCGCTTCTTTGGCTTCTTTGGCTTCTTTTTCTTTCTTTGCGGCTTCGGCTGCAGCTTTTTTCTTTGCTTCTTCCGCGGCCTTCTTTTTTGCCGCTAAAGCTTTTTTCTCGTCTTCAAATTTTTGTTTTGCCAAAGTAATCAGCTCGTCGACTTTTGCGCCTTTATATTTTGTTTCTTTTGAAGCTTCAAACCATTTCACGGCTTTTTCATAATCGCGTTTAACTTTACCGCTGCCAGTATAATATAAATTTCCGAGAGTATACTGCGCCCTGCCGTAACCGTTTTCAGCGGACTTTGTAAGCCATTTTAAAGCGTTTTCCGCATCCTGCTTGTACGTGTAAACCATGCTGAGTTCGTATTGCGCGCCCCTGTCGCCTTTTTCAGCATCGGATCTAAGCTCCGCAACGTCTTCAGGCGAGTTGGGATTTACCGCCTTCTTTTGAGCAAGCGCTAACCCTGAACCGGTAAAAAATGCCGCCGTAACAAATACGGCAAACAATATGTTTTTCATTTTTTGTCCCTTGCCGTTACTCTAAAACCCGAGATCTATGCTCAAAAATTCTTCCTTATAGTCCGGCCTGACCATTAAATCATCGCAAATATTTTTCATCAGCAAAATATCCACGTACGACGAATCTTTTTCCAAAACCACGGAAAGCAGCTCGGACGCTTTTTTGAAGTATTTTTCTTCATTGGAAGCATATCCCTTTTTTATGTAATAAGGCGCAAGCAAAAAACACGCTTCCCAATTTTTTTGGGCTGCAGACTTTTCAAGGAACTTAACAGCTCTTGCTTTGTCTCCGAAAGTTATGCACGCTTTCGCTATTTCCATAGATTTTTTTCCGCCGTTATCTTCCATGCTTTCGATCTTTTTAAGCCTTGTATCGTCATTCTCGTTCTTTGCTTCAAAAACAGCAAGAACTATTTCGGCGTTTTTATTCCCGTTCTTTACCTCTTGTCTCAGCGCTTCTTTCTGCAATAACATTTCTGAAGTCAGTTTTTGCGTTTGAGCAAAACCGGCGCTTGCAAAACAAAATATGACAGTCATTGTAAGCAAAATTTTTATTTTCATTTTTCCTCTTGAAAAAAATTTGCAGTGTGGAGTGTTAAGAACGGAGTTAATGCGTTTTCGCTTTGCGAAAACCTATAAACAGGTTTTGTCCAAGCCGAAACACGACAGCTTCACACTCCAAACCTAAACCCCGCGCTCTTATATCAATCCTGCAGTTTCCGGAATACCGGACATAATATTCATGTTCTGCACAGCTTGCCCGCTGGCGCCTTTTACCAGGTTATCTATAACTGAAATTATTATAAGCGTATCGGTCCTTGTGTCAACTTTAAGACTTATTTCGCAGAAATTCGTATTTGCCACATCTTTAATGCCCGGCAAAAAACCTTCGTCAAGAACTTTCACAAAAGGTTTGCTTTTATAAAATTCTTTATACGCCGCGACGCATTCCGCGGTAGTAATTTTCTTTTTAAGTTTTACGTAAATCGTGGAAAGCATGCCTCTTTCAACGGGCATAATGTGCGGCGTAAAAGTAAGCGCGACATCTTCGCCAGACAATTTCGCAAGTTCCTGCTCTATTTCGGGAATATGTCTGTGTCCGCCGGCAATATTGTATGCCCTGAAATTAGGATGTTCTTTCGCAAAATACTCTTCGGTATTTTTGCGTCCCGCGCCGGATATTCCGCTTTTTGCATCAACGATAATTCCGGCAAGATTTATCAAACCGTTCTTAATTGCCGGAGCGCACCCGAGCAAAACCGTGGTCGGATAGCAGCCCGGATTTGCTACAAGCTGCGCCTGTTTTATTGAAAGCTCGTTAAGTTCAGACAGCCCGTAAACCGTTTTCTCTATATAATTTTTTGCCGTGTGATTTACTTTATACCATTTCTCATATACTGCCGGCTCTTTCAGCCTGAAATCGGCGGACAGATCTATGACTTTTATGCCCGCGTCCAAAAGCGGCGGAACAACTTCAAACGCAACGGCATGAGGCAGCGCCAAAAACACGACGTCGCAATCCGCTTTTATTTTATTTGCGTCCAAAGCTTCAACTTTCAAATTTAAATACGCGAAATGGGGATAAACGTCTTTTAATTCTTTTGTTTCGGCCGTACTTCTTCCGTAAAGGCCGGTTATCGCGGCTTGCGGATGTTTTGAAAGAATTTTTAAAAGCTCTTCGCCCGTATACCCCGTTATTCCGACTATTCCGGCTTTGATCATCAAAAACTCCTTTTAACGACAGAGTGAAGATTGAAAAGTGGAGAGTGGAGATATTGTGTTTCGGCTTTGCCGAAACCTATTAATCAGTTTTCGCTTTGCGAAAACACATCATCTTCACTTTTCACTCTTAACTCTTCACTCTTTTTTATTATAGATGACGAGAAGGTGAGAGTATCACGACAAACGCATCCTCCCATCTTCTAATTTCGGGTAAACCAAAACCACGAATTCTCCTAAAATTTCTTTTCTTGATTTTATATTCTCAAGCGTTTCTTTAATGCTGCCCCTTATAAACTCTTCAAATTTTTTTGTCAGTTCCCGTGCAAGACAAATTTCTGCACTTTCTCCAAAAACTTCCGCGCACATTTCAACGGTTTTCAAAATTCTGTGCGGCGACTCGTAAAACACTATAGTTTTGCCAAGTTCAGCGCATTTTGCAAGTTCTTTTTTCATTTTGCCGGGTTTTCTCTTTAAAAAACCGCAGAAAACAAATCCGTCGGTAGGAAGCCCCGAGCCGACCAAAGCCGTTATCACTGCGCTTGCCCCGGGAAGAGATTCAACTTTTATATTTTTATCGACCGCTTCTTTTACCAGAATGTATCCGGGATCCGAAACCGCCGGAGTGCCGCCGTCAGAAATTAAAGCGACTTTTTTTCCGTTCAAAAGTTTATCAATGATTTGCGGCATTCGATACTGCTGGTTGTAAGAGTAAAAACTCACGAGCGGTTTGGATATTTCAAAATGAGTAAGCAGCTTAAGGCTTTGCCTTGTATCTTCGCAGGCTATCATATCGCACTCTTTAAGAACGCGCAGAGCCCTTAATGTTATATCTTCAAGATTGCCTATCGGTGTTGGTACTATATATAAAACGCCGCTCATATTTTAAAAGACAATGAGTAGTTGTTGTGCAGGACTTACCATAAAAAGTAAAAGGCGTGCGTTTTGCCGTTAATATTTTATATTTTTATATGCCTTTCCGACGCACTCAAACCTACCCGCTATTGCTTTACTCACTGCTGTCAATTCAGGCTTTCTTCTTTCAGAATTTTCACGAACACATCAATCACCTGCGGATCAAACTGCGTGCCGGAACCTTTTTTAAGCTCTGCAACGGCAAAATCCTTGGATAATGCTTTTCTGTAGGGACGGTTCGAAGTCATCGCGTCGTAAGCGTCTATCACGGCAACTATGCGCGAACCCAAAGGGATCTCTTCGCCTGCCAACCCTTCGGGATAACCGTTTCCGTCATACCATTCCTGATGATATAAAACCATAGGAGCAACGGGCGCAAGAAACGTTACGGGAGAAATTATTTTATTTCCTATGATCGGATGTTTCTTAATAATATCGACTTCTTCTGAAGTAAGCCTTCCGGGTTTTCTTAATATGTGTTCTTCTATGCCGATTTTTCCTATATCGTGCATCAATGCCGCATATTCTACATGCCTTACTATCGCCTGCGGCAAATGCATTTTTTCCGCTATCAGCTTCGCGTATTGCCTTGCTCTGTCGGCATGGTCATAAGTATAAGAATCTTTCGCGTCGATAACCCTCGCGAGGGTCTGTATCATTTCAAAATAAAAATCCTGAAGATTATTGAAGAGCTCAATATTTTCAAGCGTCATCGCAGCCTGATCCGCCAAAATCGTCAACAGCCTTACGTCCCTGTCTTCAAAACTGTTGACTTCGCGCGAAGCATTGACGTTTAACACTCCGACAACCGTGTTTTTTACTCTGAGAGGCACGGAAATAAAAGATTTGGACGTGTATCTGTCGCCGCTGTTATGTCTTGAAAATCTTATATCGTTTTCTATATTTTCAACAAAAATAGGTTTGCATGTCTGTGCGACTTTTCCGGCTATGCCTTCGCCGACTTTTATCCGCACGGCTGCAGCCACGTCCGGAGGAAGGCCTCTTGAAGCCGCAATATACAGCTCATTGTCAGCCTGGTCTATAAGCATAACGGAACCGGCTTCGGAATGTATAAGCCTGCACGCAACGTCTATTACGGACTGCGTAAGCTCTTTTTTGCTCATTATGCCGGTTGCCGACATTCCGAATTCATGCAAACCTGCAAGCATAACCAAAAGATTATCAAGGTCCATGGAATTTGACTGAAGCTTGTTTTCAAACTCCGCGATCCTTTCTTTATAGCGCTCTTCGTTTATTTTTGTTTTGCGGCGGGTTTTGTCGACCCAAATCCACAAAACTACAAAAAGAATGCACAAAATAATATAACTTGTTTCATAAACCACTGTTAAATCCCCTTTTTAACGGCAATGAGCAGGGGCATCTCTAAAAACCTGTATTTTCAGTGTCATCATTGCGGCCCCAGAGCCGCAATCTCGTCGTAAACCATAGATTGCGGGTCAAGCCCGCAATGACAAAAGCGGGGTTTTTAGAGAGACCCGATTAGTAGTTGCCGCGCGCGGGGCAAAGCCATGCTATTAATAGGCACGCGTTCCGCGCACTTTATAATTATTTACTCATTACGGGTACCTCTAAAAAACCCCTGTTTGTCATCCCGAGTGTCTCTATCGGGAATCCACGTTGCTTTTTTCGACGACTATGGCAAACATGGATACCCGTTTTCACGGGAATGACATGGTGTAGACAGGGTTTTTAGAGGTACCCTTACTAGGGGTGTGTTGACACACCCTAATTACTCATTGCCTTCTATCTATATATTCTGTAATTAATTTTTGGGAAAATATTGTTTTTGCTTTCCAAATCCCCAAGATAAAATTCATCAATGGAATTGCCGGTTATCTGCCCGTAAAGATTCATAAAGTTTACAATATGATCCCTTGTGCGTTTTTCGGCATACTCCACCATTGTTCCCGTAGTCATTATAAAAGCCCAATCGGACGATTGCGCAAGAAGCAGTTCTCTCGCGGACTGGTTTAAAGCTCTTTCCAGAACGCCCGAAGCGTCCGGAAATTTTTCGGCAAGTTCAGCCATTCTTTCGGCGGCTTTGTGAAGATGCCTGTAAATATAATCGTTCGATCCGTTAAGCCAAACCTCGTAATATCCTTTATCTCCCCACGACGAAGCCGCAGGGGTTATAACCTGATTCACCGGAAATTTGTCAAGATATTCCACCGGCGTAATAGGTTTTATTATATCCTGATCGTGATGCATTTTTCTGAAAAGAAAATTAATGAACTCCGGTCCTTCAAACCACCAATGCCCGAAAAGTTCCGCGTCATACATCGACGTAACCAACGGCGGCCTGCCCAAAATTTCGGCAAGATACTCAACTTGTTTTACTCTGTTAAAAAGAAAATTTCCGGCATGTTCGGCCGCTTTATTTTTTGCCCATTCGGGATTATATGCCTGTTTGTCGCTCAATGCGACCTTACCGGTTATTCTGTGATATTTTATTCCTATATTTCTTCTTACGCCGTCGGAATGAAGATACGGTTTTACGTATTCATATTCCAAATCATAGCCTAAATCCCTGTAAAATTCCCTGTAATCCGGATCGCCGGGATAGCCGGATTCGGCGCTCCACACCTGATGCGCGGTTTCCATGTCTCTGGAAAACGCCGCTACGCCGCTCGGGCAGTATACCGGAGCAAACACTCCGAATTTCGGTCTTGGCGTTCCGTACAAAATCCCATGCGCTTCAAGAAAGAAAAATCTTATTCCTTCTTCTTTCAAAATCTTGTCTATTCCGGGATAATATGCGCATTCCGCAAGCCACATCCCGCGCGGAGCGCGCCCAAAATGTCTTTCATAGTCGTCAACAGCCGCCCTTATTTGAGCCCGCTGCGCTTTTTCATTGTTCATAAGCGGCAGAAAACCGTGCGTCGCACAGCATGTTATAATTTCTAACTTCCCCATATCCTGCAGATTTTTAAAACCCGTCAGAATATTGCCGTTATATTTTTCCCAAAGACGCCTGCACTCTTTAAAATGCCTGTCATACATTTGAGCCGCGGGCTGAAACTCCGGCAGAGCCCGCGTGCGCCACAGTTCTTTTTCGGCAAACTCAATATATTTATTCAATCTTTCATAATATCTGGACTGCAAAAGAGAGTCGGCAAGCATATTGGCAAGCGACGGCGTAATCGTCATTGTTAACCTGAAATCTACTCCGTCCTCTACAAATTTTTCAAAAACCGATAACAGCGGAAGGTAAGTTTCGGTGACAGCTTCATAAAACCAGTCTTCTTCCAAAAAGTCCGGGTATTCGGGATGTCTGACGTACGGAAGATGAGCATGCAGCTGTAAGCACCAATATCCTTTAGGATCCATTTTTTCCCCTATAATCAAATTATGAATTTTAAAATTCGCCTTATTTAACGATCAAAAAACACGGCATCCCGGTCAAGAGACTCGGGGATGATACGGCAAACCGCGTCATTTTGTTTCTTTTTGAACGTTAAATGTTATCTGTTTTTTCATCGTTCCGTCTGAGGACGTTGCCTCTATAGGATAGCTCTGCTGTCCGTCGGGAAGGTAAAATCTTAAAGTAAACGACCCGTCCGCAGCCAAAGGCACGTTTTTGCCTTGTACGGTAAGGGTCGCGTCGGGTTCCGTAGCTCCGTAAACTATTATTTCCGTATCGGCTTTGAGCCAGAAAGATTTTTCTTTTGAAACGCCGGTCTTATCCGAAAACTCTCCGCGCTTAAAAGATGAACTTGCCCCTCCCAGAACGCCGCTCGTCGGAAGCTTTGTAAGTTCCTCCCAACGCTCGCGCATAAGTTTTACTAAATCGTAAGAGCTTTGCCCTATGTGTCCCGCTCCGGAAATTCTGAGAAGTTTTTCAAACTCAAGCTGCAAAAGAGCCCATTGTTCGTCCGTAACATTTGAAACGCCGTGTCTTGGCATCGCCACAGAATTTGTTCTGGCAACGGTAATAAATTCGCCATTTTTTAGCGTATATCCGACGTCAACGCACCATGAACGGTTAAACTCTCCCGCGTTTATGTACCAGCTCATTGCATTAGGATTTACGAAAATATCAAAAAATTTATTCGCGTTGGAACCGTCAAAATCAATATCGGTAACATCGTATACTCTTATGGTAAGACTGGCAGGATCAAAATCCCGGCCGTATTTGCTTTTGATTTGCTCAACGGTGTTCTGATTGATTTCCCAGTACACATATATCCATATGGGATCTCTCGGAAGCATAACTGCTTTGGTATCGCCGTAATTTGAAGGAAATCCCGATTGATTTTTTTTGCTGCTTTTATTTGCGCCTTGCATTTTTGAGCTTAAATTCTCGCCCATAACATACTCCTCCGAATTATTATTTTTTTCATTAACATACTGATTTTTCATATAGATTTTATATTTTTTGTTACCCTAAGTCAATTATTTTTTTTGACAAATTTTTCAAAATTTGGTTACAATTATAGCCATGAACGAAGAAAAGCTTTCATTATTAAAACTTGCTCTGGCTGCGGATATCGGTTCTACGCGTCTGTTTACGCTGCTGGGAACATTCGGAAAAGCGAGAAATGTCCTCAATGCTTCAAAAGGAGAACTTATTCATCTCGGGGGAGTCAGCGAAAAAACCGCGGAGTCGATTATCATAATAAAAGATTCCGGCAAAGCCGAAAAAGAACTTGTCACTGCGGAAAATAACAATATCGACGTCGTTTTGTTTAATGATGAAAACTATCCGGAACCTTTAAAAAATTATCCGGACATGCCGATAGTTTTGTATATAAAGGGCGCTATCCTTGAAAAAGATTATACATCGCTTTCAATAGTAGGTTCTAGACAAGCCACAAATTACGGAAAATCGGTAACCGCGGATTTTGCGGGATATTTCATAAGGAAAGGAATAACCGTAGTATCCGGACTTGCCAGAGGAATCGATACCGAAGCGCATAAAGCCGCGATACAAAATAAAGGTAGGACCATTGCCGTATTGGGCAACGGACTTCTTGTTAATTATCCTCCGGAAAACATGATTTTGCAGGCAAAAATTCCGGAAAACGGCGCGGTTATAAGCGAATATCCTCTTACGAAGCAGCCGGATAAGAGTTCATTTCCAAGAAGAAACAGAATAATTTCGGCGTTTTCCAAAGCCACGCTCATTGTTGAAGCAGCGCTGCAAAGCGGAGCATTGATAACGGCAAAATGCAGCGCGGAATACGGAAAAGATGTTTTTGTCGTCCCCGGAAGCATATATTCGGATTTTTCAAAAGGCACAAATATGCTTATCAGAGAGGGAGCCATGCTGGCTTTAAGCCCTGAAGATATGGTAAATCAGGCTCCTTATTTTGATATTCCGGAAGAAGAACAAAAAGCGCAGCAGCCGGAACTTTTAGATTTTCTTAATGAAAACGAAGTGGCAGTGCTGAATTTAATATCCGAACATGACGAAGGCATACATTCGGATGAAATCGCTCTAAAATTAAATATTGACATTTCGCATATTGCCGCCATAATTTTAAAACTTGAAATAAACGATTTGATAAGATCAATGCCCGGACAGTTGTATGTCAGAGTACGGTAAAGACAATGCATTGAGGCATAGATGCACGGACGCATGGCACGGCATGACGCGGCAAGCGCGGCTGTTCTGCACATTCGCGCATCTATGCCTCTTCAAAAAAGGAATAAACAATGCCAAAATATCTCGTAATAGTTGAGTCGCCCGCTAAAGAAAAAACAATATCCAAAATATTGGGCAGGGATTATACCGTAAAAAGCTCTTACGGCCATATCAGAGATCTGCCCAAAAGCAAGATCGGAATCGACATTGAACGCGATTTTGAGCCCACATATATTAATGTGGCAAAAGCAAAAAAACTTATCTCCGACCTCAAAAAAAGCGCAGGCGCCTGCGACAAAGTTTATCTCGCGACCGACTTTGACCGCGAGGGAGAAGCGATCGCGTGGCATCTTAAAGAAGCTTTGGATCTAAAAGACGCAAAAACCGCAAGGATAACGTTTCACGAAATCACGCCGGAAGCTATCAAAGACGCGGTCGCAAATCCGCGCGCTTTGGATATGGGGCTTGTCGACAGCCAGCAGGCAAGAAGAATTCTTGACAGGCTTGTAGGTTATAAACTTTCCCCTCTTTTGTGGAAAAAAATAAAAATAGGTTTATCCGCCGGCAGAGTGCAGTCCGTCGCGGTAATGATCATATGCGACAGAGAAGAAGAAATCAAAAATTTCATTCCGGCAGAATATTGGAGCATTGACGCGGAACTTTTAAAAAAAGAAGATCCGGCAATGCCTTTCAAAGCTTCTCTTGCTTCGAAAAACGGCGTAAAATTTGAAAAACTTTCGATAAAAGATAAAGCTCATGCCGACGGAATATTAAAAGAGCTTAAAGACGCTCAATATACCGTAAAAACGGTAGAGCTGAAGCAGCGCAAACGTTCGCCTTACGGACCGTACACAACCTCAACGATGCAGCAGGACGCTTCAAGACGGCTGGGTTTTTCAGCTTCAAAAACAATGATGGTCGCCCAGAGACTTTACGAAGGCATAAATACCGGCGGAGATTCTTCCGCAGGTTTGATAACATACATGAGGACCGACTCTTTAAACATTGCAAAAAGCGTGCAAGCCGAAACTTTAAATTTTTTGGGCGCGCAGTTCGGCCGGGATTTTGTTCCGCAAACTCCTAGATTTTACAGGACAAAATCAAAAGGCGCGCAGGAAGCGCACGAAGCGATAAGGCCGACTTCTCCACGCAGAATGCCGTTATCGATAAAACAGCATTTATCAAATGATGAATTTAAACTTTACGATTTGATCTGGAAAAGATTTATCGCAAGCCAGATGACGGACGCCGTTTACAATACCGTCGGCGCCGATATAGCGGCAAACGATTATATTTTCAGAGCGTCGGGCAGCACGCTTGCTTTTGAAGGTTTTTTAAAAGTTTACAATATTGAAGAAGATGAAAAGGAATCTAAGCTTCCCGAATTAAAAGAGGGCGAAAGCCTTAATTTAAAAGCTTTGCTTCCCGAACAGCATTTTACAGAACCGCCTCCGCGCTACAATGAAGCCAGCCTTATTAAAGCTTTGGAAGAACACGGCATCGGAAGGCCTTCGACTTATGCTCCGACCATCAAAACTATTCTGGACAGATTATATGTCCGCCTTGACGGAAAAAAATTCGTTCCGACAAATTTGGGCATCGTTGTAAACGACGTTCTCAAAAAACATTTCGGAAATATCGTCAATGTCGAATTTACCGCGGGAATCGAAGAAAAACTCGATGCAATATCCGACGAAAAAACGCCGTGGCAAAATATTATAAAAGAATTTTATGCGCCTTTTGAAACAGATTTGGCGGAAGCCGAAAAGAATCTTGAAAGGCAAAAAGTCGAACCGCAGAAATCCGACGAAATCTGTCCCAACTGCGGAAAACCCATGGTCATAAGAGATTCGAGGATCGGACAATTTTTAGGCTGTTCCGGATATCCCGAATGCAAAACGACAATGAGGCTGGGCAAAGACGGAAAAGCCGCGTCCGAAGCCGAAGAAACCGATATGAAATGCGACAAATGCCAAAGTCCTTTGATAAAAAAAGCGGGGTTCAGAGGAAAACTTTATCTCGCATGCAAAAATTATCCGGAATGTAAAACCACGTATAATATAGACAAAAACGGAAACAAAGTTTTAAAGCCCGAACCTGAAAAGACCGACATAAAATGCGAAAGATGCGGTTCAATGATGTTAAAGAGAATAAGCAAAAGAGGCCCTTTCCTTACGTGTTCGGCATTTCCGAAATGCAGGAATTTACAATGGATAAAGACGGAAAAACCTCCAAAAGCGTCCAAAAAAACTCCGGCAAAACCGTCGGTAAAATCACAGACAAAGCCGGCAAAGAAAAGCAAGAGCAAATAAATTCGTTCGGCAGGTATCTTAAAGCGGAAAGAAATTTTTCAGACCACACTTTAAGAGCTTACATTGCCGATATTTCCGATTTTGCTTTTTTTTGTCAAAACAAAAACATAAAATTCGCGCAGGCGGACAAATATACCGTACGTGAATATCTCGGCTTGCTTAGCCAAAAAAATATGAACAAATCTACCCTCGCAAGAAAGTTCGCGGCGCTGCGCGCTTTTTACAGGTTTCTGATAATCAATAATATTATCGAAAGAAGCCCTCTTGAAAATATGTCCGGACCGAAAAAAGAAAAAAAGATTCCCGAGTTTTTGACCGAAGACGAGATGCAAAGCCTTTTTGATCTTCCCGAAATAAAACTGCGCGACAGGGCTATGATAGAAATCCTTTACTCCTGCGGACTCAGAATTGAAGAACTGATGAGTTTGAACATCAATAATATAGATTTTTTCGGAAATACGATAAAAGTGAGAGGCAAAGGCGATAAAGAAAGAATCGTTCCGGCCGGAGACAAATGTCTCTCGGTAATGATGGAATATGTGAATGAACGCCGCGCGCAAGGACTGCCTTGCGATATACATTCTCCTGCTTTTTTGGGCAGGCGCGGCAAAAGGCTTGAGCAAAGAACCGCCAGAAGAGTATTGCACAAATGGTTTGTGATTGCGGAACTTAAAAAGAAAGTCAGCCCGCACACTTTAAGGCATACTTTCGCGACGCATATTTTGGACAGAGGCTGCGATTTAAGAAGCGTGCAGGAAATGCTCGGGCATAAAAATCTTTCGACAACGCAGATTTACACGCACGTAACGATAGAAAGCCTTAAAAAAGTTTACGAAAAAGCGCACCCGCGGGCAAAATAAAACGGCAGAGTGAAATTAACGCTTATGAAAAACAAAGACAATGTAATACTCTTAATGGAAGAAACGGGATGCGATCAGGGCGAAGCGGAACTTGCCCTGATACTTTCCGACAATGATCTGGAAAAAGCCATAACAAAAATAGGCATTCTTCTCAAATTTATTACCGCGTTTAAAATAAAATTAATTTTTCCGCAGGACAATGTTTACGGGCTTATGCAGATCGCCGTAAATATGAAAAACGCGGAAATTTTGCGTTTCAGCATGGTGGCTTCGCATAATCCTGCGGTTTACGAAAATTCCGCTTCAATGGACTGGTTTTCTTTTGAAAAAGCGATTTTTTCATACCGCCTTGATACCGGAGCCATGGAAGATTACACGCAAAATATCGAAGAAAAACTTAAAGAGCATATTTCAAAAGAGCTCAAGCGCCTTTCTCTGATCTCAAGCGAAGAAATATCAAATATCATAAAACTGTTTTTCACGCCGACAAACGCAGAAACTGAAATAGTAAGCGAAGAGCTTACGCTGACGCAGTTTAAAAAACTTCCGGATTACGACAAAAGGCAAAACGAAACCTCTTTTACCGGCTATGATTTGGGATTTGTACGGCTGGACGCGGAAATTCTTGAAGATTCAAACGGCAAATCCGCGGGAAAACTTTCCGAAGGAGACATCGTTCTGTCAATGATAAACGACGAGAGAGACATTGCGCATTATCTGGCGCATTTGATAGGAGGCAGAAAAGGCGGCAATATGATACCGCTTCCGGCGATGGTAAAAAAAATCGCGTCAAAAAACGATGATTTTGAAATACACCTTCACTACGCGCCTTCCATAACCGGAGTAGCTAAAATTAAAAACAACAAACTGCTCAAAGTTTTAGAAACCAAAAATCAGCCCTGGTGGCGCAAAATCATGCCGTGGTGATTTGATGACATTGAACGGCAGAGAAAAGATAATAGATAAGAGAGAATAGATACGACAACGGCTACGCGGCAATTACGAATCGACGGCAATAGTTTTTGTTCGTAATTTGTTAATTGCCGTTTTTGTCGTTGCCGTATCTTCACTTTTCACTCTTCACTTTTCACTCTTAATTCTAATGTGGCCGCGGCGTGTCAGGGGGACGGAGCAATTTACCACAAACAGAGTGGTCAATTCCTCCGTCCCCCTGACCCTTAGCCTTTATCGTTAATTGTCTTTACTGCGCATTTTTGAAAGCGCTGTTTTTGCTTTTTGGTGATTCGGGTTTAATCTCAACGTCAGTTCCCACGTGCGTTCCGCTTCCAAATATTTCCCTTGCGCATACAAAACTAATCCTTCATTGTATTTTTTATCGGCTTCCGCTTCGTCTATCTCAGGCTGTTTTTCTTCAACTGCCTGCGGTTCGGGTTCTTTAGGTTTACTTGTTGCTTTTTTCTCTGTTTTCATCGCTTTAGCAAGTTCGTTTGCCGACAGGGTTATATATTCTTTTGCTTTATTATAATATTCTTCCGTCCTTGAAAATTTGTTTTCCGTTACAAACTTCTGTAATGCTTCCATATCTTTAATGCACGCCACCCATTTTGACGCATTATATTTTTCTATCCCCGCGTTTAGCATTTCTTCCGCCTTTGCGTCGATTTCTGCTTCGCGTTCAATAAGCTTTTTAAGGTTGATCATATTGTTTACTTTTTTCATATACTCGCTTATTTCATTGTTTACTCCCGCAAACTCAATATATTTTCCCCATTCCTTTATAGCAGTATTATATTCGGTTTCATAATATGCGCAATATCCTTTGGCATATGCAACTTTAGAAAAATCTGCCTCTTCTCTTGACGCCGCTGTCTTATTCATTTCATCCTGTATCTTTGTATGCAAACGCTTGGGCGGTTCAAAACCAGGATTGGTCACTATCATTTCGGAAAGCATATCCGTCGCTCGCAAATACTCGCCTTTGTTGTATAACTTTTGGGCTTTATTATATTGCTTTTCTGCGTCTTCATTAGGAAGCCTCTTTTTATTTCCAAACATGTATCTTACGCCCGCATTACCGTACAAATTTTCATATCTTTCGCCGGTATAATATTTAGCATTCGCAAATATTTTCCAATTCAGCGCTACTTCAATTTCCGCTCCTGCTCCGATTCCTATCTGCATTTTCCCTTCTTCCGCTCCCCTGCTGTTGAATTCCTCTTCTATCCCGTCAAAACCGCTCCTTATCTCAGACTTTGCCCCTTCTATCATATACTTCCCTTCTATGTTCGCATACCATATCCATATATCTTTTTCATAATCAACTCCCGCTCCGATCCTTGCCGCGCTCCTCAAATAACTCCCGTCTTTTACATCCAAATTATATATATCCGCCCCTCTTTCCTTAAATCCTCCGTACATCGTGTTTT
>JGI24702J35022_10001309_pt1 | contig 15482 bp, 7 predicted proteins | sample TergutTh196P4_FD_35022 | JGI IMG/M metagenome (IMG submission 35022)
GCAAAATCCAGATATTGAGACACTAAAAGATTAAGTACTTGCAATTCTTTTTCAGAAAGATAATTTTTTGCAATCCTAACGTCTTCCCTTGTAATATAATTTCCTTTGAAGTTAGTCATGCCGACCATTGGTTTATTGGCGTCAGCCCGCTGAAATATCACTTCGGCAGCCGTATGTTGATGAGCGGCATAATGCATTTTATTCTGCACGGTCGCAAAAAACAAACGGGTTATCTCGTTTCGCGGGTCATAATCTATTGCCGTAGCGTAAATATCCGTTACCTGCTGATAAAGATTACGTTCGCTCGACCGAATATCCCTTATTCGTTGAAGTAACTCCCGAAAATAGCGATTCCCATTCCCTTTAAGCCGTTCATCATCAAGCGTAAATCCTTTTTGAATATACTCATGGAGCCGTTGCGTCGCCCATTGCCTGAATCGCGTCGCCACCTGCGATCTCACCCGATAACCCAAAGCTATAATCATATCCAAATTATAATTCGGTATATTCCGTCTGACCGAGCGATTACCTTCCGTTTGAACCTGTAAGAAATTCTTACAAGTTCGATCCTCCTGTAATTCAGCCTCTTGATAAATATTCCTAACATGCTGTACCACATTTTCGCGTGTAGTATCAAACAAAATCGCCATTTGCTGCTGCGAAAGCCATACATCTTTGCCATCAAATCGGACATTGACGTTTGTCACTCCGTTGTCATCCTGATAAAGGATGAACCGGCTGTTTTGGGTTTGTAATTCGTTGTTTGACATATCTATTTCAATTGTTAAATGATTCATTCTTTTTGACGGCGATACCTGACACGATTAATTAAGAAAAAAACTTTGCACGCATTTCCATGATGATTTCTACCCAGAATTTTGCTCTTTCAATTTTAGTATTCTCTTTTATCATGTACTTTTGATTTTCATTCAAGGCAATACACTTCCCTTTTAGCGCTGCTTGATATTTTGCAAAATCACAATTTTCCCAATCACATGGCTTTATTACAATAGGAACTAATATTTTGTTCTGTTTCATTGCTTCCTTCAGTTCTACTTTCCGGATATATTCCGTATTTAGAAAATCGACGCTAATCAAACAAACCATAATATCACATGCTTCTATTTGTCGTTTTATTTCATCGTCCCACTCTTTTCCGTAAACGATCCATTTGTCAGTCCAGGGTTTTGCGATTAAGCCCTGTTCTTGCAAGGAAACGGTATGTTTTATGAACTCGTTCATTTCAGCCCTGTCTTCTTTTGAGTATGAAACAAACATTTTCTTCATTTTTCGGGTCGTTTCATTCTTTCTGAAGTCCTTTTGTTCAATAGGTTTAATATGTTGAATATCTGCTTCTATCAGTTTCGACAGTTGCATTTTAAATTGATATTTCAAATTTGAATAATCCTCATAATTTGAAGGGAAATGCCCTAACCTGCCAAGTTCCTCTTTGAAATACAACAGACTGTATATTTCATCTTCCCTGATGTCTTTTGGTTTAATGTCTGCATTTTTAAAAAACGTATATACGGCAGGCTTCCCTTTTTCTTTAAAATGATTATATGCCGAGCTAAACTCTTCTTTCGTATATTTACCGACTTTTGTCCAAAACAGGCTTACGAAAATATCCGCTTCTGCGGCAGCCTTAATGATTTCATCTTGCAATCGGGTTGGCGACATGCTATCAATAAAGTCTTCCCAAATTATCAAATGAAGAAATACACCCCTGTCGTTTAATGCTTTATTTTCCTCTTTGATAAATATTTTAAACTGTTCTCTGTCGTCTTTTAATTCTTCTGAAGAGGCAAGAAAAATGGTTATCCGTTTTTTTGACAGTCTGGCATCTTTCGGTGGGGGTTGTATTTCTTTATAGTTAAAGCCTACTCTGTAAAGCAATTGGGAAATGGGTAAATCGATTCGTCCTTTATTGCATCTGACCGTTTTTTCTCCTTCTTTTGAATATTCTATAAGGTCATCCAGAAAAAAGCCAGTTGGTTCTTCCAGGGTTTGGCATTTTCCGCAAAAGCACGGTATGTAGATTTTTGGCCTTACGCCTTTATATTCGTCAAGGATATTTTGTAAAGCATACTTAATAAGCATATTGATACTTCGAGGCTCAACTCCTTTTGAGGTAATACTTAGCTGTTGTTTTTGGCTATCTTCAATTATTTGAGATTCATTCTCTTCGTAAATGAAATTTACAGCGGCATACCAAACGTCTCTGCCTTTGATGTTCTTGCTTAACTCAGCGCTTAACTGGTTCACAATTCCTTTTGGCATAAAATCAAATTTATATACAAGTCGCACTAATTCCTCATTCAACTCCCATTTCTTTGCCGCAGGCATGAAAGACAACCGGGCAGGAAGTATATATGTCTGATTCTGTGAATGTCTGGTAGGAAAAGCTATTTTAAACCTTTCCAGCATCTTTTTTAATATCGCATGTTTGCCAATGTAAGTCTTTTCATTCCATACGCGCTCAAAATCACTTTTTTGAATAAGCCCGCTATTGTCTTGAATTATCCGATCATCAATGATCTTATACACTGCATTCATTGCCCATTCGGGTTTTAATATTACCCAATCCTTCAGCTCTTCCATCTCCGAATACCACAGTACGACGCCGATATTATGAAAAAACCGGCAACAGTCCTTTATATCTTCTTCCGTTTTGAAAAACTCAGGATCGCATAAACTGCTAAATGTTTCAAAAGAGATACAGGGGTTTGATATAGATTTTTCCAAAAGCAAAGCTCTAAGTGTCGACCATGACTTAGGTACTCCCTTCCCAAAGTGGGGAAGATTCTTTATTTGTTCCTTGATACACTCACTTATCTCATACAATCCTCTATTATAGTTTGTTAAGTCAACTTCGAAATAAATTTTGGGAGTAATTTTGATGATGTTAAAGTGAGGGTTATTAAAAAGTCCGCCTACATCATTCCATAATAATGTGTTTCCATAGTGGCAGGTTTGGCCGATGATAATGGGGCTTTGGCCTCCAAACTGTAAGATTGTAGGAAGCCAGTAAAAAAAGTTATGGTTTTCATCTCTTGTAGAAGCCAATAACACAAAAACGGCGTTCTCGGTGATAAAAAAGCGATGTACCGGATAATAAATAACCTGTCCCCCAAAATCCCAAATATGGGCTATTTTGTTGTTTTCAAAAACATAATCATTAACCTCGATGCCCCGTGTACGTTTATCGGTTGTAGGAAGATCAGCCGTTTCATCCCGTAATCTTATCTGGAGGGATGTCTTTCCGGCATTCCCTTGACCTACCAATATTAATTTTGCCTCATAAATATCCTCCTTACCTTCTTTTTCAATCCTTCTTAAATAATTAAATACGGCCTCCTTACCTTCCTTGATAATTTCCAACGGCGGATTCGCTATCGGATTACCATAAAGACATAAACCCCAAAAAGCATCTGCATCCATATAGATTTCCATCTCCAACTGAAAAATAGATAAAGGTATTTTTGTGATTTTATTATTTCGAAGGTCTAATCGCTTTAACCCGGTCAGTTTTTCTAAATCTATAATATCGGATATTTGATTGGAACGAAAGCCTAACATTATAAGGTCGGTCAGTTTTTCTAAAACGCTAATATCGGATATTTGATTAGAACCAACGTATAATTGTTTTAGGCCGGTCAGTTTTTCTAAAACGCTAATATCGGATATTTGATTAGAACCAAGTTCTAATCTTTGTAGTCCAGTCAGTTTTTCTAAAACGCTAATATCGGATATTTCATTGGAACTAAGGTCTAATTGTTGTAGGCCGGTCAGTTTTTCTAAAACACTAATATCAGATATTCGATTAATACTAAGGTCTAATTGTTGTAGGCCGGTCAGTTTTTCTAAAACACTAATATCAGATATTCGATTAAAACTAAGGTATAATTGTTGTAGGCCGGTAAGTTTTTCTAAAACGCTAATATCGAATATTTGATTGGAACTAAGGTATAAGGATTCAAGATGTTTACATTCAAACAGTTCGGGTAATTCTTTTAAATCTGTAATTCCAAAACTCCTTAATTCCAAATCAGGATTTTGTTTCTCTTGGCACTCTTTTATAAGTTTTCTTGCTTGAGTTAAATCGTTCATATTATGAGTATTATTTAATTTTATTAATTCTACTGTTTTTTCATTTATTTTATCACTCCTTTCGCCATCTCCGACAACAATACTTCCCGAAGAATATGCAATGTTTTGTTTTGTTTACTCTTCAATTCAATTCTTTTGTCGATTGGAACTATCAGCTTTTCAAAACTTTCAATTATTGAATTTTGAGGTTTGATAATTCTAATCCCATTTAAGGCGTCTTTACTTATTGCCCCGAAAACAGTTCCTTCGTCATTTGAAACATCAAAATGTTCTGTTAATGTTTGCATTAGATAAAACAGAAATGATTGATAATTTGCCTTGTTTTTTATTGCGGCCAAACCGCGACCAATACAACAGTTCTCTACTGCAATATTCAAATCTCCTACCGGAGCGCGTACACTTATTAATATGTCGCCTTTTTTTGCTTTTTTATTTGGTGCAGTTGTAAAAGTAGTAATATCAGGGAATCTATAGCCAAAATCTGTTCGTCCCTGATAAAAAATCATTCCTCTGCCTTCAGTATTATATGTTTCTCCTTCTGGGGATTGTCCCATTGTAATATTTACTAAATCTGATAAATAACCATCTTTCCATCCGACCGGATTCTCTCCGAGTTCACTTTCAACCATCTCGCCGCCATCGCTTTTGTAGGGGTTGCCGTTTTCGTCGGGGAACTCGAAATCGACAAACCATTGTTTATAAATGGTTTGTGCGGTGGCTTCGAGTTTTTGGATTAGTTGGTTGTTCAGGGTGATGCGGTTTTGTACGGCATTGTATTCAGTTACTATTTCACGCTGCTTTGAGGGAGGAGGGACAGGGAGTCGCATGTCTAAGAAAGTATTCCAATTTAAACCTTCGGGAACATCTGCATTCGTAAAAAACCAAGTGTTTCGGTCAAACTCTTTTCGGGAAAGCCACATCATCAAGTAATCGGGCAAAATTTCTTTCTTATCAATTATCTCAAAAACATCATAAGCCGGAGAAACAATGAATTTATCATTCTTTGCTGATAAAGCAACCGGTAACCGCTTATCTCTGCCAACATGCATCCTGTTACATGCAAATTGGTTTTTATCAACTACTTTATATCGAGTTAAATCAGTCTCTACAACATTAGCAACCGAAGGCATAAAAAATTTGTCGATATTAATCCCTAAAAGAGTTTCAATAACTCCTTCTTCGTTCCGAATATCCACTTCCTGTATGTAATTGCCTAAGCGTTTATAGTTCTTTTGCATATTCTTCTGTTGTTATATATCCCTGTTCGGGATGGTTGTGGGTATATGGAAAACGTTTTTTTAATTTCCCGGCCTTCAACAGTTCAGGCAGTATTTTATTTCGAATGTAATTTTCAGATTTCCCTAACATTTGAGCCAAGATTTCTTTTTTTACATATTGATTTTTGCAAATATGAAGAATTTCTTTTTCCAATTCTTCATATTTTAACTTTTTCCCATAATAAGAAGAAGCACAGAAGGTGTCAACCTTTCTACCTGAGGTGTCAACCTTTCTACCTGAGGTGTCAACCTTTCTGCCTGAGGTGTCAACCTTTCCACCTGAGGTTGCAACCTTTCCACCTGAGGTTGCAACCTTTCCACCTGAGGTTGCAACCTTTTGTTTAATGCTATAGGTTGTCCACCGCCCGTTGTTATCCGATTCAAGATAGTTTTCGATGCACCACATCATCAGGTATTCAGGTTAAAGTTTGCTTTCGTCAATAACCTCAAAAACCGGATAGGCTTGTGAAATGATTGCTTCATCAAAATTTTCCAATAAAGCTACAGGCATTTTCCCGTCACGCCGCACTTGCATCATACTACAGGCAAACTGATTTTTGCGGATAATTTTATATTTTCCCATATCAGTCCCAATCGTATTGGCAACCGAAGAAATGAAACGTTTACCGATAGTCAATCCTAAAAGATTTGTGACCTTCAAACTTTCGTTTCGAATATCCACTTCCTGTATGTAATTGCCTAAGCGTTTATAGTTCTTTTGCATACTCTTCAGTTGTTTTAGGGTTTGAATTGGCCTTATAGGCTTGGTTTGGATGATTAGGTGTTTCAGGGAAAAGTCTACATAATTTACCTTCTGCAAGCATTGGGGCAAGTATAATATTTAATAGATATCGTGTATTTCTACCAATAAATGAAGCTATTTGGCTAACAGTTAGATACTCATCCGAACAAATTGAAATAACCAACTCTTCTATTTGTTTCCTGGTCATGTGCTTGGGGACATCATACAAACGAGTCAAACTTTTCAGATCAGAGTTCGAGGTTATTACATTATTACATTTCATGACCTTCTCATTTTCTGTCAAGGTTGTCACATTCGCGTCTGAGGTTGTCATGTTTGCTTCTGAGGTTGTCACTTTTGCTTCCGAGGTTATGGGATTAGTCTCCGAGGTTATGGGATTAGTCTCCGAGCTTGTCATTTTTACGATAGAGCTTGTCACATTTGCTTTGGAGGTTGTATCATTTGCGATAGAGGTTGTATCATTTGCGATAGAGCTTGTCATATTTACTTTGTTGGGTACATCATTTGCGATAGAGTTCGTGGGATTCGCAGCCGAGGTTGTGGGATTAGGTTCCGAGGTTATGGGATTTGCCTCCTCAATTTCCTCATTTCTCCGGAAAGTAGTACGGAAGTTATGGGATTGTGAGAAGGTGGGCGGTTTTAAGCCTATTGCTACACATTTCTTGATGATATCGGAAGTGCCTGTTCCCAAACGTTCGGCATAACCTGCCAAATATAGCGGATTGGCAATGAGCGGATTCGTTGGGAAGGATTCGTGAACCTGATAAAGCTGTTCAATGGTTATGCCGGGCGGTAAATGACCGGGGTTCCATACTTCTAATCTGTTTTTGAAAAGCATCACCTGAACGCTGCGAACGGCTTCTAAAGGAAACTCAAAATCAATGGGCGCCTGCACGCTTTTTTCACGGGTTCCTACGCGAGCATCAATACGCGACATGATGAAATCGACGGCTTGATTAATCAAACTGAATAAATCGCCCTGGTAAACGTGATACGACGGGATAGGCTTGGTTACCTCATTTCCGTAAAATTGGGCACATTTGATTTCCGATGTTTGAAAAAAACGCTGGGGATTTTTCCCAAATAAAAGAATAGCCGCATTTTTAATCTGTTGACGGGGACTAACCAAGTTCAAGTGTGTTAGCACATCAATCATGGGAGTACCCAAAGGCTCTCTTTCGGTTTGAGGTGATGATGTTTTGAAAAAACATATTCGATATTTTTGGAGGTCGATTGCTTCGTCGAATTCTCTTTCGGTAGGCGAAATTCCTTCGTAGTCCTGAAATCCGTATTGATTGCCTATTATTCCCAAGTATATATCAGAGGATGCAATTTCCGAAAGGTAAGCCTGTTCGGATGAAGCATTGATAGCCGGTAGTTCTTCAAACAAAAATGGCTCAAAAAAACGACCTAACAGCGCATCCTGCCTAATATAACTGCATAACTGAACCCGCTCTTTGGCAAACTCAAGCTGCACACTGCTGATAAAAATATTTTTTTTTGACATGGCTATTAAATAATCTTTTCATTGAACATAATTTTTTTTTGCAAAAGTACAAAAAAACAAATTATAATCCCGATTTTGATTCAAAATCACCAAATAATAAGCTACTTTTTTTCAACTGTCTCTTTATCAGGTAATATTTATCGAACATGGCATCGTTGGGAGCGCCTACCAATGGCATTTCGGATATAAAGGCATGCTATAATGGCAGGGCAATAAAAAAATATTTGACAGTTTAAAAATGAAGTTATATCTTTGTCGTGTTATTTTAAATAAATATAATACCCTTACGAAAATGAATAAATTGATAACATCGTTTTTTTGTATGATAGCTGCCACAGCTATTATATTTGCACAGACTTCACAACGCGTGAAAGTCTATGAAGGACAGGAATCTATCCCTACTTACAAGATGGGAGCTAACGAGAAAAGCCCGATTTTTTACACCGGCCGTGGCGTGCAGGGAGCTGCAGGACACATTTATCCCTATCCCGAACAAATCAGCCTTGGCGAGAAACTGACGGATGAGACGTATGATATGGTATATCTTGAAAATGAATATCTTAAAGTGACCATACTGCCTGCTTTCGGCGGCAAACTGTTCTCGGCTATCGACAAGACAAACGGCCATGAATTGTTTCACCGCAACAGCACCGTCAAACCCGACCTGATAGGGACGCTTGGAGCATGGATTTCGGGTGGCATCGAGTGGTGTTTCCCGCATCACCATAGACCGACCACCCTGCTTCCTTCCGACTATCGTATGGTTGAAAACGCCGATGGAAGCGCTACTATCTGGGTAGGCGAAACCGAACGCGGCTTAGGTCTGCGTGGCGTCATTGGTATCACACTGCATCCGGGCAAGGCATACATCGAATCTACCTACTATCTTAATAATAGTCAGAGCATTACACGCAATTTTCTGTTCTGGGCAAATGTAGCGGTGACAGCCAACAAAGATTTTCGCACATTTTGGCCCCCGCAGCAAGAGATAGGTGTATTCCACAGTAACAATGATTTTACCCAATGGCCCGTCTCACACGTAACCTACCGGGGTGTTGACTATGGTGCAAACGGCGGTACCGACCTTACATGGTGGAAAAATCATCCAAGCCCTGTGTCGTTCTTTTTCTGGCAGGGGAGTGTCGGTTTCGTTGGAGGATATGATTATGTGCAAAAAGCCGGAACTGTGCATGTGGGAGATGTCTATCACAACCGGACATCTAAACTGTGGCAATTTGGACCGGGATTGGAAGGACAAAACGCACGTCGTAAACTGACCGACGACAACAAAGCCTACGTCGAACTGATGACAGGCACTTATTCCAATAACCAGCCTGATTATAGCTGGTTCTCACCTCATTCCGTCAAAGAAGCGACCAATTTCTGGTATCCCATACGCGACTTGGAGATCGTCAAAAATGCAAATACAGAAGCCTGTGTTACCATCCTTATGCGCGATAAAAAGACTGTTTTCTATGGTTTCAATACCACACAACCCTATAAAGGCGCAAAAGTCGTCCTGAAGTACGGCGATGAGATTGTTGCTACACAAACGCTTGATATTGACCCTGCCAAACCGTTCACTTCCACATTTAAAAGTAAAAATGAATTGGACGAATACCGGTTATATGCCGAGTTGCAAGATGCACAGGGAAACCTGTTAATCTCCTATACACCCTATAAACCCCAAAATCCCGAACTTCCCGATAAGCAAAAGGAAGTAAGATCACCGAAAGAAATTGAATCGGTTGAAGATTTATATCTGACAGGGCGTTTTGTAGAGCAGTTTTCAAGGCCGGGCATCAATCCCGACGATTACTATCTTGAGGCGCTGAAAAAGTCACCCGACGATTATCGTGTGAACATAGCGCTGGGCATTCGTCGCGTGGGCGAGTGGCGCTATGGGGAAGCTGAAAATTATCTCATGACGGCTTATAACAAGCTACAGGTTCCTTATTTTCAACCGAAAGAGGGCGAATTATTCTATTACCTTGCCTTGGCACAGCAAGGACAGGGCAAAACCGAAGAGGCCTATAAAAATTTCTTCCAGGCAACGTGGTATTATGAGTGGTTCTCTGCGGCATATTACCAGTTGGCGCTCATAGAAAGCAGTCGCGGTAATTACACACTGGCACTTGAACTGGCACAAAAAGCTTATTCCACTAATAATGACGATGGCGCTATCGTCGCGCTTAACAGCGCCTTGCTGCGTCTTCTCGGCCAACAAAGCCAAGCCCTCGCTCTTGTCAATAAATTACTTGCTAAAGACCCTATTAACTTCACAGCCATCTACGAAAAGGAACTTCTGGAAGGTAACAGTTCAATGGCAAAGTGGCAAAAAAACATGCAAGACGTTGACAATAACTATATTGACATAGCATTGACCTATGTGAAAGCCGGTTTGTACGACGACGGACTGCGTCTGCTCTCTTCACTGCAAAATCCGAAAAACCCGCTTGTCTATTACTATCTTGCCTGGCTTTACGAGAAAGACGGGCAGTCGGCAAAAGCGAAAGAGATGTTGACGGCAGCAACCCGCCAATCCTATGATTACTGTTTCCCGTTCCGCGAGGAGACACAGGAGGTGCTGACAAACGCAGTTGAAAAAGACCCTCAAAATGCCGAAGCCTACTATCTGCTTGGTAACCTGCTGTACGACAAACGCCCTAATGACGCCATACAGGCTTGGCAAAAAGCTGTCGCCATCAAAGACAACTTTCCGATGGTCTGGCGCAACCTTGCTTTCGGAGCTTTTTTCCATGCCAAAAATATAGAGAAAGCTATTGAATATCAGTCGAAAGCTATCGCTTTCGACGCAAATAATCCACGTTGGTACTCCGAACTTGAAAGTTATTACGACCTGTCGGGACGTGACTTTAAGGAGTGTCTGACTATCTTCGAGAAAAACAAGGAGGTCGTAAAACGTGATGTTACTGCTCCTCAAAAACTTGTGAAGCTCTATAACCTGAATGGTGAATTAGACAAAGCGATAGACCTCCTCAAAACGCATCACTTCCGCACATGGGAAGGTGGAACGGAAATTCATAATCACTATGTGGACGCCCTGACACTTAAAGGACTGCAACTGTCAAAAGACGGTCAATACAAGGAAGCGGTTGCGCTGTTTAACGACGCAATGTTATATCCCGTAAACCTCGAAGTAGGCCAGCCACTGAACGATGGCCGTAAAGCGATGCTCTGGTATTTCATCGGTCAGGCCTATGATAAGTCGGGACAGAAAGCCAAGGCCAAAGACGCTTACACAAAAAGCACAAAAACAAACAACGGCAGATGGCAAGATTTGGCTTATTATCAAGCAAAATCACACGAAGCTCTCGGTCAGTCGGAAAAAGCAAAAGAACTTTTCAACAACCTGATTCGTAGTGGTGGGACTATTCTTGAACGCGGCGCCGCCCGCACAGGCATTGGCGTTGAAGAAGCCTCTATTGAAAACACTTCTTATTCACAGGCTTACCTGCTACAGGCGCTTGGCTACACCGGTCTCGGCAATACCGACAAAGCAAAAGATTTGTTCGGACAAGCGCTAAAAAAGTACAGTAATAATTTGTGGGCTAAATATTATGCCGGAATGTTATAATCTTATTAATACTCAAGAACAATGAAAACTCATCAAGTCAAATCTGTTATTATCATATTTATATATGTGTTATTAACTTGCCCTTTTGCGGTTTTTTCTCAAATCAGCGAAGGGGGTGTACCGCCCAGCCTCAACTATCAACCCACATTACATAGCGGGATGCCCGCCAACACGGGAATGACAGCTTACATGGATCAGGGGATGCCCATTACAAGAGTGCCTGTCGATTTCAGTAAGGAAGACTTGCGCGAGAAAAGTGTCAGGGAAGCGCGGGAAGGGATTCCCTTAGCTGTGGCGAAACTTATTACGGTCGATTATACGATGGAAAATTCCGGTTGGCATACGACTTTACCGGGGGGTGAAAAAATCTGGCAATTATGCCTTAAAGCGGAGCATGCAGAAGCTATTATGTTGTACTATTCGGATTTATATATTCCGGAAGGAGGTAAACTTTTTATTTATAACCCGGACAAATCACAAATATTAGGCGCTTATACGCACCGGACGCATCCGTCGGGCGGACTTTTTGCAACGGAGTTTGTTGGAGGGGATGAATTGATACTTGAATATGTAGCATCGGAAACCAGCGACGATAGTCCCCGTATCCGTATCAGTGAAATCGGTTATGGATATAATACTTTCGCTTTGCGGGAGTTTTGCGGCATAACCACGTATGCAGCGCCGGGAACATGCAATGTGAATATCAACTGTGAAGAGGGCGACGAATGGCAAAATGAGAAAAAGAGCGTATGTTTTTCAATTCAAAGAATCGGTAATAACAGTTTCATGTGTACAGCTTCACTGATGAATAATACTGCAGAAGATTTCAATCCACTCATCTTAACAGCCTGCCATTGCGCGTTTAACGGTTCGTCGATGGCTTCCGAATCGGATTTGAAACAATGGCTGTTTTATTTTCACAAAGAGCGCGAAAATTGCAGTAACAGTTCGTTGGCGCTTGTAACTAAAACAATGATTGGCTGTGAATTATTGACGTCTACCGGGATGGAAAGCAGGTCTGATGGTCTGTTATTGCAACTTAGTAATGCTATACCGGAAGACTTTGATGTTTATTATAACGGTTGGGATCGTAGTGGCACACCGGCATTATCGGGTGTATGTATCCATCATCCGCAGGGTGATTTTAAAAAGATATCCACTTTCTCCGATCCTTCCACATCTTTTTCTTTTTCATCTGATGAGTTTAACGGCGATACGAATGCGCATTGGAATGTCTTTTTCAATGCCACAACCAACGGTCATGGCATTACCGAAGGCGGGTCTTCCGGCTCTCCGCTCTATAATGAGAACAAATTAGTGATTGGAACCTTAACAGGTGGTAATTCTTCTTGCGCTTTACCAAGAGGATACAATCTGTACGGCAAACTGAGCTATCATTGGGACAGGTATAATACGCAATCTACCCGTATGGACAGGTGGTTAGACCCGTTGAATACGGGTGTAACATCCTTGTCCGGTCGTTTCAGAAAAACAACAATTCCTTTTCCTTCTCCTCATGACTTGAAAGCGGTTAATTTAGGGCAAAGCGTTTCCCTTTCATGGAGCAAACCCGACGGCAACGATACCCCAAAACGATACAATATCTACCGGAATAATACAAAAATAGGCGAATCATCGTCGTTAATCTATACAGATTTTGATCCTCCTATCAACTCGTTGCTTTACGCCGTATCTGCCGTTTATGATAACAATGAAGAATCAGGTCTTGCGACAGTCACCTTATTTTTTGCACAATTTAAAGCGCCATCCGGCTTAAAAGCCGAATACATAAGCGATGAAAGTAATCAGGTTCGGTTGAGTTGGGATGAGCCTCTTTATGAACAAACCATTTACTGGGGAACATTAGACCCCCATTGGATGGTCGGATTTATGGATCCGGACCCGTTTTACTATGCTCAAAGATGGTCTGCGGATGAAATAGCGCCTTTACAAACGAATACAATCAAAGCGATTCAATTTTTTCCAATTGAAAACAATACCTACGAAATCTTTATCTCACAGGGAGAAAAAACATACAGTCAACCGTTGGACAACGCTTCTTTGCGGTTTAGGGCGTTTAATACAATCCCATTAAGTAGTCCGTTTGTGATTGATGGTTCCAAGTCGCTTGTCGTTTCTATCTATGTATCAAATGTCGGCTCCGATTATCCTGCTGTATGCGATGATGGCCCCGTTGACGCCTCAAAAGGTAACCTTTTTTCTTTTGACGGCATCGAATGGTATCAATACGGCGATTTCGGAGAACCGAGCGGATCTCGATTTAATTTTGTTCTTTCAGCTATACTTTCCTCTGAAAACGGGAGTATAAGTAATGAAGTACTAACAACTACTGCAGGCAACAAAAATGTACAGCCCCTTATCAAGCAGCCTGATACGTTAGTTAACACCGTTTCTTGCCCTTTTCAAAACTATCCCCAAACAGAAGAACAATCCGTCGCGTTACGTAGCGCCGTTCCAGCTACTTTCCCTGAAATTATCAAGTATCAAATTTATCGTAACGGACTACATTATGCTGAGATCATGGCGCCGGAGACTACCTTTGTGGATACTTTTCAGGATACGGATACCTATTACGAAGTCACTGCTGTGTATGGACAGATTGAGAGTGAAAAAAGTGATAGGGCTTTCATCGTTTCAGTGGCCAATCCGGGTATGGATGCATCCATACAAATCATACCGACCTATTTCACTGATTACATCACGCTGAGAGGTCATGAATCGGTAAAACGTGTCGAGGCCATATCTATAACCGGTACGGCAGGTTTGATTATTAATAATCCTGATAAGTTGATTAACACATCATTACTGACACCCGGACTATATTTCTTCCGTATTTACGACTTCAACAACCGTCAAAAAGTATTCAAAGCGATAAAAAAACAGTGATTTCTGCCAAGTAATGGGGACGGAGGAATTGACATGATGTCAATTCCTCCGTCCCCAAGCGGAAGCGGGGGGATTCGAACCCCCGGTACGGTTACCCGTACGACAGTTTAGCAAACTGTTGGTTTCAGCCACTCACCCACACTTCCAATGATTTACGCTGAAATATTTCTAAAACCGGTTGCAAAGATAAGTATTATTTTTCTAATCCAAATGATTAATCAAAAAAACTTTTTTTGTATTTTTCAGGATTATACTTATATTTGCATAATTTTTTTGTAGTCGAATCTTAAAGAATATATTATGTACAGAACAAAAACTTGCGGAGAATTACGTCTCAAAGATGAAGGACAAACCGTTATATTAGCAGGATGGGTTCAGAAATTGCGTAACATGGGTGGCATGACATTTGTGGATATTCGCGACCGGTATGGCATCACACAGTTGGTTTTCAACGAACAGGTGAACGCCTCACTATGCGAACAGGCCAATAAGTTAGGGCGCGAATTTGTCATTCAGGCTACCGGCATTGTTAAGGAACGTTCCAATAAGAATATCCATATCATGACGGGGGAGATTGAAGTCGTCGTGTCGGCGCTGAACGTTTTGAATCCGGCGATTACCCCTCCGTTCACGATCGATGATGAAACCGATGGAGGCGATGATCTTCGCATGAAATACCGGTATCTTGACCTGCGCCGTAACGTGGTACGTAAGAATCTGGAATTAAGACAAAAGATGGCTTTTGAGACAAGACGTTATCTAAGTGAGGCGAAGTTCCTGGAGGTGGAAACGCCTGTGCTCGTTAATTCGACGCCGGAGGGCGCTCGCGACTTTGTCGTTCCTTCACGTATGAATCCCGGACAATTCTATGCCCTGCCCCAGTCGCCGCAAACGCTCAAACAGTTGTTAATGGTTTCGGGGTTCGACCGCTATTTTCAGATTGTCAAATGTTTTCGTGACGAAGACCTGCGCGCCGACCGGCAACCGGAATTTACGCAGATCGACTGCGAGATGTCCTTCGTAGAACAAGATGATGTATTACAGACATTTGAAGGACTGACAAAGCATCTTTTCGGTGTGATACGAAACATTACTTTCAAAGAAAACTTTCCGCGTATTACATGGAATGATGCAATGAAACAGTATGGATCGGACAAACCGGACCTTCGTTTCGACATGAAATTAGTTGAGTTGATGGATGTCCTGAAAGGCGCTGGTTTTTCTTTAATGGATGAAGCCGTTTATATTGGCGGTATCTGCGTTAAGGATGCCGCTACCTATACGCGCAAGCAAATAGACTTACTTACAGACTTCGTCAAA
>JGI24702J35022_10001311_pt1 | contig 15479 bp, 14 predicted proteins | sample TergutTh196P4_FD_35022 | JGI IMG/M metagenome (IMG submission 35022)
CGGGGAAGTTAAAGGGTACGATTCCAGCGAATACGCCAACAGGCTCACGCGTCAAAACAGTATCATACCCTGAAGAGGTATTCCACATGGATTCGCCCATCATCATCACGGGCATATTGCACGCAATCTCCGTGCCTTCCTTTGCCTTCAGTACGTCGCCCAAGGCGTCCTCCCACGATTTGCCGTTTTCCATGGCAACCATCCGCGTGAGTTCATCCATATGCTCCTCCAGCAGTGAACGTAGCTTATATAGCACCTGTACACGCCTCATCACCGGCGTTACTGACCACGTCTTGAACGCCTCGTATGCTGCTGTGATCGCTTGATCCACCTCTTCCACAGTGCAGCACGGCGTTTGCGCGATCACTTTGCCTATACTCGGATCATAAATATCCATGTATTTATCCGCCTTTGATTCAGTCCATCGCCCGCCTATAAGTGCTTTCAGCCTTTTCATGTTTGAATTTTTCCTTTCTCTAAATAAGTATTTGCTTCCAATTGATCTATTTTCTTTATCAGAACCAACGGTCTGATTCTACTTCACTTCTGTACGTTTCAAGCGGCGCCCAGCCTGTCCACAGGAATTGAGACAGTGTGCGCTGTGTTACGCCGAATTTAATGAAATCATCTTCTTTTAGTCCGCCCGGCTCGTATGCCTTGACAAACTCATCGATCCTCATGAGCTCGCGTATGACATTTTCATCTATTGGTTCATCTATCCGTTCCACCTGTGGCAGATCCGCATCGACAACAATCTGCTGTATACGGGCTTGCAAAGAAAAAATCATCTTAGCGCCCGCCATAACTGAAATATGGTGCGCTCCCCTTAAGCCTGCGGGCATAATGACGGCGGACGATCCTTTTTCCCGCAAAACCTGATAAGAACGTTTGCACACCGCGTTGCCTGCATTTTGGACGACACTCGGGCTAATATCAATTCTGTTATCCTTTACGATTTCAGCAAGATAATCGTCCAGCCTGCCTCCCTGCTGCACAATGAAACAGGGGCGGCGAGGAAGCCCCGCAGCTTTCGCTTTGTTCACTCCACGTTCATAAGCGTCGTTTGCAGCAATTGCCTGAGACAACGAAAAATTTAATGTAGTGCAAACGGCGATCCCTCTTGATGCCAATTCCTCTATCACCGGCAAAGCGGCTTTTGTGGTTGGCACTTTCACGGCGATATTTTCACGCCATGACGCATACCGGAGCCCCTGTTCCAACATGCCTTCGGAATCGCCTGCCAGTGCCGGATTGGTTTGCGCGAGGGCATAGCCATGCTCTCCGTTCGTGCTAAGAAAAACACTATCAAATTTAGTTGCAGCTTCCAAAGCGACAACCTTCATCAGCGCTTCCACACGTTCCGTACCTACAATCTTCGTCGGAATTTTAGCGATTTGTGGCGCCCAGTATTCGGGGTCAGCCTGAAGCGCTTTGAACGTCAGTACTGGGTTGGTGGTCACACCCTGTGCGCCGTTTTCCATCGCCGTGTCTATTTCCGACGGTATCGCCGAATCATGCCACCAAGCCGTTTTTGTTTCCTTACTAAGCCAATTCAGATAGCTCATAGTTTTTTCCTCTGTTGATATAGTTGATATAATAGATCAATATGCAGCCGGTTGCGAAAGACAGTTTACACTTTACGGGATAATCATACCCTAATTCGAATCCATTTGCAATGCAATTGTTTAATAAAGCGCATCTGAAAATCTCTCTGAATATACGAAGATTTCACAAATTAAATTAAGAATAATCCAGGAGAGTACCTCTGAAATCCTTGAAAAACATAGGCTTTTAGTTTAATGTCTACATATTGATTGCAACGGAGCGGCAACTAAGCGTCAGAGCAAATAATGAAAAAGGGGTTTACAAAACTGAAAAGTATGATATAATAAACATCAATCGGTTGCAAGAGATAAATAGATTGGAATTGCCTAATGGGATACAGCAATCAAAGAGTAACAATTTATGATATTGCGGAAAGGCTTGGTTTGTCGCCATCGACAGTGAACAGGGCTATTAACGATAAGTCATGTATTAATGAGTCTACCAGAGAAAAGGTAAAAAAAGTAGCTCTGGAAATGGGCTATAAAACAAATAAGGTAGCGAAAAGCCTAACCCAGAAACCAATCCGCATCGGTTTTGTTATGCGTGAAGCATTCCTTGGCTTTCAAAACGAGGTAATGGAGGGTGCTCAGGCGGCATGCGCTCAGCTTTTAGACTATAATGTTTTCGGAGAGTTCTATATTGTAAAAGCGGAGGATGTCAGAAGGTCCCTTAGTGAAAAAATGTTGGAAATCTCCGAAATGGAACTGGATGGGATCATTTACAACGCATCCAGCGATACCGGGATGGAGGATACCCTGAGCGCGATAAGAGATAAAGGTATAGTGCTTGCAACAGTCACAGTTGATGATCTTAGTGATAAAGTACTATTCAGCGTTACAGCAAATGCACGCCGCGCGGGAAGGATTGCTGCAGACCTATTGGCTCATGCCGGGCTGGGTCCAGGAAGTGAAGTTGGGATTTTTGTTGGCGGTAAACAGCATCCCCTGCACCGGGAATACTTGCATGGCTTTGATGAAATGAATAAACGCACCAAGTTTGACGTCATCAAAATTATCGAACATCATGATAATGCAAACATCGCATACTTTGCAGCAGAACAGTTTTTTGTGGAATACCCAACTGTGAGCGGAGTCTATGCCAGTACAGCGGTGACGGTTCCGATATGTAAAAGAATCAAGGACGCCGGGCTAAGTGGCAAGATCAAACTTATTGGAACAGATTTAACAGAAGAACATATTCCCTTTTTGGAAGACGGCACAATTGTTGCGACTTTATTTCAGGATCCGTTCCAGATGGGCTATAAGGCGTTCATGAAAATGTATGATTATTTAAGCAAAAATTGGGAGTCCCGGCGAAATATTTACATTAATCCTGAAATCGTCGTTAGGGGAAATCTTGACTATTATACTCGTCATATGGTTTAAAGATCATCGGCTAAACATTATTAACTGAGCTTTTGTTTCAGTTATATTAGTATGTTGTAACTTAGAATTTCAATCGGTTGCAAATAATAATTTATTAGAATTGATAGGATTGTATATGAAAGCAGCGATTATTACAAAACCTAAAGAACTGGTAGTTTGTGAGATTGAACGTCCACGTCCAGGGCCGGACGAAGTGCTTGTAAAGGTTGCTTACTGTGGAATTTGTGCGACTGATTATGATATTTTTTCCGGAAACAGTAGTTTTGTCAGCCAGGGAAAAGTTGTGTTCCCGCTCCGTTTTGGGCATGAATGGTCGGGCGTGGTATGCGAGGTGGGAAGCGCGGTTCAGTCACTGGCGCCTGGTGATAAGGTCGCAGGAGATGGAAAAGTAACATGCAATGTGTGTGATGACTGCATGAGCGGCAGAATAAATGATTGTCAGCATACGATTTCTGTCGGAACTGTCGGAAACGCCTGGCCGGGCGCAATGGCTGAATATATGCTCATGCCGGCGCGAAACACGATCAAACTACAAACTGACGCGTCGCTAATTGAAGCCTCCGCTATTGAGCCTGCTGCGATTGCATGCAATGGGTACAGAGAAACAGGAATTGAAGGAAGCACAGTGCTTGTGATTGGTACGGGAGCAATTGGGCTTGCAGGTGTTACGATCGCTAAAGCTCTGGGAGCAAGCAAAGTAATTTCTGTCGGGAGAAAAAAAAGCAAAATTGAAATTGCGCGCAAAATGGGTGCGGATGTTGTTATCAATACATCAATGGAAGATATAGCTGAGGCGGTACAGCATGCAACTTTTGGAAAACGTGCGGGTATTGTTCTCGAAACAACGGGAGATGCGTCAGTTGTACAAAATATCATGAGTTTAGTCGCTTTTATGGGGGAGGTATCCCTACTTAGTTTCTATAACCATAGGTTGTACGACTTTAATCTTGATGATATTGTGCTCGGAAGGATCACTTTTCGTGGTGTCAGTGGGTCGCATGGCTATTTTCCTATTGTTGCAAATATGATCGCAAAACGTCAAATCGACTTACGACCACTCATTACACATATTGTTGACTTCAGTGAAGTCAGCAATGCCATGCAGATATATGCAGATGCGTTTGAAACGCGAGTGAAGCTGGTCGTGAAAATTGGCGATGATGACGCAGGCTGTTAAGAAGACAGGAGATTAGAACCATGCCAATTAGAAGCGGTATGTTAGGCCTTTTGAGTAGGAAAAAGGTTCTGCTGGGTACGGGAATACATGTACGCGACCCTATTTTTTCTGAAATGCTTGGGGAACAATACGACTTTCTGTGGATCGATATGGAGCACACTTGGCTAGATAAGGGACATGTTTTGGATCATATCATTGCCTGTAGGGCGGCTGGCGCTGCTTCAGTAGTACGGATTCCCTGGAATGATCCGGTATTGGCAAAACCAATTCTAGAGATGGGGCCAGACGCAATTGTCTTCCCACAGATCTGTAACCTAAAGGAAGCGAGGCATGCAATAGAGGCTTGCCTTTATCCTCCCTGCGGAAAGAGAGGGTGGGGCGCCATACGGGCAAGGGATTACGGATGGCTGTCAGCTCAAACATATATTAAAGAAGAAAAGGAACGGACCTTTATCATAATCCAGGTTGAAAATATAGAATGTCTGGAAGAATTGGATAAAATTGCCGAATTGGATGGTTTGGGGGCTATATGTGTAGGACCGATGGATATGTCTGCGTCTATAAACAAACTGACACAATGTAATGACCCGGAAGTAGTGGCGATGTATGACAAAATGGGAGAAATCATGAAAAGGCATGATATCCCTTTTATGGTTTCCATGGGCTATAACGAAGAAGAAATCATGGCATGGCACGACCGTGGCGTGAGAATTTTCCATATAAGCGGAGAACTACAATTTATAGAAATCGAATCAAAACGGCAGTTGTCAAGAATCCATGCCATACTGCCTGAGTCGAAGAGAAAAGGCGCGGAGCAATGAAGATATTTAAAACAGCACTGACCACATGGGATAAAGCCAGCATTGATCTGGCAGACAGTCTTGAAGAGATGACAACGCTTGGGATTGAGGCGCATTCCCGTATGCTATACCATACCCAGGATCCTGAAATGATTATAACCGCGCTAAAAGATTATGACTACATAATAGCGGGAAGCGAACGTTTGGATGAGTCGACGCTTCCATACCTGAAAAAGCTATGTTTTGTGATGCGAAATGGAGTGGGCTACGACAACGTTGACTTAATATGCGCGTCACGTCTGGGCATCGCGGTTGCTTACGCACCAGGGGTGAACGCGCCATGGGTGGCTGAACATACGCTGGCGCTTATGCTTGATGTGGCACGAAAAATCAGTTGTTTCAGCACTTGCATAAAGTCGGGCAACTATAACTGCGCATCCGGGTTGACCCACTCTCTCTCAGGCGAAAAAACTGTCGGGTTGGTAGGTTTTGGTGCGATAGCCCGCTGGGTCGCAAAATATATAAATCCATTTGGCGTCGAGACGATTGCGTGTGATCCTCTAGTATCCGCCCTGGAAATGAAACGGAACGGCGCTAAAAAAGTTGATCTATGTGAATTGCTGGAACGCTCAGATTTTGTAAGTATGCATCTCCCGGCAAGTGAAGACACATATCATATTGCAGATAAAGGGTTTTTTTCTAAAATGCGGACAAACGCCATTTTTATTAACACAGCTCGTGGCAGTGTCGTTGACGAACAAGCGCTTTGCGACGCATTGGAAAGCCGGCGGATAGCTGGAGCTGGTCTCGACGTATTTGAAAGTGAACCCCTGGAGCCGGAAAGCAGGCTAAAAACCTTGGATAATACTGTTTTAACACCCCATACAGCCAGCCGCAGTATTGCCTGTTACAAGACGGCTATTCGCTTTTCGGCGAATAGCATAGCGATGTTTCATAAAGGAGAGGAAATCCCCACGCTTTTAAACCCTGAATACAAGGACCATAAGAGGTTTTAGGATTATTGTGGAAGCAAACGTAATGAACGCGTATGTTCATCAAAATGTGAATCAAGCTTGGTGTTGTTAGTAGTTCAGAGGAGGACTTTTGGTTCATGAAGTATCTGGAAATGAAGTCAATCACAAAAAGTTTCCCTGGCGTTCGCGCTCTTCAGGACGTTAGCCTTAGTGTTGACGAAGGCGAGATCGTCGCTCTCGTTGGCGAAAATGGCGCCGGGAAATCCACGCTAATGAACGTCCTTGGCGGCATTATTAAGGCAGATGTCGGGAAAATATTCATAGATAAAAAAGAGGTTCAAATCCATTCGGTCGCAGATGCGCAAAGTAACGACATTGCATTTATCCATCAGGAATTGTCCTTGTTCCCGCAGCTTACAGTAAGGGAAAATTTGTTTATCGGCGCTTTTAAGGAAGTTATGTCCAGGGCGCCTACCATTATAAGCAGAAGGGCAATGACGGAAAAAACAAGAGAAATATTTTCCAAACTGGAAATGAATATATCGCCGATTGCAAGAGTAGAGCAACTCCCAATGGGGGAACGGCAGATAGTTGAAATTGCGGCGGCAGTGCTCCGGGACGCAAAAATCATTATATTTGATGAGCCTACTACTTCGCTGGCAAACAAGGAACGCCAGAAGCTGATGGAAATCATGCATGAGCTGAAAGCTCAAAAACGGCTGGTCATTTACATAACGCATGATATTGAAAATGCTTTACAGGTAAGCGACCGCATCTTTGTGATGCGAGATGGAAAAAACGTTCATGATTCCAACTGTGAAGGACTGACAAAGGTAGACGTTGTGAAAATGATGATCGGCTCAAAAGCAGGAAAGACCTTTAATAAAACCGTAAGAAAAATCGAACCGCTGAAAGTGGTTGAGTTTCGGGATATTCATGCAGAACAAAAGGTCAATGGAATTTCGCTAAGTTTAAGGAAAGGAGAGATCCTTGGGCTTTACGGCTTAGTGGGCGCAGGACGAACAGAACTAGTTCGCGCTATGTATGGTTTGAACAAAATCACATCAGGTGAGATTCTTATTAATGGAAAGAAAATGAAAAAGTTAAATCCCAAAAAGTTGAAAAAAATGGGAGTGGCTTATTTAACAGAGAACCGCCGCGAAGAAGGTCTGTTTTTAGAGTTGCCACTTAACTATAACATCACAATAACGGATTTGAAGAAAATATCTGGTAAATTTATTCATATTATAAAAAATGACTTAGACCGCAAGGTTATGAAAGGGATAATTGATTCCCTCAATATATCCACGCCTAACATGCATCAACTCGCAGGAAAGCTCTCGGGCGGGAACCAACAAAAGGTTGTTTTAGGGAAGTGGCTTCATCTCAATCCAGGCATATTTATTTTGGACGAACCAACAAGGGGTATTGATGTTGGTGCAAAAAATGAGATATACCGGTTGATTGACGAAATTACGCAGAAAGGAATTTCAGTCATATTGATTTCTTCTGAAATAGAGGAAATTTTAGGAATGAGCGACCGGGTAGTTATCATCGCGAATGGTCGGATAGCGGGAGAACTGGAAGGCAACAATATCACAAACGAGAATATTATAAAATGCGCCATGAGTTAGCTTGGAGGTGGAATTGGTGCAAAGTAAGTTAATAAGAGGAATTTCCAGCAAGGATTTTTGGCTATCAAATATAGTTTATATTGCGCTTATGATATTTATTATCGTTTTTGGAGTCTTATATCCAAATTTTGTGAAACCGCAGAATATTCTCAACATTTTTACCCAATCTTGTACGTTAATCCTTGTGGGAATTGGTATGACGATGGCCCTTATAACCAGGGGTATTGATCTCAGTGTTGGGGCAACCCTATATTTCAGCGCACTGATTATGTATATGGTCGGGGGTGTGCTGGATTTACCAGTGAGTGTGATGATCCTCCTTGGATCGCTCATCGGTTTAGTTATCGGCATGCTTAACGGACTGCTAGTCGGGGTGCTGAAAATATTCCCTTTGCTACCGACGCTGGCAATGCAGTTTATCATACGTGGGCTGGGCATAACCATCATGCTGAACGTGACACATGCCACCCGCTCGATTATGCCTATGAAGTGGGGCGCCATTATCAGCACAAAGCTAGCGGGGATTCCCGTTTACTTATACGTTACGATCATTGTGGCCGTTGTTATGCAACTACTGCTCAGCAATACGCAAATCGGTCGCAATATCTATGCTGTGGGCGATAATGCACAAGTGGCGATGCAGAAGGGAATCAATATTTTCCGTACAAAATTTTTTGTACACAGTATGTGCGGTCTGATGGCGGGGATTGCTGCTGTCGTGTCCTCTGGGCAGGCAATGGATGTTTCCTATGCAACTGGGGAAGGTTTTGAATTCAAGGTTGTAACCGCCTGTGTGCTAGGCGGAGTGGGACTCAAAGGGGGAAAAGGAAGCGTCGTGCCCGGGGTTATCGTTGGCGCCTTGTTGCTTTCAGTTATATCCAATGTTTTGGTCATACTTAAGGCCTCCGTTTATTCATATGACGTTGCATATGCTCTTGTAATTTTTGTTGTTGTGTTGTTGGACACAATAAAGATCAAAACTGTCTCTGGTCGCATACAGTCATAGACTGTTAATTAGCGAAAATGAAAGGAGTAAAAAAATGGAAAGAAAGAAAAATGTACAACTGGCCTTGTTAATATGTGTGCTGATCGCATCACTACTTTTTATGTCGGCATGTTCAAGCATGAGCCAGGAACAAAATTCTCAGCAAACGGAAAGCAGAGCGGCAACACAGGAGACTACCGGTACACAGGAACAAGAAACCGCCGCTACCACGAAACCGGATCAGCAGCAACCTTCTGACACGCCAGATGAATCATCCACCGATGGTAAATATACATTCGGGCTTTCATTTTCGGATGTTGCGGGAGAATTCGGGCAGGGACTTTCTATGGCGGCACAGGAGGCAGTAGCTAACGCCGGATCCAAGTCGGTCTTTGTTGTCGCGGATAAGGACGCAACAAAACAATCACAACAGATTTCTGATTTACTGACACAAAATGTGGATGCAGTTCTTTGCTTTGCCGCCGATACGGAAGCTATTTTGTCGTCAGCGGAAGAGGCGTTTAACGCCGGAGTGCCTTTCATTCAATGCAGCAGGATTTCGACAGACCTGACGCATGTGTCGCTGGCGCTGGGATTTGACAACTATCAGAGCGCCGCGTTGGATGGACAGGCTATGTTGGACGCAGCAGAAGAACTTGGCTATGGCCAGGTAAAATGTATCGAACTAATTGGGAACATTGCAGATCAGAATGCGGTGGAACGGCAGGAAGGCTTTGAGCGGTTCTGTGAAGAAAACGGCATTGAAATTGTCGCAGAGGTCCTTACGGAATGGAATACGGAAGTGTGTTATTCACGCCTGGTGGATACCATTCAAAACCTTGACAGCCCGGATGCATTCAATGCAATTTATTGTCCCTCCGACACGTTGCTGCCGCCCATCATGTCGGCTTTTAACGAATTCAACTGCTGGACCACGTTTGGAACAGATAACTACAAAATCATTACGTCGATTGATGGGGGGCCGGCGGCAATCGAAATGATCAAGGCAGGTTATGTCTACAGCACTGCCAGCAATGATCCGCTTGTCCTTGGCAGGACGGCGGTGGAAATGGTCATTGATATGCTTGATAATGGCACGTCTTATGTGGGCGACGGCAAAAAGATTTGGGTACCTGCACAGTCTATTACGAAGGTAATCGCTGATACGGACGATACAATCTGGGGAAATCGGTTCTAAAGGGGACATGCGCAGTGGGAGGGTCCTGTGCGACCCTCCCACATGGAGGAAACCATGAAACATTTAGCTGTGGTATACAATTGGATTAGAAAAAACACCATCATTTCCGTCACCATTATAATATTTATCATTATGCTGCTTTTTGTTCCCCAATTTGCTACCATAACGAATATCCGAAATATTATGCTTCAGATGTCATATGTGGGTATTGCGGCTGTGGGGCTTTCCTATGTGTTGATAGGCGGCGGAAACGATCTGAGTATAGGGACAGGCATTACTTTCTGTGGCATTGTGGGCGGAATCGCGATGACGGGAATTCTTGCGCCTACACTTGGCGCGCCGTTGGGAATAGCAATTATGATCGGGATGGGACTGTTGATCGGCCTTTTGAACGGAACCATGGTAGCGGGAATTGGTGTGAACGCTTTTGTAATGACACTAATCACACAGACTTTGTTTAAGGGGCTGTCATTGCTGTTTACAAACTCGGCTACACTTCGTGGCCTTCCGGAAGGCTTTCTTATGATCAGCGATACGTTGATCGTTGGGATACCTTTGCCGTTTATTTTGTTGCTGGTGCTTTTCATTGGCGGTCAGTTCGTATTATCCAAGACAACCTATGGACGAGCGCTCTATGTTGTTGGATCAAATCCCAAAGCCGCCAAGCTGATAGGGATATCTGTAAAAGGGGTTTTCCTCATTTCTTATGTTTTTTGTGGAGTTTGCACAGCCGTATCTTCCATAATCCTAACCTCGCGCCTTTCTGCATCTTCTCCTTCAGCGGGAAATGATTTGTTCCTCGATATTCTCAGTGCCGCCGTTATTGGTGGAAACAGTCTCTTTGGCGGTAAAGGTTCCGTGATTGGAACAGCGTTCGGGGTATTGCTTATGGCATTAATCGCTAACGCGCTCACCCTCCTTGGAGTGGGCTACCAAGTTACTAGGATCATAAAGGGGGCTATTATCCTGTTTGCAGTCGTACTTGATGTGATAAATGAAAAATTGAGTGCTAAGCGGATGCTGACTTTCTCAAGTGAACACGATTTTACTGACGCCGCGGCAAAAAGTAGTATATAACCGCAAGCCGATTCAGTATTTAAGCTCTGACACCTTGCCATCTTCCCCAATCACGATTGCGCGCCCAGGCTCGGCGAGCAGTAATTCACATTCTTTGGCATTTACCTGAAAATAATGCAGTGCGTCGTAAGGTGTTCCTTTTTTTCCATTGTGTGCTGGGAAAGTCCAAAAGTGGCAGGGAATACACACTTTCGCGCTTAACAGGCTCGCATAAAGCGACGCCTCTTCAGCGTTTATATTTCCATAAGCGCCATTAATGGGAAGCAAGGCAATTTGTGGCTTTTGTTTTATTATTTCTGCAAGTTTACTTATGTTCAGGCATGTATCTCCGGAAAAATAAATCTGTACAAATCCAAAGTCCAGCAGAAACCCTATTGCTGTCGGGGACGAGCTGCCGTGATCGCACTCGGTAGCCGTAAGGGCAAACTCCCCGCAATCAATTGTTTGTCCGGTTTCAAGCGGTTTCATCTTCGCGGCGTCCACACCCTCATGGATTGCTTTTTCTATCGATGCACTGGTTGTATAGCATACCGTCTGCTCTTTTAGCATTTTTGGCAGCGAGTCAATATCGAGGTGGTCTCCATGCTCATGGGAACAGAATATGAGATCTGCTGTAATTTCATCCGCTGGAAATACGCTTGCAGACATACGGCGGTATCCCGCACCCATCTTTTTTCCAAGTGTTCGGTTTACATAATCGGATAAATAAGGATCTATCAACACTTTTTTATTTTTATGGGTTTTCAACAGGAAACCAGCCTGACCCAACCAAACAAGCGAGACTTCGTGATCCGAAAGATGAATGCCACCTACATACGTGTTATAATCCATGCAACTCTCCATGCTTTTCGGGAATCATTAAATGTTGCTTTGTCAAACGTATTAAGTCAGGGAAATTACCATAAGGCTCCCAGTTAGGGGTAAATACGCAAAGTAGCGAGAGTATATCTGACCCACTATTATTAATACATTCATGCCTGAGACCGGCACGAGCAAAAATCACGCCTTGTGGGGGTACGTCATATGCCTTGCCATCGACGACAGCTTTGCCGCCAATGTCAAAATAGATGTATTCGTGGCATTTTTCGTGAATATGGCTTTCGGAAATCGCTCCCGCTGGCATCCGGACGTGCGTTATTGTCATATTCTGTTCGCCTGTTGTATAAGGCGATGAAATGATGCGAACTTGCCGCTTGACGTCCGTTCCAAAATCTAGATAAGGCAATTCATTTGTTTTGATCAGCATAAACTTCCCTACTTTCTCTCCATTTTTCCCCAAACTAAAAGCTCATTCGGGACTTTTACGCCTTGTCCGATTTCGTATCCACCAGAAACATGGATGGATTCCCCAGTAATAAAGCTTGCCCAGTCGCTTCCTAGGAAAAGAACCATATACGCTACTTCTTGGGCGCGACCGCCCCTTCCCATCCATTGCACATGGTCAAAATAGTCAATATAAGCGTCCGGATTTTTCACCTTGCTGGTTGTCAATTCAAACATTTCCGTTGCGATATGCCCCGGCTTTACCTCGTTAACGCGCACGCCGTTACGTGCTTCATCAATAGCCAGTGAACGAGTAAAGCTACTTATCGCGCCTTTAGTGCAGCTATATGCTAGAGCACCTTCCGCGCCGACGGTTCCAACTACACTGCCAATATTTATGATAGAGCCTTTGGATGTGCGCAGGTAGGGAAGGGAATATTTACAGCCCATGAAATATGCTGTGAGGTTTGTTTCAAGGACGTCTTCAAACATTTCCTTCGAAATACAGTCAATCGGTTTTTGTTCCGGAAAATATCCGGCGCAGTTTACCAAGATATCGAGTCTGCCAAATTCTTCTACCGAGAGTTCAATGATCTCCTTCAGCCTTGTTGAGTTTTTTATGTTGCATTCATAAAAAGTGCATTTTCCCTTATTCTGTTCGTTAATAGTCTGTTCAAGCTTTTTCCCATTTTCCACGCTACGCCCCATTGTTATAACGTTGACACCAGCGGCGCAAAATACTTCTACGCATGTTTTACCAATACCTGAGGTACCTCCAGTGATAATTGCAGTTTTACCGTACACACTTTCTTCAAATCGTTTATACTCCATTTTCCCTTCTCCTTTTTTCACGCCAAGTTGGCGGCAAACTCCGGCATTCCTTGGATCCCTACGTTTACTTTGTAGGTATATCCGTTGTGTGGCGCGCTAAAGTCATATCCTGACGGCGCGATTTTTAGACGGTTCACCTTGCATGCGGATGTTATATAAATATCCGTCAAATCAGCGCCACCAAACATAACAGACGACGTTTGCCCGGAAGGGATTGAAATTTTTCGTTCCAACACTCCACTGGGGTCATAACGGGCGACACCGTACCCATACCACAAAGCCGACCAAATATATCCTTCGCTATCGACAGTCATACCGTCAGGAATTCCTTCGGTATCAGGGATTTTGACACATACTCTCTGGTTTGTCGCATTTCCCGTTTCGACGTCGTAATCAAAAGCATAAATATGGCGAGCGGCTGAATCGGAAAAATAAAGTGTGCGATGGTCTGGTGAAAATCCAAATCCGTTCGCAATTCCAAACCCTTCTGCAAGTATTCTTATTGTTCGATCTTGGTCCATTGAGTATATCTTTCCGCGCATATAATCGGGATTACTTTCGTTGTAATAATTTGTACCAAATATAAAACGACCTTTTTCATCTGCAATAGCATCATTGCATTTAAGAGGCGTCCCTTCAAATTGCGTTTCTAAAACGGACCATCCGGTTTCCCGGCTCCAAAGAAATACTCCCTGGTGTGTTGCGCAAGCCAGCCCCCCACCTGTGTTTAAAGCAAAGCCACTGACATTTTTGTTGGATGCTAAAAGAGACGCAGCGCCGCTTTGAGCATCTAAGCAATAAACTTTTCCGGCAAGAATGTCCGACCACAAGAAGCGTTGCGCCTTTTCATCCCACATAGGACACTCCCCGCATGTGCAATTAATCTTTGAGACAATCTCGTATTCACCCATAACACTTCTCCCTCCATTACAACACTGTTCTCCCTTAAACTATTACATATATTTCGCATTTGGCTTAATGGCTTCGCTTATACCTGTACAAAAATGCAATCGGTTGATAAAAATGTAAATAATATAAGATTCTTTTAAAAAATACCACAAAAAAGCAGATATGTCAAAAGAATTATCTTTAAAATTTTCAATGCAGTATTGCAACCGATTGATTTTTATACTACAATATTCTCAACATCAGTTAAATAAATTCTTTTTAATGGTATTTTTAAACATGTTCTATGCAATTATTCTCTTTAAAAATAAAAAATGGAGGAAAAAAAATGAAATATGTTGAACTCGGAAAATCAGGTATACAAGTTTCAGTAATGTCCCTTGGATGCTGGGCTCTTGGCGGAGGAGGATATTGGGCGGAGAAAACGGACGATGAAGCCTCACTCAGAACAATTGCCGCCGCAATGGATGCGGGTATCAACTTTTATGATACTGCGGAAGTGTATGGCGCGGGACATTCAGACGAGCTTCTCGGGCGTGCCATGGAGGGAAATAGGGATGCATTCATTGTTGCGACAAAAGTTTATGTCGACCGCCATAAAACAAAAAATCTTGAGCAGTCGTGTAACGACAGCCTTAAGAGACTGAAGACAGATTATATTGACCTTTTCTATCCCCACTTTGCTCCGGCGGAAAAAATATTTGAGGAGACTATAGAAGCGTTGTTCAAATTAAAGAAACAAGGGAAGGTCCGGGAGATCGGGATTTGTAACTTTGGACTAACCTCGTTAAAGCATTTAGCAGAGATGGGCAACATGAAGGAAGTTGTCATGCATCAATTACCATATAACTTGTTATGGCGCGCCATTGAGTATGGGATTCAACAGGAAACCGTAAAAAATAGCATTGGTATTGTTGCGTACAGTTCGCTTGCACAAGGACTTCTGACGGGTATCTATGAAAGTGTTGACCAGGTTCCGGATAATTTGAAGGTTGCCAGGTTATACCATCACAAACATGTCAATGCGGATCATGGAGAAGAGGGATGCGAAGAAGATATGTTTGGCGATATCAAAGTGATAAAGGAGTTATGCAGACAAAATGGTTTAGATATGGCGGCGGCTTCTATTGCATGGCTGTTCATGCAGGAGGGCATTGCGTCTGTTTTAACCGGCCCTACAAATACGGATCAGTTGAAAGAGAATCTAAAAGCCCTGGATGTAAGCCTGACGCCTGAACTGGCGAGCAAGATGTCCCAAATTACAGAAAACGTAAAAGAGAAAATGGGCGATCGCGCGGATATGTGGTTTCCCAAAGACCGGACGAGAATTATATGATCGTCTGTGTAACCTACTGGCTTCAACAGAAAATGTGAAAGCAATTTATACAAATCTCACGATGTAGTAATATTAGATGATGGTAAAATAATACTATGATTTTACTCAAAAGGCTTTAAGAGTTTCTTCCAGTCGTCGGAGTTCCGAAGCTTATATTCCGCACACAGAAAATAATAAAGCGGGCTTCGCCCACAACCCAACTCGGCTCGGCGAAGCGCGGTTCCCCTCGCCTCACGAGCGCGAGGCGCTCGCACCGCGCTATTCGCGCGGCGATTAGCAACTTCCGGTTTAAACAACTCGTTTTTTAT
>JGI24702J35022_10001312_pt1 | contig 15464 bp, 12 predicted proteins | sample TergutTh196P4_FD_35022 | JGI IMG/M metagenome (IMG submission 35022)
AACATGAAGAAAGTATTTAGTTTTTTGATTGCAGCAGCAGTAGTAGCATCAGTCTCTGGCGCAGCTTTTGCGCAGAAGTCAACATTTAAGCCTTTCGCGGTTTATGTTGAAAACAATTCCAAGGAGAATCATTATGCTCCTTCCGGATGGATGGGAGATTACGGCGACATTAAGATCAATCTCGCAAACACCGAAAAACCCAGAAGCGGAAATACCAGCATTAAAGTTACTTACAGCGCGAAAATGACGCAGGGAGCAGGATGGGCGGGAATTTATTGGCAGCAGCCTGCAAACAATTGGGGCGAAAAGAAAGGCGGTTATGATTTGACCGGCGCAACGAAACTTACGTTCTGGGCGCGCGGAGCAGTAGGCGGCGAAAAAATTGCAGAATTTAAAATCGGCGGAATAACCGGCGAATTCCCGGATTCGGACTCAATGTCGATCGGACCTATCGAACTTACAAAAGAATGGCAGAAATTTACGATAGATCTCAAAGACAAAGATCTTTCGCACATAATCGGCGGTTTTTGCTGGGCAGCTTCAAAAGATGACAATCCTAACGGATTTGTTATTTTTCTTGATGATATAATTTACGAATAATTCAGCTTTCCCAAGGCGGCGCTAGCCGCCGCCTTGGGATCAAAACAAAATGAATAAAAAAATTTATATATCATTATCAATAGTTTTGCTTATGACAGCCGGATTTATTTGTGCCTATGCGGCATCTTCGGATGCCGGCAGAAATAAGTCCGCCAATAAGGTCGTTGATGATTTAACTCCGCAGGAAAGAGCGCAGCTTGCTTTTTACATATATTCCGATTTTAAAGCGATTTCAAACCACTACTATCCTTCAGGCTGGATGGGCGACAGCAGAGATTTGACTTTTAACCAGCAGTATGCTAAGGATGTATATGCGGGAAAACATTGCATAAGAGTGCAGTACTCGCCCAGAGGGAGCGGCGGATGGACAGGAATATATTGGCAGCAGCCGTCAAACAACTGGGGAGATAAGCAGGGCGGGTTTGATTTAAGCAAAGCGACATATCTTACTTTTTGGATGAAAGGCGAAAAAGGCGGGGAAACTATAGCGGAAGCTAAAGTCGGCGGGTTTAAAGGCAGTTTTCCGGATTCCGCCGAAGCCTCAAAGAAGAAAATAGTTCTTACAAAAGATTGGAAGCTTTATTGGATAGATTTGAGGAAAAAAGATATGTCGTACATAGCCGGCGGATTTGCTTTTATTGTAAATAAAGCCGACAATCCCAACGGGTGTACTTTTTACATAGATGAAATAAGATTTGAGATGAATAAATGAAAAAAATAATTTTAGTTTTGATCATGGCAGTATTTGCTTTTTGCGGATGCGAGAGGAATCCCGCGGGGGCTCTTATGTATAACGGAGTTTATGATTCCGATTCTTCGTGGGCAAACCCGTTCATCCTTTACTATAACGGCGATATAAGGACAATGGTTCTTCCTTTTGACGACGCTATAGGCGCCTATACGAATATTTGGGAAAAATATTCGAGTAATCAAAATATTCTTGAAGCGCAGTACAAAGGCGTTTCCCATAGCGGGTATATGTCGATAAAAATGGGATGGGACGGGAGACCCAGCGAAACGTTTGACTCAAATTCCACCGTTAATAATGTAGCTTTTTGGCTTAAGACGACGGCTGACGGCAGTTCAAAAAAATTAAGCGGAGCGGGATATACAAAATTCTCATTTTGGTATAAAGCCGAATTGGGAAGCGATACGGAAGTCACAATAAATATATTTGATCACGGAGATCATTTATTTCCGGATTTTACCATATCTTCCGGATCCGGCTGGACATACAAAGAGATCGACATTTCCCTTTATAACAGCGACGCGGTTGAAACATATATATCGGTTACTATGCGGCCTATATCTCCGGCAGCGTCTTGCGGCGGGGGAACGATATATCTTGACGATATAAGGTTGTCAAAATGAAAAAAATAACGGCATTGCTTTTCATCGCGGCTTTATTTATAAACTCTCCGGCATATGCGGAAAATATTGATTTGGATTTTTCTGGGGTTAGACCCGTAAACGCTTCAGTCCGTTCCGCTTTGATGCCGGGATGGGGACAGGGATGGAATAATCAGCCCGTAAAAGGCTGGATCACTTTCGGAGTGTTCGCGGTTTCAGTCGCGGGCGCTTTTTACTTTAACGCGCAAGCCTATGAAAAGTACGACAGCTATGAAGAAAAGGGTATAGTTAACGGGAAGCTGTATAATGAGTACGAAGATAATCGTACGCTTTCCCAGGTTTTTACTTTTGCCGCGATAGGAACATGGCTCTATTCCGTAATTGACGCGTATTTTGTATGTAAAAAACATCTTGCTTCCGAGACGCCAGTCTCGGCTTTCAAATTTTATTATAATCAAGAAAATGACGGCTATTATTTGGCATACGGCAGAAAAATTGACATTTAAATAAAGCAATTACTGATTACAAATAACTGTAATTTGTGATCGCTGTTGAAAAACGGGGTTAAATTTTAACATGGATAATAAAAAAACTGCTGTTTTTCTTGTGATTTTTTTAGCGATTCTCATTGCGCTTATGTTTTTAAGAGCATGCGGAATCGGGCCTTGGTCTTCCGTAAATGTTAAAAACGTTAAGCCGGAACCGGCTAAGCCTGAAAATTTTGTAGTTGAGAAAGATACAAATACGGTTGAAATTGCCGCAGAAGCAGTAATTGACCCGCAAACAGTTGTCAATGCTGAAGAAGAAGTGAAACCGCCTGTCGAACTTCCGCAAGAAGATGTAAAGCCGGAACCTCCCGTAACGCCAAAACCGAAACCGGCTGATAAACCTAAGCCCAAACCTAAACCTGTTGTAAAAACTGAAACTTCCAAAGCAGATTTGCCTAAACCGGCGGTACAAAAACCAAAAAGAGAAAAAGCAGCAATGCCCGTTTTTACCAACAAATCGGGGTTTAAACCTTTTTATGTCTATTCCGATATAGGAACAAAAGATAATCATTATTCTCCTTACGGGTTTATGGGAGATGTAAACGCGCTGACTGTTGATCAGGGGTGGAAAGTTAATCCTCAATCCGGCATAAGCTGCATTAAAGTTATTTATGAACCCGCAAACGGCAGAGTAGGCTGGGCCGGCGTATACTGGACAGAACCTCCGAACAATTGGGGAGATAAAGGTTTTGGGTTTAATCTTGCAGGCGCGGAAAGAATATCTTTCTGGGCGAAAGGCGAGAAGGGCGGCGAGGTCATCAATAATTTTATAATGGGCGGAATTCAGGGTAAAGAATGTGAAGATTCGGATTCAAGGGCAATAGGGCCTATAGAGCTTTCAACGGAATGGAAACAGTTTTTTGTTGATATTGAGGATGCCGATCTGGCTAACATTATAGGCGGCTTCTGCTTTACGGTTACAAAAAATAATAATCCTTTGGGCGCGGTCTTTTATTTAGATAATATTGTTTACGAATAAAGAACATAATGTATAGACGCTGGCAATGGCAGATTGCGGGTAAGCCCGCCATGACGGTCTTGCCGCATCCATGCATCCGGGATCAAAGTAGATGTTATAATAAAAAGTGTGGAGTTTGGAGGGCGGAGAGTGGAGTTAGAAAGGCAGAAGATGAGAAGTTGGGATGTTGGGAAGGTGGGCAAAGACAAAGACAACGACAAAGAAGAAACGACCACACTCCTCTCAGCTTCTCCGCTTCCCACCCTCTCATCTTCTAGAGAGCTCCTCTCAGCTTCCAAAAAGGAGGGAAGTATGAAAAAAATCGTTTTTGTCTTAGTTGCGGTTTTAGCATGCAGTTTTGCGGTTGCCGCGTGCTCTAAAGAGAAGAAAAGCAAGAGGCTGAACACTGTAACCGTTATGGTCACGCCTTCATCGATAGGCCAGATAACCTCAAGCGCTCCTGTCACTTTAACTGCAGAGGTCCGTATCAATAATGCCGTTCAGACCGGCGCAGAAGTCATTTGGTCGGTAGAACCTCAAAATTTCGGCGTTTTTAGCTCAACTAAAGGAGCCTCTACGGATTTCACCGCCGATCTTGCTAAGACGGGCAATGGGATAATTTTTGCCGATTATAACGGTACGAAATCATCGGTAACATTCTCCATAAATGCGGCCACTATCGATTCAGTCGCAATATTTCCTTCCGCGCCTCAGACCATGTTCAGTTCCCATACATTAACTTTTACAGCCACGGCAATGGCAGGAACGACGGCTGTTACAGACGCCGGAACGCAGATTAGCTGGACAGCTGCCGGCGGAAACATATCTCCTAACCCAAGCAACAGCGGCGCTTCCGTAACATTTACGCCATCGGCAGGAAGCACAAATGCCACGGTAAAAGCTAGCTACGGAACAATTGAGAGCAGTGTTGTAAATATTGATATAAGCACAGGTATTGCCGCTGGGGATACTAAAAGATTTTTGTTTAAAGATAATTTGATGGATCCAAATGTAAATTGGAGTTACAATACATGGGGTGATTGGCAATGGTATCCGTCAGGTTATGTTGATTCAAGAACTCCTCAATACCCTACAACTTCAGATTTTATAATTGAAGGCGAATCGGAAGGAATTCAAGGTGTATCCGTTATTGATCCTTTGGTTGCGTTAAAGCTTACTTTTAAAAAGGGTTCGTGGACGGGAGATCATTATGCGGGTATGACTTTTGATTTCATTGCTAATGAAAACTTAACGGAATATACTAAAATCTGTTTTTATGCAAAAGGTGAAAATGGCGGTGAAAAAATACTGATAGAACCTGGCGGGATAAATACAGAAGTAATTACTTTGAATCCGACTTGGACGCCTTATGAGCGCAGTTTTACCGGAACAGTTTCACAAAAAACTGTTTTAAATGTTTTTTTTAGGGAATCAGACGGAAGCGTTGACAATTCGTCCGTTTATGTGGATTACATATATTTAGATAAATAAGCGGCGGTACGCAGCAACTGACCATGGGTCAAGGGTACGTGTTCCTGACCCAAAAAGTAACAGCATGGTCAAGTGCAAATGGGATGCAGCAACTGACCGGAAATTTTTAAACAACAAAACTCCTTTGCGATAAAATCTCGCAAGGGAGTTTTGTTGTTTTTGATTCTCTAAGTTTCCGGATTCCCGGTTTCTTTTTTAAGCATTTATTTTGTGTCAAAAACAATGTCCCGACACCGGACTTCGTCGTTTAGGTTACCAGCGCAATTAGAAATACAAGAAATATTTTGAATGGTATCGGTTTAGATATTCGCATATCAAAATTACATAAAACTGTTTGACGTCATTTTGTCAATGCGGTCAACACCCTTGTTCCTGCTTCCCTGCTTCCGAATCTCTAAGTTTCGCCGCGCAAAGCGCGGCTTATTGTTTGATACTTCAGTATTTTGTAAAATGTTTAATAAAATAAATGCCAAAATTTTATTATGAGGACTGTGATGAAAAAAATTGTCATGCTCGTTTTTATTTTTTGTATCGCATTTACCGTAAAAGCGTCCGCGCAGGAAATATATGTTTCTTCTTTTTCGTATTTTCAAACTCTCTATCAATCCGCAGGCGCAAAAACAATAGTATTGACTAATGATATAACTTTTACGGATGATTTAGGCAATATGGGCGGGAATTTGTATATATACGGAAATGGAACATATCTCGGCACTAACAGCGGTACGAGATATGAAGGGTTTAATTTATCCGCAGGGCAGACGCTTACCCTGGACAATGTTTCTGAGATAAGAGGAGTAAATTGCGCCATATACGCATCAAGCGCGAATGTAAGTATTTTAAACGGAATATCGTTTAACGGTAATGAGGCAAACAGTGGCGGAGCGGTATACAATGTTTATTCAACAATGACATTCACAAATGGTGATGTGATATTCGATGGTAATAATGCTGTTGATTTATATGCAAGAGGAGGAGCGATATATAATGGAGGTGGTTTAATAAATTTTGAGATGTTACAAGAAAATACGATAATATTCAGTAGCAATACGGCATATGTTGCAGGAGCAATGTATAACAGTGATAGTTCAACAATAACATTTATAAATGGTAATATAATATTTAGCGAAAATGGGGCATTTGATGCAGGAGCAATACTAAACACTAATAGTTTAATAAGCTTTGAAATGTCTTCAGGAGATACAATAATATTCAGTAGTAATAATGCATATGGAGCCGGAGCGATAGCTAACAGAAATAATGCCCTAATAACGTTCAGAAACGGCGATATACTATTTATCGGAAATATTGTAGGTTCTGGCGGAGGCGGTGCGATACACAACTTAAATAGTCGTATAAATTTTGAAATGTCTTCGGGAGATATAATAATATTCAGCAGCAATACGGCAGGTTCCGGAGGAGCGATATATAATCAATCTGCGGTAACAACTTTTACAAATGCTGATGTAATATTTAGTGGGAATAGTGCTACATATGGTGGTGGAGGAGCAATAAACAATAGTTATAATGCAATATATTTTACTTCATCAACAGTAAGTTTCATAAATAACAGTGCATCAGGTTATGGTGGAGCAATATACAGTAACTATTATACTGGTACATATTTTGAAATGTCTTCAGAAAACGAGGTAATATTCAAAGGGAATACGGCCGAAATGGGAGGGGCAATATACGCAGGGTACGTAAATTTCAGCGGTGGAAGAGTAATTTTTGAAGGAAACACGGCTTCCGATAAAGGCGGAGCATTGTATATAACAGGAAATGTGGTGGGATGGCCTGTAACATTCAACACCGACGGCGGAGAAGTTCTCTTCAGAGGAAATACGGCTAACGGCAAGCCAAATGATGTATATATGGATATTGATGCTAAGTTAAATATAACCGGAAGCAATACAATAAGATTTGAAGGCGGGATACTGAGCGATAGTTCCGGAACCGGAATAGAAATAAACAAAAGCGGAAGCGGGGCAATGTATCTTGGCGGGGCTAATGAAATATACGGTGATTTTAATATAACCGGCGGGGACATAATATTGCTGCCGGATGCGGCATATAAAGGAAGAGCATTGGCGCTTGGAAGTACGAGCGCATTAGATATGCATAACGGAACAATAAATACGGTAAATGTGGCAAGTAATTTTGAAAGCAAGAATAATCTTAAGATGGATGTGTTTTTAGACGGTAATGATAAAATAACGGCATTTAGAGCGGATATAGGCGGCAGTCTGGATATATTTGCTGGAGTTGGGACATATTATAATAAAGAATTTGAATTGATAGAAGCAACGGGCAAAACGACTTTAGACGGAGAGTTTGCAAGCACTTCAATAAATGACAGAGGATTAAAATACGAAATAAAATATGAAAACGGGATAGTAAAGATTATAGTAAACGGAATGTGCGTGACGCGTTTTGAGGAATTGAGCGGGCTGTCATATAATCAAAAAGAGACGGCAAAAGCTTTTGGCAAAATATCCGAAAGCCCCGGAAATTGGATACAAATATTGAGCCAGATGAGGGATAAACAAAACGCCGGAACGGAAACCGATATAGCCGAAGTAAAAGATTTTCTGTCGCAGACATCGGGATATTTTTTGTCAAATGTAATAAGAAATTTAGCGGCAGACAGCCCCAATAATGAAGTGTACGATAAAATAAGAAATCATACCGAAGAGAATGAAACGAACAATGGTTTGTGGGTGCAGATAAAAGGCGGAGCAGAAAGTTTTAAAGAAGATGATAATTCGCTTGGAGATTACAGAGACGTATCAATGGGTGTAATGTTTGGTTTTGACAGGTTTATAAAGGACAAAGACGTGATGTGGGGAGCGTATGCAAGAATAAATAAAGACAATATAGAACAGGGAAAACACAAAGCTGACGGAAATAAAAACGGATTAGGCGTATACGGGGGATATATAAAAGATGACAGGGAATTAAAGACAATGCTGCTTCTAAGCTATGATAAGTTTAACACTGAAAGAATCGTAATGGGCGAGACGGCAAAAGCAGATATAAGCGCTGTAACGGTGAATGCCGATATAGAGGCTGCATTAAAAATAGAATTAACTGAAGATATAAAATTAAAACCTTATGCTGGAATAGAAATTGAAAATGCGATATACGGAGGATTTAAAGAAAGCGGAGCCGGATTATACAATTTAGACGCAGACGGAGGAAATTATTTTAGAAGCGCGGCAAGAGCCGGAGCCGCAATAGATTATGAGAAAGATATATGGATATTGTATGCGAATGCCGAAGGGAAATATATTATGTCGGGAACACAGCCCGAAATAGTGAGCAAATTCGAAAATACGGGAGTAAGTTTTAACAGCAGAGGAAGCGAAGAAGGAAAAATATCACTGGGAATAGGAATGGGCGCTGAAGCGGAGATAGCGCTGAATTGGAAAATATTTGTAAACGGCAAATATTATACCGGCGAAAGATATGAGAATTTGTACGGAAATGCGGGCATAAGATATTTATTTGGAAATAAGAGCAGAGTTTTTGATAAAAATAAAGACGCGGAAAAGAAATTTAGCGCAGCAAAAAAACTTTACAATAAAGGCCAATATTTGCGCACCACGGATATGCTTTCGGAAATAATGGTTTCTTATCCCGATTTTATCCCGCCGGCGCGTTTGCATGCAAAGATACAAAGCGATATGGATAAGATGTCGGAGTCAAGAGAAGAATCTGATTTTTCTAAACTTACATATGCAAAAGGATATTGCGCTTATTACAGAGCCGAATACAATATTGCTTTGGCCGAGTGGAAAAAGTATATTCAGTTTGCCGGCAGAAATGATGAGATAAACGAGTATATAGACAAAATAAACAGCGTGCTAAAACTTAAAGAGCTTATTGAGCGCGAAGCGGAATTCGCCGCAAGAGCCGAAGAAATGCTTAATGCGGGGATTGAAAAGTATAATGCGTCAAAATGGGTGCTTTGCATTAAAGATATGGAAGCATTGCAGAAATTTGTAACAACAAACAAATTCTCGCAAACGGAAGAATACTACAATAAAGCAAAAGAGTACATAGATCTGTCGGTCAAAGAATTGACTAAGGCGGTAAACACGGGGAAAAAAGAAAAACCAAAAGAACCTGAACCTGAAGTTGAAAAGAAACCCGAGATCGACGAAGCCGAAGCCGACAAGAAATACAATGAAGGACTTGTGCTTTATGCGCAGGGAAAATACCTTGAAGCGGAACGCATGTGGGAATACACATTAAGACTAAACCCAAATCATCAAAAAGCAAAAATAGCCCTGAGCAAACTGCGCAGCAGCGGACAGCTTGAGGAATAATTTAACGGCAATAAGGAATTGCCTTCTGAGCGCGGCTGAGAAACAAAAAAAGGCTGTTATATAAACTTTGAAAGTAGACTGTTTTAAAATTTGAAAATAGACTATCCGCACAATCATTACTTCACAGCTTGTTGCTGCGATGTAAGATCAAATTGCCTAAAAATAAAGACCTTTTAAATATTGATTTTTAACTTTTGAATATCCATCAATTCGTCTTCTCTCCAAAACCGTAACTTGCTAAATTCCCTGGTTAACACATAAATCCCGATTTCTACATGGTCGCAGGGATTTACTCCGTTAACTTTTATCTTTAAAGTATTCAAGGATATATTTCCGTAACTGTCTGCTCTTCTTGTATGTTTTATCGTGAATATATCTCTGTTTGAAATAAAACCTGACTTGGCCCTTTTGTTGACCATCTATACTTTTAGGCAATTTACAATTTTTTCGGTTTCAGCGTCAATTTGAGGTTGGGCAATGTATTCTTTGTCGTAGATTTGAATTATTCCCGTTTTTATAGGCTCTAATTTTTGAACAAATTTTTTAATGCTTAGCTTTGTTTTGTCGCTTATCGCTAACGCTGCAAAACATATCGTCAAGTGCGCTTCTATGCTGTCCCTCGTCTGATGAAATATCGGTCTTACTTGCAAATCTGGCTGACGTACCCTTGACATGGTTTTTTTGCGGCAATCGCGGGCTTGTTTTGCCTTGTTTTACAAATGGAATATATATATAATGTACTTATGTTTAGTTAAAATTTCTGAAAAATTAAAACCAGAGGGAAAAGTATGAAAAAAATTATCTTTGTTTTGGCTGCGGTTTTAGCTTGCAGTTTTGCGATTGCGGCATGTTCGTACGATAAGAAAAGCAGGAAGAGTATGAACGCTGTTACCATTGAGGTCACGCCTTCCTCAATAAACCACATAACCGCTAGCAGCAATACGTATGTTTTGACCGCGCAGGTTTACAATAAAGGTATTTTGCAGCCCGATACGGCGGTCAGCTGGACAGTAAATCCGTCAAATTTCGGCGCATGCGTTCCTGTTAATGGAGTTTCCACGGTTTTTACTGCCGATACTTCTATGACTGGACAGGGAACGATCATTGCTTCTTATAACGGCACAGATTCTTCGTCCGTTCAATTCTCCATAAATGAAGATTTACCAGATTCAACGCCTTCCATAAGATTTTTGTTTAAAGATAATTTAAATGATCCGAATATAAAATGGGCTTTTGATGTGTTTGGAGATTGGCAATGGTATCCGTCAGGTTATGTTGATTCAAGAACTCCCCAATATCCTACGACTTCCGATCTTTTAGTAGAAGGCGCAGCTGCAGGGATTAGCGGTATAGACGAAGATCCGTTATCCGTGGTAAGGATCACTTTTAAAAAAGGAACATGGAGTTCGGATAATTATGCCGGAATGACTTTCGGTTTTATTAATAATGAAAATTTATCTTCTTATACCAAGATATATTTCCATTTAAAAGGAGAAAACGGGGGAGAAAAAGTCGTTATCAGACCTATAAATCCCAACAATAACATCGACGGCGAAGAGGCTATTACCGTAAATTCCGCATGGACTCCGTATATGCGTCCGTTTTCAGGGACATCGGATCAGGCGGCTGTTTTTAATGTATTTTTTAAAGAGAGCGACGGAAGCGCCGACGGTTCAAAAGTATATGTTGATTATATTTATTTGGAAAAATAATTTAAAGATTTGAAAAAGCCGTAAGGATAAAATACGCATGTTTTTCAGGGTGTGTTGTCCGCTGCGCCGCTAGGGTGTGTGGACACATATAATGCGCATGCGTTTGGCCAAAACAAGCCCAAATGCAAGGCGCGGCGACGAAGCAATAGTGGAGCTATTGATAGGAGCCGCAACACGGCAGTTGGGATTGTTTTGGCCAAACCCTACGGGCTGCGGCAGCTTTTCGGTAAATTTTATTTTTTTTGCTTCGCAGATACGTCTCTGTATCCTTGTCGCAAAAAAACTAAAATTTCCTCAAAAATCTTAGCAGCGCATGCGCGTTATATGTGTCCACACACCTTAGAGAACGTTTTTGCAAAAAACTGAGTTGACAAACAAATATTTGTTTTATAACATAAAGCAGGGTCTGCAGAGCGTGTGTACTTTGATTTACGTTTTACGTTTCATGCAGATAAAAAAACAGACGTTTTAAACGCGTCTGAAAAAAATTATGGAGGTAAAGTAAATGAGAAGATTGTTAGCTTTTCTTGTAGTGGCAGTATTTGTAGCGGCGGCGGCATCGCCGGCATTTGCGCAGTTTTCGCATGTTTCTTCTTCGACAAAGACTGCGAAAGTAGAATTTACGGGAACAGGAGTATTTGCCTGGACGGTAGATTTGTTTGATATCGCAGGCGATGCTCCGGCGACGGAGTTTACATGGGTTGGCGGGGCGACCAAACCGACCGGATGGGCGACGTCTACGCAGTATGCAGTCATTACTACGACAATAACGCAGACGGGAGCCGGAATTCAGGTGTATACGGACAACCAAAATGGAACAACCTATCAATTTACGGGTTCTTCTACAGCTGTAGCAAATGCGGGATTGGTTGCAAGAACAGCGACTAATAATAATCCATTGCCTATGGCGTGGTCAATGAAAGAAGTTAAGATATCAACAACTGTCGTAAATCCTATTTCGTCCGATGATGCCGTAAAGTTTGCCAGCTGCTATTTTAAAGATAAAAACGGTCCTTCCAGCGGCGACTCGACAAAGCTGACCAACGGAGAAGCATATGCCACCATATTGAACACCGGCGGCATGAAGTACGGCGGAGGTGACGGAGAAAGAGGCGGAAGCCCGAGCGGGACGTTTTATATGTATATCGGAGCTGATTTTGCAACAGCCTCAACTCCTATGGAATACGGAACCGACACTTTGACTTTTGAAGGATATACCGAATAATACTTGTTTTGAAGCGGGGGGCTTAAGCCTCCCGCTTCAAAAGTTTACGGATAAGGGAATGAAAAAAATACTGGCAGCGCATGCACGTTATATATGTCGACAGACTCTTGTTTTAAGTATTATTTTGTTTTTTACCGCATATTCATATGCCGGTTTGATAATTAATCCGGCAAGAAGCGAGATCGTTATTGAAAAAGAGTCGTCGTTTGAAGGCGTATACAGCGTTGAAAACAGCCTTGACAAGACCGTGGAAGTTACGGTAACAGCTAAAAACTGGAATAATTCACAGGAAAATAAAGGCGTTGACATAAGCGATTGGCTTACGGTCGATAATTATTCGTTTAAATTAGAGCCCCGCAGCAAAAGAGACGTGAACTATACGGTAAGGTCAAAAAATTTTCAAGGCTCTTTATCGGGAATGATTTCTTTTACGATAAGATCTCCGGACTACGGCGGAATAAACCTTATGACAAGCGTTCCGGTTTATATGACTATAAACGGTACGCAGAATATATCTTTCGCAATTGAAAAACTTGTTATAAGCAACAAGAGAATTCGGCTTAATAATGATGAAAATAAAGAAATTTCCGTGGAATATTCCGTTAAAAACGACGGTAATGTTTACATACGGCCTGCGGGAAACGCAACTGTCTTAAAAAATAAAAAAGTTGTAAAAAAATATACGATCCAAGAGCAAAGTCCCGTTTATCCGGGTTTGGAGAGGGGGTTTTACGAGCATGTACAATCTCTTCCCCAAGGCAAATACGTGCTGAATATTTCTTTGAGCGCTTTGAATAAAACCGTTGAAAAAAGTATTCAATTCAGAGTAAATAAATACGGGGACGTGTCTTATTAAAATGAGAAAAACGCTTGTAATTTTATTTATGGTTTTTGCGGTCCCAAACATTTTTGCCGCCGACAATATGGGCAGAAACGTTTACTCTATTTACACTGAAAATTTTAACGGAATAAAAACCGACTGGTGGAGATGGACAGGGTCTCCTGATAATGCCGTGGATAATACGGTTTTGAATATATGGTATGACGGAGGAGATTATGTAGATGTTTCCGATCCGCCTTTGGAGTATGCGTCTCCTTTAGATTCAAAAGACGGAAATCAGTATTACCGTATTACTTCAAACGGGAGCGCTAATGCAAGCGCATACTCCGGCTGGTGTTTTACCTTTGTTTCCGGAAGTTCTAGTACAAAAGCGGACGCTTACAGGAATATGTACGTTTATACCGGAGGAACAATAGAGTTTTGGGCAAGATCTAATACTCCCGCCGTAGAGCAATATCAGGTAGGTTTTACTATGTTTGTTACTTATGGCAGCGGAGACAGAACTGTGTCTCTTGGTTCCAGGGGGTTTACCGCGAATGGCCAATGGCAAAAAGTCGTTATCCCGTTATCGCTTCTAAACGCTACTATAACAAGTATAAAAAACCCTTTTCTTATGACGACAAACCGCGTTACCGGCGTTCTTGATATTGACGGCATAGTTTGGAAAATGCCAGGTTCGGGCACTTTTAGCGTAAACATATATAATATTTCCGACAATTCTCCCGCATCCCAGGTTACATGGGATCCCGCTCTTATAGGCCAAGGCTGGCAGGCCGCGCAGCAGTATTTTGAATTGGATCTGGACAGTATGCCCGACGACAATTGGGCTATACAGATTTACACTCATAATACGAATGCGTCGGCAAACCCTCAATTTACGGGCAGCATGACGTCTTCAATGGCTTCTGGTATGGTAGATTCCTCGGACACAACAAAGATGCTTCCTATGTGCTGGCGCGTGACGGATAAACTTTTGCCTTACGCGGGGACCGGCATAGGAGATGATTACGATAAAACGCTTGTCATAGGCGCAAACAGCGGAGGCATGTATGATGCCGGCAGCGATGATCCGGGTACAGCCGGCTATTACTGTTGGTTTGCCTTTAAAGACTATGCCATGTTTGGTATGGGAGATCCCGACGTTACAAACGGCGCGGATTATGTGAGAGTATGGGATAAAAGGGGTTTTCATTCGGCGGCCGGCGACGTAAATTACTGGGGCATGTCTCCGGGCGGTATGTATAAAAACATGATTTTGCCGAGAATTTATTTAGGCGCAAATTTCGACGCTGCGTTCACGCCTAACATTTATGAAACAAATTCTATTGTAATAGAGTTATTCTATGAATAAAATTGTTTTCAGGCTTACATCATTTGTTTTATTTGCCTTTTTGCTTGCGGGCTTTTGCGCCGAAAAAAGCTTTGCCGACGACCCTGTAAGGAAAGAGAAGTTTAAGGCTTTTGTGATGTTTAGCGGAACGACGACCGTGTTGATCAATCATGCCGATATAAACAGAGTGTCAGTCAATATGCGTTTGCTTGTTGCCGTCGGGACCGTTACTTTGTCCGGCGGTTCTTTGGAAATAGACTCTATGGCCATAGAATATTATACCGATAATGACGCAAGCGTTAAAACTTCAAGCGCTGCTTACAAAAATATATCGGCCGGCGCATATAGTTTTGAAACGGAACCGGTTTCCGTCGACGTGAATGCCGGAGATATTTATTACAGAATTTTAGCCGGCGCAAAAGACGGCTCTTTCGGATATTATCCGAGCAGCTATTCTTATGTTGCCGCGGGACTTTACCAGACGGAATCTCTAAGCGTAGGCTCATCCGGAAATATTTTGGTGATGCAAAGCGGTTATCAGACAAGAGGCGATTCAAATATAGTGTTTTCAGACGATCCTCTCCGCGGCAGTATGCAGTTTTCCATAAAAGAGCTTTATCCGGATGATTCCTCTATACCTGCGGCGGGTAATTTTAAACCTCTGATAACATATTATTTTTATCCGGAAAACTTTACCGCCAGCCGGTCTCATATGCCTTCCATCACTCTTTATTACGGCGATCTTCCTAAAAATAACAACAATATAGAAGTCAGGTGGTGGGATGACAGCGCTTCAAAATGGGTGAAGGTTAATTCGGAAAACAATACGGACAGAAGGACGGTTACGCTTCATCTTTCCGGCACAGGCACCGGATTCGGATATTATGCCGTACTTGATAGAATTAAGCTGAAAGATAATGATTACAGACCTTTAAACAGATCGTTTATGCCGGGTGAATCCATAGAGTTCAGAAACCTTTCCGAAGGCGATACCGTAACCATATACAACCTGAGAGGAAAAAAGGTCATGACGCTTTCACGGCCTGACGCAAGCGGCAGAATTATATGGAACGGCAGG
>JGI24702J35022_10001313_pt1 | contig 15462 bp, 10 predicted proteins | sample TergutTh196P4_FD_35022 | JGI IMG/M metagenome (IMG submission 35022)
GAAATGAGTTCGTTTATGATCTTCCTGTGACCTGCATGCACTCCGTCAAAATTACCGATAGTCACAACAGGATTAAGCAAAAACCCGGTGTTTTCAGGGATTTCATTATAAATTATTAATTCAGATTTTTTCATAAGTATAAATTTGCTGTATAAATTAGTAATGGGGTCATTTGAATAGAATTGTTTGTCATTTCAAGAATTTTTTTGTTGCTGTTGTAGAGACAAGGCATCACGCTGAGCCTGACATGGTACGTCATTGCCAGCCGTATTTAGTGTTTATTCAGTACTACATGTAAACTCGGCGTGGCAATCCGGAGAAAAGGTATAGGATGAACAACTTAAAACATAGAATAGAGGAAAGAGATGTAGAGACAAGGCAATGCCTTGTCTCTATTTAAGCGTATTACCATTTACACCTTGTTTCTAACAACAACCCGGTCCATAATGCCGAACACCTTAAATACCGTCGCCTTTAATTATGGTATGGTGTTGTCGCTGGTAGAAATAGGAGAACCATTATACTGAGCTACTCCGTAGTTCACAAATAGTGCTGCTCCTCCTATGGTGGCGGTATTTTGAAGAGTAATATTAGGCTCATCAGTACCATAAATAATACCGCCGGTCATCTTAAAAGTTCCATTATTCACATACACACCGCCACCGTTGGTGGAGGAGGTATTGCCGGAGATAGTGCCGTCGTTCATGAAAAAATAACCTCCTTCATACACAGACACACCGCCGCCATAGGAGCCGCCATAGGAGTGGGAGACGATATTGTTTGAGATGGTGCCGCCATTCATCTCAAAAGTTCCTCCAGCCACATACACACCGCCACCATAGGCGTAATTATTATCATCTAAGGTGGCGGTATTGTTTGAGATGGTGCCGCTGGTCATCTTAAAAGTTCCACCACCCACAGACACACCGCCACCTCTGATGGAGGTATTGTTTGAGATGGTGCCGCTGGTCATCTTAAAAGTTCCACCCCTCACAGACACACCACCACCGAATAAGGAGGTATTACTGGAGATGGTGCCGCCATTCATGATAAAACTTCCGTTCTCATTCACATCCACACCGCCACCAACGGTGCGGGTGGAGTAGGTATTGCCGGAGATGGTGCCGCTATTCATCTCAAAAGTTCCTCCAACCATATACACACCGCTACCACTATTACCTAAGATAGTACCGTCATTCATCTCAAAAGTTCCTCCAACCATATACACACCGCTACCACTATTGCCGGAGATAGTGCCGTCATTCATCTCAAAAGTTCCTTCCCTGTCCACATACACACTGCCACCTGAGGAGGCGTAGGTGCCGGAGCAGGTATTGTCTGAGATAGTGCCATTATTCATAAAAGTTCCTCTACTCCCTCTACTCATATACACACCGCCACCTGAGGCGGAGGCGGCGGAGGAGGAGAGGGAGTTGCTGGAGCAGGTATTGTCTGAGATAGTGCTGCCATTTATCTCAAAAGTTCCCACCACATACACACCGCCACCTGAGGAGGTGACGTCGGCAGAGTGGCCGTAGGAGGTGGAGGAGATGGTATTGTTTGAGATAGTGCTGCCATTCATCTTAAAAGTTCCCACATACACACCGCCACCTGAGGCGGAGGCGGAGGCGGAGGTGAAGGTGTCGCTGGAGGCGTCGTAGGCGGAGAGGGTATTGTTTGAGATGGTGCCACCATTTATCTCAAAAGTTCCCACATACACACCACCACCATAGGCGTAGGCGGTGGTGTCGGTGCGCTCGCCGGAGACGCCGGGAGCGACACCGTCGGCGGGGGCGTGGAATGCCCAATTGTTGACGTAGGCATAGGCGGTATTGTTTGAGATGATGCCGCCATTCATCTTAAAAGTTCCTTCACTGTCTATCAAACCTCTGCTTATCGCAACACCGCCACCATAGGAGGAGGCGGTGGTGTAGGACCTGCTGGAGCAGGTATTGTCTGAGATGGTGCCGTCATTCATGATAAAAGTTCCTTTATTGTGCACATACATACCGCCACCATAGGAAGAGGCTGAGGCGGTGTAGTGGGGGTCGGTGGAGACGGTATTACCGGAGATGGTGCCATCATTCATGATAAAAGTTACTTCACTGCCCACATACACACCGCCACCATAGGAAGTGGAGGAGAAGGAGTCGGCGGAGGTGGAGGTATTGTTTGAGATTGTGCCGCCATTCATCTCAAAAGTTCCGCTGCCCACATACACACCGCCACCAGAGGAGGCGCCATAGCGGGCGGTGGAGGAGTAGGAGTCGGCGGAGGTGGAGGTGACGGAGGAGGTATTGTTTGAGATGATGCCGTCATTCATCTTAAAAGTTGCTTTACCCCCCACATACACACCGCCACCAGAGGCATAGCCAATAATATCTAAGGCGGTGGCGGTATTGTTTGAGATGGTACCGCCATTCATCTCAAAATTTACTCCACAAACCACACCGCCACCACTGGTGGAGGTATTACCGGAGATGGTGCCGCCGTTCATCTCAAAAATTCCTCTATACCCATATCCATCATCATAATAGGAATCTACAAACACACCGCCACCACCATTTTCGGAGGTATTGAAAGAGATGTCGCCGTCGTTCATTATAAAAGTTCCCACTTTATTATCTTCCCATGCTGTCATTTCCATATGCACACCGCCGCCGCTCATGGAGCAGGTATTGCGGGAGATGGAGCCGCCATTCATGATAAAAGTTCCTGCCCTCACATACACACCGCCACCAGAGGTACTGTAGCCGAGGGTGGCGGTAGCATTGTTTGAGATGGCACCACCATTCATGATAAAAGTTCCTCCACTGTCCACATACACACCGCCACCGGCGGCGGAGACATTGCGGGAGATGGCGCCACCATTCATGATAAAAGTTCCTTTACTTTCCACATACACACCGCCACCTGCGGTGGAGGCAATGTTAGCAATATTGTCAGCAATAGTCGATCCTTCTTCCATAATAAGGGAGCCGCCTGAATTTATTATGACAAGTGAATAATACTTACCAAGTCTATCCTTATTATTAGAGCCTTTCAACGTTATATTATCGTCTAAAATCAGGGTAACACCGCTTCCCACTCTAAAATAATCATTGTCATTGTAAGAAAAGCTGATAGTTTTATTACTTCCATTGCCGCCGAAAAGGCGTATGGCAATGTTGTTCTTGCCAGGATATGAAAGATTTAACAACTCACTATCACTGGAAGAAAAGATATTTTCATCGGTGTGAATTTCGATGTTATAGGTTTCGTCGCTTTTAGCATTTTTCTTAAGCCACTTCAGTTGTTCCAACAGAGTACCACCCTGCAGAGTATCACCCTGAGCAGTTGTACCGCTATCGCCTCCACAGGCGAGGCTTATAAATGCAATTATAGTAATAAATCCGATAATTTTTAAAAAATTTTTTTTCATTTTAAATCTCCATAATTTTATTAATAAATTATAAAAAAAATTTTTTTTGAAGTAAATTAAATACATCAATAAAAACCTTAACCTATTGTCTGAAATACTGTTTTTAAATAACACCCGGACATAGGTCGAGCGCTCCGCATGGCATGGCCTTTGCGGACATTTCTATCTTTGATTTTATCTATTTTTGATTTCTGTATTGTACACTATCAAACATACTAAAAAAGTCAATACTTTTTTATATTAATTTATTAATAAAAAAGCTGCAATATGCAATATGCAATATGCAATATGCAATATGCAATATGCAATATGCAATATGCAATATATTAATTTGTATATACAATACTTGCGGCGTATTTGAAGCTGAAACTGATTATTATTTTATGATATGATACGTATATTGCAAGAAGAAATGTTAAAAAATATCTTTAAGCATGGTTTGGTATAAAAAAATCATATTAAATGTTCCTGATTATATACAGTTTTAGATAACAGATCAAATCTTTCTTACAAAAAGATTAAGAAATCCGTGTAATCCGTAGACAAAATTTTTCCGATATTTTAATATACTTAACACAGAATAATTCATTCATGAAATTGATACATTTACATATAATATTTTTTCTTACTTTAATATCCGCCATAGCGCAAGCAGATACTCTAAGCAATGAGTATAATGTTTTTAATAAAATAAACATTGAGCCGGAAGAGATCGGCGAGTACAGAATTTATTCTAAAAACGACATTCTTTTTTGCACAGGGGATGATATTGCAGGGAGTGTAAATAATAATGCTGCGGAACTCATGGAAGAAGGAAAATTTTCCGAAGCCTTAACTTTACTTCAAGACGGCTTAAACAATGCGCCTCTATTCTTCCCATTTTTATATAATGCGGGAATATGTACCATTTACTTAAATCAACTTCGCGCCTCAATTATATACTTTACTAAAGCAGCACAGATTGTACCCGAATACTGGAAAATATACATTCAATTAGGTTATGTTTACGGAAGATTAAATAAAGAGAATGAAGCAATAAATCAATTTCGCATCGGATTAAAAAAAAATCCAAGAGAAATTAATACATATATTCTTATTGGGGATATCTATTATGAGAGAAACCAATTAAGAATAGCAAAAAGATATTATGAAGCGGCAATTCAAGTGCAGCATCTATTCCCAAACGGATTACTAGGACTTGCAAAAATTCATTTCAAAAATGAAGAATATATAAAAGCCATTGTACTTCTTAAGTCTATTGATACCTCTGTTGAATATGATAAATCATACCACTATTACTTTGCCGAATCTGCCTATAAAATCGGTGATTATAAAACTGCAGTTGAACAATATGAAATGCTGCTGCAATTCAAAAACGAAAAATTTTTTTTGGTAAACCCCATACGCCTTATTCAACATAAACTTGAGCTGGCAAAGAGATTTGCCGAATAATAAACTTTATTTTATAGTGAGCTTTGAAATCTCTACCCTGTAGATATTATATATGCTATTAAGCATGACGCGGATATTTTTGTGTAACTCTTTATCAGCAGATCGCTTATAAACATACTTTTCTATCTCATCAAATTCATCTCTAAGCTTTATTCCTATATTTTCAAGCTCGCCGGCAATTGCAATTGAGGTTAGCGATCTGTTTTCTGTTCTTAAATTTTTTAGTTGCGCCTCTATCTGTTCCTGCGCTTCTTTTGCTTTTAAAATCTCCGCTTCTTTTTCCCTTAGAATAGCAAAAGCCTTTGCTGCAAAATTAATCCGGCCCATTAATTCAAAATGCAGTCTATCGGAAAGTTCACCGGAGTATAATATCTCGGTTATAGGTATGGAATAAAATGACTCGCTCACATTCTTAGCTGTCTCCTCATCAACAACTATAGAATTAAACAGCGGCAAATTATTATACCTATTCAACTTCTCCAAAGCATAGTTAAATATCTCATCTTCAACTACATTAAAACTATCTGTTATTATTACTATTCTTGCATTAATATTCTTTTCATAAATTAACGAATTATTTAACGCTTTCAATCTTTTAGAAATTATAGTTGCAGCTACTATAGAATTTTCAGGAGATTCAAACCATGCGGTTAATCTGTCGTTATCCTTATCCGAAACTCTGCCTTTATTCTCAATCACCGGTTTTAATATGATTGAATCAATCTTAAAATAAAACTCTGTTAATTCATAAAAGTTCATATCGCTGACTAATGAATCAAAATTTTCTATTGTAAGATATAAAACTGCAAATCTCTTCTTAGCTATATTTCCTAACTTATTTATATCTTTCGGACTAGCGCCCGGATTCACTGCAGGAAGTTCCAATTTTCTAAATAGATTTATTATAAAACTATCAATCTCTTGCAATTCTTCACTCGGAAGTTTTCTTAAAAGATGAATAATATCTTCACTTATACCAAATTCCTCTTTTAGAAGCGATACTAAGAAAAAATAAAAGTCTAACTTTCTTATATCACGCAGGATTGATAATATCTCTCTCTGTATTAATTTATTCTTAATTATAAGCATCTCCTTTATAGATCTAAAAGCATCTTTATTTCCTAAGCGGATAAATATCATACATGAAAAAATCCTTACCTTAATATCAGGTTCTTTCATATACTCTTGAACATATAGAAGAAGCTGTTTCTTATCAAAATCACTTTTATGCGCAATTATTGAATATATCCCCTTCACTGCCGCCACTTTCAGAGAATTCTCCTTTACTCTATAAAAGAGATCATTTAAATATACTATATCTTCCGTAATACAACAATTACCGACACCCCTTATAGCAAGAGTTCTTATTTCGGTATTCGGATTATTATCAATTACAAGTTTAAAAACCTCAATTGCGCTAATATTTGATTTAATATCCTGATCAACAAGAATAGATATTATACCCTTAACCACCTCATTGTCTAAGGCTGAATTATTTTTAAGAAATTCCACAAGTATATTCATTAGCCTCTTCTCGGTAAACAATGGGAGAAGAGATACGGCTCTCAGTTGCTCTTCAGGGCTGCCGGCTGTTAACATAATCTCAACTTCACTCAGCATATATGAGTAGTTAATTCTGCACAGAGAATAAATAGCCGCATCAAATATCTCTTTATCCGGAAATTTTTTCAGGTAGTTATATATATATACCATAGGTTGTGCGGCATCACTAATATTGAGGCTGTTTATAATCCCGCACAGCCTGATAATTTTTGCCTGGAGGTATCTCTTTTCAAAATTTACAGAGTCAATTTTTGAAGCTGTACTTTCTCTTGCGATCTTGTCTTCATCAATAATTAAATCAATGAACAGGGATAAGGCTTCCTGGCTATTTTCGTCTACATATGGTATATACTCCGAGAGATTCGTTAAAATTTTTTTAGGCGGACGGTTCTCATCGGACAGGATGTCTTGTATTAATCTTCTCTTCTGTTCGGGATTTAAATTCCTTAAAATTAAAGCTCTCATTTTTTTGAAATTTTCAGGGAGAGAATTTTCGTCAATATCAGGTATCATAAACTCGCGTCTGTATGTTTCAAAAAAACTATCCAAGGTAGATGTAATATTGCCGAATAACTTATCTCTAAACAAAATATCCGATCTGCTGCTATTCCTCTCTGAAAAAAACCTGACAAAAATATTAACAATCGATTTGTTATACTCATTCTTCTCAACACTCATGGTTAATAGATTTCTTAAAATTTTTTCAGGGAACCTAAGGCGTGTAATGTTGCAGTATAATGAAAAAAAAGTCTTTCTTATCAGTTCATCGTCTTTTGATTCAAGCGCCTTCATTAAATAGATAAGCGATTCCCTATGATTACAAGAAAGCATAGCATTAAGATAGGCATTTTTTGTTTTATTTGAAAAACCGTCATATTTTGATGTTATCTTACCAAGTAGAACTTTAATATTAAGGAGGAGGTTTTCATCAGCGCTCATATCTTTTTCATCATTAATAATCAGATTGTAACTTTCAAAATCCTCTTCATCTCTCCCTGTAAATAAAGTTAAATTAAGATTATAAATAGATAAAAAAACATGATATGAAATATTATCATCATTTCTCTTTAATAATTCTTCAAAAATATTAGTATTTTTTAATATTGAAGCTGCATTGATCGCGCCTTCTAATACAACAACATCAGAGTTCGGATTGTTAAAAATATCCGTAATATATTGATGAAAATTAAGGTCATTTTCACCTATTTTCTTTAATACATTAAATGCCCTCCTGATAATGAACACACTTTTTTTATCATCTTCTTTTCTCTCCATAAGCTCATTTAACGAACGAGCTTCATCTTCATCTTCCTCACCTTTCACCCGATTAGCTTGCCTCTCTATAAGCTCAATTAATGGACGAACTTCTTCTACTGTGCCGTTATTATAAAGAAAATCCAGAATAATAAACAGTTCTTCATTAAGCGGTTCCTTTGCTAAGATTGATACAAAAAGGGGTACAAGGGAAGAATCATTAAATTCCGAGAGCGCATTTAGAGCGCTGATTCTTATATCGCCCCCTCTATCAACTTCCTGAATCAGGATTTCTTTCCCTGCATTAGATTTAACATGCGCAAGGATTTTATGAAATGCGATCCTTTCATACGGTTCTAATTTAAAATTTCTACTTAACTCAAGTTTTATAGATTGAAGAAAATTTTTATCCTCAGACAAAATCGAATACCTACCTTAATTATTCCTTAATTATTTAGTAAATACTATTAGAACTTTATTTTAAGGGGGGTTGTTTTAACAACCCCCCTTAAAGTATAATATTTAGTAAATATTATTAGAACTTGCCATTTTAATCAAGCAATTATGATCTTATTTTTACTATAATTAATACAAATAAATATTAAATATATCATAAAAAAGAATTTGACTATATTTATATATAGTTAATAGAGTTATTAAATAAAATAGGCTATACTACATACTTAAGGAGTTTCACCATGAAAAAAATATCAATACTTATTATATCTTTTGTTTTCCTTACAATGTCATTTTCATGCGGAGGAGGAAAAAGTACAAAAGATGATTCATCGGGTAAACAATCTGTTTCTAATAGAGGTCAGGAAACCGGTTATGCCACAATCTTTGATAATGATACTGCTCTTGCACGCGATAGGGCAACTGATGATGCAAAATCCAAACTTGTTATTAAAATATTGGGTGAAACCATCACAGGCACAAGTGTAATGAGAGACTATGAATTAGTATCTAACATTGTTGAAGCAAAATCTTACGGATTAGTAAAAAATCCTAAAATTATTAAACAGTGGCAAGACGGCTCGGAATATTTTGTAACAATAGAAGGTACTGTTGAAACAGCAGTTGTTGAAGATGCAATTGCAGATGCGCTCAACAGATATGGCAGGCCAAAATTCATGGCGCTGATTGAAGAAACATTAAACGGCAAGGTAAATAAGCCCGGTTTTACAGAGACTGAAATGCTAATACAGGAGATTATGGGCAACACGGGATTCCAATTTGTAGATGCAGCTATGACACAGCAATTGATGAAGAATGAAAAAACCAAAATGCAAAAGGCTGTATCAGGATCAGTCTCTGAAGATGTACAAGACCTTCTCCTGGGAGATGCAGGCGCAGAGGTTATTATTATAGGCACTGCAGAAACAAAGGCCCAAGGGAGCACAACATTACAAAATCTTGGTTCTGTAGAGTTGAAATCCAGATCTGCAATTATCAGAATTAAGGCCATTGATGTTTATTCTGGAAATATACTTGCATCAACAAGCAAGCAGGCTCCGGGAGCTCATATTGAAGATGAAACAGCATCAAAAAAAGCTATTGAGGCTACACTTAGGCAGATTCTTGGGAAAAACGATGAGAGAGGCAAATTTCAACCTGCCGAATTTATGGATACTATCATTAAAAAATTTGTTCAAGCAGCAAATGCTAGAGAGATTAAAGTACTCATTGCAGGATTAGATGCGTCAGAACTCAGAACTTTTAGAGACCAGGTCTCCAACAGAGTCAGAGGAGTTAAACAAATACTTGAAAAAGGAAGAGACGGACAAGCTGCAAAGCTTGAAGTTATATTCGCAGGAAAGACTCATGAATTTGAAGAAGAACTCTCTGCAAAAGCATCAAATATGGGTTTTACAATAAATGTAACATCATCAAGACCTAACAAATTGATTATGACAGCAAAGAAGATTAAATGATATTTGGCTGCTGCGATTGTATGGGCGAACTATGTTCGCCCATACAATCGCAGCAGCAATTAATTAAATCGTATTCGCCGATAAAACCGCTGCAGCTTTATCAACAGAACCGAACCTTTCTTTCATTCTGTCCCGTAGTTCAATAAATTCCCTATTCCTTGAATAATCGGCAAAGAATCTTATATGTCCGGTTCTCCTTGCAGCAATAAAACACTCCTGATCATCAAGACTCATCTCTAAAAATGAATTGAGCGAATCGAGTATTGCATCCTTTTCATTCGGGAGTTTACCGTTTGCATCTTCAATGAGATTCATTATATGATCGCTCTGAATATATGATTCGATACCTTCCAATCTTTCTATCATAGCCTTAAGTTCTTCAACCTTCTCTCTTTCTGTCAAAGGCTGCCATTCACCGCTCTCCATCATTTTATAGAGATCTGTTCCGGGAACAGGTGTGGCAGTTCTTATTCTAATGAATGAAGGATTTATCGCATTTAATACCTTTGCAGTCTCTATTGCATTTTCCGAAGTAAATTTTTTCCCGCCAAGACCGGGCATAAAATATTCCGAAAGTTCAAATCCTGCTTCAACGACTTTCCGGCCTGAGATTATATGCTCTGACCCCTTAACTCCTTTGCGTATAAGCGTAAGAACTTCATCCGATCCTGATTCCATCCCTATATGAATTCTACTTAGTCCGGCAGCTCTGATGCGTTTCAGTTCATCAAGAGTTTTAGCAACAAGTGTTTTCGACCTGCTGTAGCAGGTTATCCTCTCAATAGAAGGAAATTTTCCCTTGATATAATTTAAGACTTCAATAATATCCGCAGATTTCATAACAAGAGAATCCGCATCTTGTAAGAAAAGACTCTTCATGCCGTAATGCATCCAAAAAATCATATGCTGAAGATAATTATAAGGTATATTATCATCATTAAGCAAAGCAGAAACGATTCTTTCATCGATAGAACCGCCTGTATTTAAATCTACCCTGCTCATAATTTTTTCATAAATAGCATACATTGAATCAATATCGCTTTTGATTTCATCAACAGTTCTTAAGGAAAATTTATTGTTTTTATAAACAGGACAGAATGCACATTTATTCCAAGGGCAATTTCTTGTAAGCCTTAACAAAATACTATATGCCTCACTTGGAGGTCTTATTGGTCCGAGTTCAAATTGATACATAACATCACCTTTCTCTATCTTTATAGTAAGAGTCTATAATTTGTAAAGAGTTATATGTTAGAAAAAAATAATTTGACATGAATTAACAAAAAAATTGATTATTGATAAAATTATATTAGGATAACCCAATGGAAGATACAAATAGTCTTATACAAATAAGAATCGATAAAATTAATGACATTAGAAATAATATGGGAATCAATCCATTCCCTTATAGATATGATGTTACTCATTACAGCGCTCAAATAATATCGGACTTTGACCGGTACTTTAATTCTCAAGAAGAGGTAATTGTAGCAGGACGTATAATGGCTATAAGGGTAATGGGTAAAGCGAGTTTCTGTACAATTCAAGATAAAGACGGCAGAATTCAACTATATATATCCGATGCAAATATAGGCGAGCTACACTATAACCTATTTAAGAAACTCGATCTGGGAGATATAATAGGAGTAAAAGGAAAGGTCAGAAAAACAAAGGTTGGCGAGATAACAGTTTATATAGATGAGCTAACACTTCTTTCAAAAAATATAAGGCCCCTTCCTGTTGTAAAAGAAAAGGATGGTGAATTATTCGATCTGTTTGCAGATAAAGAATTAAGATACAGAAACAGACAGGTAGACTTTATTGTTACACCCGGAGTCAAAGATACATTCAAAAAGAGAATAAGTATAATAAAAAATATAAAAAGAATACTTGATGAAAAAGGTTATTATGAAGTAGAGACCCCTATTCTTCAACCTGTTTATGGAGGCGCTGCTGCCTCGCCGTTTATATCGCATCACAATGCATTAGACATAAATCTCTATTTACGCATTTCACTTGAGCCATACCTCAAAAGGCTTATTGTAGGCGGATTTGATAGAGTTTATGAAATCGGAAAGTGCTTCAGAAACGAAGGAATCGACCGTACCCATAATCCTGAATTTACAATGCTTGAACTCTATCAGGCATATGGCGATTACACAGACATGATGTCAATCGTTGAAGAGCTTATAGTGAATACAGCGCTATTAATAAATGAAACTACCCGCATAGTCTATGACGGAAAAGAAATCGAACTTAAAACTCCATGGAAAAAAATAAAAATGACGGATGCAATTAAAGAATATACAGACATAGATGTCAATTCATTAAGCGATGAAGAATTAAAAGAGACATTGAAAAAACACGGAGGAGAAATCAAAGGTGATTTTATAAGAGGCCTTGCAATAGATGAACTTTTCCAAACAACAGTTGAACACAAACTCATTCAACCCACATTTATTACTCATCAGCCATTAGAGACAACACCATTGTGCAAACCTGATATTGAAGACGAAAGATTTTTGCAGAGATTTGAGCTATTCATAAACGGCACAGAGTTTGCAAATGCATATAGCGAATCCAATGATCCTATCTTTCAGAGAAAAACATTATATGAACAATCCTTACGAAGAGAGATTGATAATGAAGCGCCTCCAATGGATGAAAACTTTGTTCAGGCAATTGAAGCAGGTATGCCTCCCACAGGCGGCATGGGTGTAGGAATAGATCGGCTTGTAATGCTCTTAACAGGAGAAACATCCATAAGGGATATTCTGCTATTCCCCACAATGAAACCTGAATAATAATTATCTGTTCGGTTTTAATTTATTGATAGCGCTAGCAAAATGGTTCTTTGAGTATTTTTTTAGTCTGTCTGCAGGTATATTTTTAATATTGCCTGTATTATTGATCAAGTCCCTGTTGCCTGCTGCCTCCGCAACAAATGATATATAATTCATTGCCGCCATCCTATGGGGATTCATCTTGCCGTAATTAAGATAACTATACAACACAGATAAACCTAAGTACGGATTTGAATATATGGTACTTGAGAGTGAAATCTCCTCTCCTGTAATTTGATCATAATTATTAAACTGGTTGTTTAGGATTTTATGAGTAAGTTCATGAATAACAAACATCTTCCAGATTTCATTTCTTACAGAGGAAGGATTATCTTTAAATGCCATATGCAGGCAATACTTAATCTCTTCGGTTATCTTTGATCCGACAAAGAACATAGACTTAACATCTTTGCCGCCAATAACATTCTTAGCAATAATAGAATCATTATTTACTTCATCAGGACTTATATATATCATGTCATAATAAAATGTAGAATTACTCGTAGTAAATTCATCATAATAGATAAATGGTTTTATGTAGTACATTTCATCATTTAGCTCAAAGAGGGGATGCTTTATATCAATTTTTACTCTTTCCCCGAAAATACAATAGTCAAAAGTAATCCGGGCGCCCTTATAATAACCCTCTCTGTAAAATTTCAAAATTATATTTCGTTTGGATAAATTATTCTCTATCTGACGTAAAAACGAATCATTATACTGATCAGGTTCAAAAAATATTTTAAGAATCAACTCGCCGTCTTCAAGCAACTTGGTATCCTGAATAGTAGATAAGTAGCTTCTATATGCTTTTACCTGGAATCCCTCAACTCCGATATCCTTGAGTGATATTGTACCCTTTTGTATCAGATTAACAAAGTGAGGATTTTCGTTAAACAACAGAACTATATAGGCATAAAACTTTCCATTGACGGTTTTAATACTTACTCCGTTTTCCCTATCCCTATAGTCATAGACGGAATCATTATGAAACATCTCCGAATCCGCCATAAAAATATGACCTGAGATTATAAACATAAATAAGATACTTAATAATATTCTATTAGCTTTCATATCTTAATCTTACATTAAACAACGCTTAATTATAAATCCTACAAAAATGTATAATATTAAAACAGCTATTAAAATAAGAACCGCAATGGATATTTTAGGATGTCTGTTTATCCATTTATAAATTCCAAACTTGTTAAATTTCATAATATAAATAAAAATTTTATCTGTTACTGTTAAACCGTGTTTCCCCATAAAATTATCCTGATAAACAAGTTATAATACAATCAACAAATTTAAAGTAAAATTGCATACCAAAAAATATATTTATGCATTTATTGAATTGTGGATAATTTATTAAATATGTGAAAAAAGTAAAACTATTTTTGCATTTTAGATAATGAGTTGACTTAAAATACAATTTGTTAAAAAAATAATTCAGCAGCTCCGAATAAAAATTAAATAATAAATATTTTATAGTGATACAAATAAAAAAATGATAGAAATATTAATCATAATGTTTGCAGGAATAGTTCTTGGTTTTATTCTCAGGAAAAAAAAATATATAATAATGTTGTTTGATAAATTAACAAGCCTTTCTATTTATCTGCTTCTCTTTCTATTAGGCCTGTCAATAGGTAACAATGAAATAATTATTAATCAATTTAGTCAAATAGGCATAAACGCAATACTCCTTGCCATTTCAGGAATTAGCGGAAGCGTCATCCTATCCTATTTTGCCTATAAATTTTTAAAAAAACATGAAGAAAGATGAGGGAATCACCGTAGGGGCGGCAACCTGCCGCCCGCTAATTTTTACAAACACATAAATTTTAAAAAGAGATGAGAAATTTAAAAAAAGATAAACAAAAATGAAAGGCAGTATAATAATACTAATATTTTTTTCAATGGGACTAATAGCAGGCATATTCGGCCTAACCTTCGGCTTTGAAAAAATTGATAATCTAAGTCTATATGCACTTTACATGCTCATGTTTTTTGTAGGCATAGGAGTCGGCGCCGATCAGAGGGTATGGGATACGCTCAAAAAAATAAATTTTAAGATAATTATAGTACCTGCAATTGTGATTATGGGCACAATTTTCGGGACATGTATATGTTCTCTCTTTCTAAAAGATATTACTACGCGCGATGCAATGGCTATAGGTTCGGGATTCGGATATTACAGCTTATCTAGCATACTTATATCAAAAATAAGAAATGAAACATTAGGGGTTATTGCGCTCATTGCCAATATTTCAAGGGAGATATTTACACTCATTGCAACTCCGCTATTAGTTAAATATTTCGGCAAACTTGCTCCCATTGCATCTGCAGGCGCAACATCAATGGACACAACACTGCCGGTAATTGTAAAATATTGCGGAAAAGATTATGCTATCATATCATTATTCAGCGGAGTTGTACTTACGGTATTAGTTCCTGCTATTATTACTGTTATTTATAGGTAAATAACGAGCACGCAGATGATCAGGATTTACACAGATGGAAAATATAAATGGTATCGCTTGTATGATCAAATCTGTGTGTCTGCCAAAAATTTAACCCGCAGGCTGTAATTTTAACCTGCGGGGCTGTAAGTCTTAAATCTTTAGTAGGGCGAATATGCTATTTTACATTCCTGCGCATATCTATACCTTAAGTCTGTATTAATCCTTATCCATGGTGATAGTAGTACCGGTACTTATTGAATAAAGGCTTAATTTATTAGAAGAAATCATGGTGTATGTAAACAAGTCCTCAGTCCCGGGAGTGCCGTTGTACACATATTGAATGGAAATAGTATTGTCTTTGGCAATCCACACCCAATCGGTATATCCCGGATCAGCTACACGGGAAGCTATCTCAGAATTAACCGTATTACCAACCACACCGTCCCAGGTAATATCGGTGGTAGAAAATGTAACATCCGCCACATATCCCGCGGGTGCGAGGCCGCCGCTTAAGGCACGATCATCTTTCC
>JGI24702J35022_10001314_pt1 | contig 15460 bp, 12 predicted proteins | sample TergutTh196P4_FD_35022 | JGI IMG/M metagenome (IMG submission 35022)
CATTTGAATTATATTTTATCACAGTACTAATTTTTCTTAAAAATTCATTATTTTTAACTGCAAAAATATAATCCCAAATATTTTTACTAACTGTTCCATTAATTTCAAAGCCTGAAAATGTTTTAATTTTTTTAATAATTCCTTCCGTAAGTGAACCATAGTAACCATCAGCCTCACCTAATTCTGAAAACCCTAGAGTTAATAGCTGTTTTTGTAGTCCTATAATATCTGTACCATTCATACATGGATTTTGTAATTCAATTATTCTAGAAAAATCTTGTGGGAATACTGGGAAAATATAAATAAAAAAATACAGAATAAAAATATACTTTTTAAATAAATTAGTATCCATATAGAATCTCCTTATGAACAATTAATTATATTTAAAATTTTTCATTAAGTCAAGAAATTTTTTAACATTTATGGCTATGGCACATAACGTTTGGCTGTTTACAACGTTTTTTTTACCCAAACGAGAGCTTTGCGAAGCAAAGACTAGGGCAAAAAACTGTGGGTGCAGTGAGTGAAGGCGAACAAAACCCTGAGGCTTTAGCCCGAGCGTAAACAGGCCTTTTAGGTGAAGGTTGCGCATTACAATAGATTTTTTCTAATTGTTTACACAATAATAATCTATTGCTGACCTCTTCAAAAATTATTTTGCCCCACCAACAACCCATGCAGTACATGGACGTACCGCAGGGTATAAGAAATTTTAAAAATAATTTATTACAATAATTCTTCCACTTGTTTTTAGAACATCAATGGTTTGCCTTCTTGTTCAATTATGCATTAATTCACTAACTTTTATCCTTAAATTGTGGTATCGCCTACGGGTTTGAGTGTCGTTTCCATATTCAATTGCTCTAACCGGACACCAATTGATACAAGCGACACAATGTTCACAGTTACCCTGCCATTTTGGTTTACCTTTTTCGAGTTTTATATTCCTGGCGGGACAGAGTTTTTCGCACAATCCGCAGCTTGTACACTTATCGCTTGCGGAAAAAGCTTTGTCAAAATCCAAATAAGGGCTGTATAGGTTCTTGATGGTAAACGGGAACTTTTTAGCAACAAGAATCGGTTCAAGTATGGCAAAAAATTTGTGATCCCTTTTTTCCGCAAATGATGCCTTGTTTTTTTTATGATCTGAAATATCTTTTGCGATTTTATGGAGTCGCTTATCAGCTTTATCAAAGGCTTTTTCACTTTTACTGGAATCAGCGGGATTATACATGAGGACAAAGTTTGCGGGCATATGAACACACACCCCGTAATCAAGTTGTAAACCCTTTGCAACAAGCGCCGTTCTTAGCGCTGTGAGCGTTCCGTTTCCAAATCCGCCTATTGTTACCACAGTAAAAATATATGAATCAGGCTTCACTTCCAATTTTTCTATAAAAGTTTTAACATCGCGGGGCATAGTGTTATAATGCGCCGGAAAAACAAAGCCTATTTTTGTTGCTGAACCGCCGAATTTATCAATGGGCATTCCTCCTGCCATGTTAATCAACGACACGTTTTCAAGTTGAGTCGATAGATATTTGGCCACATATAAGGAGTTGCCTGTGCCAGAAAACCAAAAGATTGCGTCTTGATTAATCATAAAACCTCCAATTAGTGTTTTTCTTCTACGAATTTTCTTTCCGCTTCCAAAATAATAGTGTCATAGTTCTCTATCTTAAAATCAAGTTTTTCCAATGCTTTTTGTAATTCTGTAATCCGCACCGTAAGTAATTTTCGTTGTTCAACAAGGATTTCTTTGCGCGCTTCACGCATACTGTCTCCTTTTTGAGAAAGTTCGACATACTCAACCAACGCTTCCACCGCAACGCCCGCACTACGCATACATTTGACAAACTCCACCGCTCGGCAATCCATTTCACCATAATCACGAATACCGCCTTTTGTCCGTGAAACTGGAGCAATTATGCCAATCCGTTCATAATAACGGAGCGTATCTGTTGTTAAACCGTATTTTTCGGCAACCTCTGTTATAGTCATAATTGCATTATCGGATCTGGAGTTAACTCTAAGTCAAGTGGTTTTTCATAATTTTTTAAAAATGTTACTATTGATGTGGCTCGCAAAGAGTAAATTTTTGTAAAAAACAGAAACAATACTTATTTTATATTAGATTTTGTGGGTAAATTCTGCATAAATTATGGGCGATAGATTATATTCCTATATATTTACCTACTGTGCCACACTTGATTCTAATACATAGATTCTTCAACTCTCCATGCTTTATCGAAAGAAGGAATACGCTCCGATCCAAAGGCTTCTTTCCAGTGCCAGGCAGAAACAAAACATCCATCAGGCCATCTGATAACAGGTATTTTAATTTTCTTTAAGGATTAAATAATATCAGTCCTGAAATCTCCAGTATCAGATAATGAATTTCTCGGATCAAATATACCGCCGTATATCTGGCGGTGAAAATGCTCAATAAAATGACCATAAATCATCGGATCCCGTTTACCTATAATCCGGTTGGTATCAATATTGATTGTTGAAAACATTTTAAATACTACCCTATCAGCCTTTTACACTTCCCAGAACAATGCCTTTGATAAAATACTTTTGCAGGAAAGGATAGACAGCCAAAATAGGAATCATTGCGATGATAATTTGAGCGCTTCTGAGCGCACGATCGGAAAGAAGTTGTAATATTTCAAGATCATTTATTGAGACTCTTGACATATCAAATTGGAGAACAACCATTCGAAGATATGTCTGAAGCGGTCTCCATTCGGACGAACTGACGTATATCAATCCATCAAACCATGAATTCCAGTGATTCACCATACAAAACAATGATATTGTCGCAATAGCGGCCTTTGAACATGGTATATATATCCTGACCAGAGTTGCCAAATATCCCGCGCCATCTATTAATGAAGCTTCTTCAAGTTCATTTGGTATCTGCCGGAAAAAATTTATCATTAATACTACATTAAAAACAGGTAAAGCGCCCGGCAATATAAGAGCGAAAAGGGTATTTCTTAAACCCAGTCTTGTAATAAGCAGATAATTGGGTATAAGGCCGCCTCCGATCAACATTGTAATAAAAATAAACCAGACATATGCTGTTCTGAAACGCAGTTTTGTATGTTCTTTGGAAAGCGGGTAAGAAGTCAGGAGAATCATTACCAGATTCAGGGAAGTACCTGTAATAACTCTTATTATTGAAACCATAAAAGCATGCCAAAACGGTTCACGCTGAAAAAGATAAATGTATGAAGTAAGATTAAAACCTCTGGGATACAAGCTGACCATTCCTGCAGCAACATAATATTTATCACTTACGGAAAGAGCAATAGCATTTAACATTGGGATTATACAAATTAAAACCAAGAATATCATGATAATAAAATTTATGAAATGAAAAACTTTTCTGCAGAATGATTCTTTTATACGTCGTACCAAGATCATCTCCTAAAAAATTCTGTAATCAAAAAATTTATACGCGATAAAATATGAAACCGATATAAAAATAAAGGAAATAATGCTTTTCAAGAGGCCAATGGCTGTTGAAGGACCAAACATTCCCCGATCAATGCCAAGCCTATACATCATTGTATCAATGATATCTCCAGTTTCCATTACATAAGGATTATACATATTAAAAATCTGGTCAAAACCGGCATTAAGTACATTTCCAAGACTTAAAACCATCATCAGAACAATCACCATTTGCAGCCCGGGAAGCGTAATATGCCATGTCTGTCTCCATCTTCCTGCGCCATCTATTTCAGCAGCTTCATACAAATTGGGATCAATTCCTGTAATGGCCGCCATATAAACCACTGTACCGTACCCAAAATTCTTGGCAATATCCGTAACAATCATAGTTCCCTGAAAATAATTGTTATTTCCCAAAAAATAGACTGGTTCCATTCCCAAAAAACCAATTAAGTTATTTATTAAACCGGTTGATGGTGAAAGAACATCATGTAATAATGCCGCAAAAACAACCCATGAAATAAAATGAGGGAAATAAATAATGGTTTGTATGATTCTTTTAGTTTTATTGTTTTTAAGTTCATTCAGAAGCAAGGTAACAATAATTGGGACCAAAAGTCCCAATACAATTTTACCAAAAGCGATTATTACCGTATTGCGTATTACACCCCATGTATTCGGGAATGAAAAAATCAATTCGATATTTCCCAGGCCTACCCATTCCTGTTTTCCGAATAAGCCCAAGGCAGGAATGAAACGCTGGAATCCAACAGTTAAACCTGCCAGAGGCAAATAACCAAAAATAAAAACAAAAAAAAGACCTGGTATAAGCATGAGGTGAAGTGCAATTTCATTCTTTCTGATAAAAGACTTTTTGTACACAACTTTCCCCCATGCCTATTTTATCTTATCTGTTATTTTTATACCATTCGTTTACTTCCTGGGTAATTCCAGCACCGCCCATAGAATTAAATATCCTGACCCATTCATTAAAACCTTCGTCTATACCAAGATCACCGGTAATAATTTTCGTAAAAATGGATAGTTGTTGCTGGGTTATGCTTGTCCAGCGATCCTGCATATAATCTGAAGGAAGTCCGTTATATGGATTATAAAAATAGCGCCCTTCTTCAACAATTGCTTTCAATTGCCTGAATGCCGAGTAAGGATGTGCAGGATTTGCCATTCTGTCCCAAGACCATTTGGTTGACGGGTCCTGCAAAGGTCCATACCAGAGTCCTCCTGCGGCATTTATATAACTCAAATCCCACCCTGCTTCATAGGATTCTCTAAGACTTTCATATCCATCATAATTTATCCAGGGTGAATACAATCTTGCAAATGAAGTTAGTTCATTGACATTAACGCCGTTTCCGGGAGCGTTAAAGCCCCACCAGGTACCGTCTCTGTGTCTGGAATTGAACTCAAATAAATTGAACATTTTAAAAGCGATTTCCGGATATGGAAATTTACTGTTTACAACAGTGTAGCCATTAACAGTAGTTGTTATTGGAGATATAGCAGGTTTGCCATCTTCGGTTATAAGGGGTATAACCCAAAAATCCGCATCGGGATCATTCTCCGGCAGTGCTACTACATTTGAAATGTACCAATGAGGCATATATGCTATTCCGCATCTTCCGTTCACCAAAGCTTCACACATTCTGGTAGTATTATTCGTAATAAATTCCTTATCAATATAACCTCTTCTGTAAAGATCATTTAAAAATGTCAAAGCTTTTTTATTATTTTCATCCAAACCTCCCCATATAAGAGAACCGTTTTTCTCAATCCAATATTCCGGATATGCCCTGAAACCGGCAAATAATCCTCTTGTGGTAATAAACATATTATCTCTGAGTGCAAGACCAATACTTTCCAATCCTGACTTGTTAAATCCTGAATTCATAAATGCATCCATCACATTTATCAATTCATTAAAAGTTTTTGGAATTTCCAGATTCAAAGCCTGAAGCCAGTCACCTCTGATCCATAAATAAGAAATTGAATCAGTAGCAGGCCATGTTTGCGGAAGTCCGTATAATTTTCCATCAAATGTTGCTGTTTCAATAACAGGACTGATTCCCCATAATTCTTCAACAATTTCTGATGCATATTTGGTTCTATAGGGAGTCAAATCATGAATTACTCCTGCACGGGCCATTTCAGCCAATTCAGATGGTGAACCTACCCGGAAAATATCCGGTAAATCATTTGCAGCCATACTTAGTCTTAACGCAGTATCATATTCAGCCGAAACAAGCGAATAACTTACCTCAATATTGAATGCTCGTTTATAAACATCAAAATAACGGTTCATACTCCTGGATTCACCATGCTGTTCTCCCCATGTAATAAAGCTGTTTTGTAGAGCGACACTGTCATTCTGGGCTGTTCTTACTTTAACTGGGGTTTCATATCCCAATATTTTATGGGCTTCTCCCTTACTGGTAAAAAATTGTATAAAATTATTTTCAAACCAGTTGATTTTGTCTCTGTAATCAGATGCATTGGTACCTCTTGGAGTAAAAGTTGATGGAAATAATCTGGGTGAAGATACTTCCTTAATAACTGAAGAATCAACCTGACTACCTCCGCGTGCACAAGAAAGCAAAATTCCGATCATCATAAAAACCAATATTGACAATTGAACCTTAATTTTCATATTAATCCTCCAAACAAAAATATTGTATTCGATAATTAGAATATAATCTTTGTAGTACATTAAAACTATATTTAATTCAATTTGTCAATACTTATTTTTTCACATCCTGCCGCAATTTCGCATAACATTTCATTTATATGCGACATTTCAGCCCGCCTAATAAGCAAACCGTTAGGTTTGCGGCGTACTTGAATGTGGTGGAGTGAGGTGTGGGAGCTAAAAACGACCTAGCCGAACGGAATCCGAGGCACTTTAGCGCCGATAAGCATTCAATCCTGTTATGTGACGTTTGGGCATTTTACAATTTTTTTAATACTATTCCCCTACTCAATGGTATTCTTAATTTATTAGTTTCTTCAAATCCATTGTTTTTAATAAAATTTATTATTCCATTAAATTCCTTTTTTGAAACTAACCCTGGTTCTACAATCATTATTAAACCATTTTTATTTATTATTGATACTACTTCATTCAATAAATTTTCTTTGTTTGGTACTTCATGTAACATGTAAAACATTAACACAAAATCTACATTTTCTTTTACATTTATACTTTCAGGTGTACATTTATGCAATATAATGCTTTTTTCAATAGACTTTCCGGTAATTTTTCTTTTTATTAGTTCCAACATTCCATCTTGCATATCAACAGAAATCACTTTTCCAGTTCCTTCCAATAATTCTGCTATTTCTATTGAGAAAACTCCAGGGCCACAACCAATATCCAATGCTTTAATGTTCTTTTTAATGTATGGTTTCAATATTTTATTAGGATTATGAAATAATCTTCTGAATTTACTATCCAAAATTCCTGCAACTCTCATTGGGCAAACTAAATGTTTTTTATTATCCATTATTTTCTCCTTTGCTTTTTTACCATATTTTCACATATAAGGTCAATTATTTTACTCAAATGTCGCCTAACGTTCTGATTGTTTGCGACGATTTAGGCAGGTTATTGGGCAATGCGAAGCATTGACCCCTGCCCAAACTGTGGGTGGAACAGGGCGCGGGAGCGAGGCCGTAGGGCAACCGTCTTAGCCTAACGAAAACTCGAACCACTAAATAGGTGGCATAGCATATACTATTTGTTAGGCGAAGTAAAAGTTTTTTACCATTATAGTTGCCTTATTATTTCTTTCATTTGTCTTATTTTTATTTATTTTTTGATTGTCTTTATATAGAATATAACTAATATCTGATAATCTTTTTATATATTAATTATATATTTAAAGCTAGAATACATTAAACCTTAATTGAGTTTCATTATAACTACACATGAACAATTCTATCGCAGATATACTTAATAACTTCAGGATTATGTGTAATAAAGATATATGTAAGGTTATATATAACTTTAATTTTATAAATAAAGTCTAATACATTCTTTTGAGTAATAACATCAAGGGAAGATGTAGGTTCGTCAAAAATAATCACATCTGGGTTATTTAACAAACATCGAATAATTGCTATTTTTTGTTTTTGACCTCCGCTTAATTGAAAGGGCTGCCTATCAAGGATATCTGTGTCAAATTCAAAATTCGAGATTATTTCTCTCAATAAAGCGTCATCATAATTTTTTTCTCTGTTAATTTTTTTATTTTCATTCAGTATTTTTCTAACAATCATTTTTGGGTTTAATGCAGATGTTGCGTTTTGAAAAATCATCTCAATCTTTAAATCTTTACTCATTATAATCTGCCCATTATCTGGTTTATATATCCCACATAGCATTTTACATATCGTACTTTTCCCCGTACCAGAATTACCGATAATCCCCAAGCACTCCCCTTTGTATAATGAAAAGCTAAAATTTAACAAAACCTGCTTGCCCAAAAACCTTTTGCTTATATCATAAAAATCTATGATTGTCTCATTACATTTTTCTGTATAGGTCTCATGAAACGGATATATGCTATTTGCAAATAAACTCTTAGCATATTCTGAAGTGAAAGTAAAACTTCCATTTACTTTTTCACAAAATTCTATTACCGTTCCTTGTTTCATAACAATTATTTTGTTAGAAACCCTTTGAGCAAGAAGTATATCATGTGTAATAAATACTACAGAAAATCTTTTTTTATCATAAATAGTTTTTATTAATCGTAAAATTTCATCTTGACATGATGCATCTAATGAAGAAGTAGGTTCATCAAAGAACATAATATCTGGCTCTAATAGCAAGCTTAAAGCAATGTTTATTCGTTGATTCATGCCCTCACTCAATTCGGCAGGATAGCTTTTCATTATTTTTTCAAAATCATATAGTCCTACCTGATTCAATATTTCACATGTTTTTGTGTGTCTAAAAGCCGATAATGTTTTCCCATATTTTCTTTTAATAACAATATTAAATTGCTCTTTTATTTTTAGCGTTGGATTCAAAGAAGATAAAGAATCTTGAAAAACCACTCCTATTTTTATTCCAAAATATTTTTTTCTCATTCTTGGTGATAACTTCAATAAGTTTAATCCATAAAAAAATACTTCTCCTTTAATTAAAGCCTCTGATGGAAGCAAATTTATTATAGCTTTAACTAAAGTCGTTTTTCCACATCCCGTTTCCCCGATAATAGAAACAAAATCTTGAGCAAATATATCAATATTAATATCATCAAGGATTTTCAAAAAATTTTTATTTGTCGGATACTCAACTGATAACCTTTGAACACTTAATAATCTATCCATTCTATTTGCTTCCATCATGAGTATTTATAAGAGATTCACCTAAAATACTGAAAAGTAAAACAACAAAAATCAAACAAATTGAAGGTAAAAATAACAAATGTGGTGCTATTCGCAAAGATCTAATACTCTGATTAATCATTGAGCCTAAACTTGGTTCAGGGGGTTGTATCCCTATGCCAACAAAGCTTAAAGTTGTTTCGAGAAAAATTCCTGATGATATTCTTTGTATAGCTGTAACAAGAACCGTACCTTTTATGTTTGGAAAGATATGAGTAGAGAATATGTGAAAAAAGCCTGCGCCTTTCAATTTTGAATAAAGCACAAAATCATTATTTGCTACTTTCTTTGCTTCATTTTTGGTAATCCTTGCAATAGGAATCCAAGATAAAAATATCAAAGTAAAAAACATTCCAGCTATGCTGCCATTAAGATTTTTTATTTTTAAATTGCTAAAAAAAATCATTAGAAGAACGGCCAGTAGGAAATCAGGCACACTCTCAAGAACATTTATTACTATAACCATAAATCTCTCAGCATTTTTTCCCTTGTATCCGGCACATGAGCCATAAATAACGCCGATAAAAACACTGAAAAATATCGCACTTATCGATATAAGCATTGAATTTCTAATTCCAATACATACCCTGATAAACATGTCTCTCCCCAATGCGTCATTACCAAATATGTGTCCTCGTGAAATTTTTGCAAACATTAAGTCTGGATTTATTGTATAATACTGATGGGGATAGAATGAAGGCACAAATAAGACAAATATTATAATAGTTATTAAAAAAATAATTGCCGTATTCGTAACCTTTTTCATTCTTCCACCCTCTTCCCCTTATAATCATTAAGTACAGTAATGGAGTTTGACAAAAAGTTTACAGATATTAAAATTAAAGCATAAAAAACGGTTAATCCTATAACTGCAGGATAATCACGATTGGTAACACTGGTTATAAAATATCGTGCTAAACCTGGTATGTTAAAAATTGTTTCAACTATAAAACTTCCTACAAGTAGACTCGTGCAAAGTGGTCCTAAATACGACAGAACCGGTGTCAATGAGTTCTTTATTACAAACTTTACTAAGATAGTAAAGGAATTTATGCCTCTGGCTCTTGCAGCATTTGTATAATCTAATTTTTCAACGCTCTGCATATTTCTGCTCATTAATCTCGTAATAAACACAGTAGGATAAGAACTTATAACCAAGCAAGGTAAAATATAATTATGTATTGAATTTGTCCATAAAATGGGAAACAAATTGACTCTTACACTGAAAAAGTATTGTAGCAGTGCAGCCAAAACAAATGTTGGCGAACTAATTACAACAATAAAAAACAAATAGAATATCCATCTCAATTTTTTCTTAATGTTATTAATGATGCAAGCTAGAAATATTCCACTAGAGAAAGAGAAAAACAAGGCTATAACACCAATTTTTGCTGAATAAGGAAAATGGTTTTTTATAATGCTGTTAACACTTAATCCACCTTGGGTAAATGAATAACCAAAATCCAACGTAAAGACGCTTCTTAACATTAGAAAATAGCGTTCAAAAAGCGGCCTATCCAAGCCATACCTTTGTCTGATATTTATAATTACTGCCTCTTCTTTAATAAAATCCAAGTCATACGCCTCTCCCGGAATTATCTCAAAAATAAAAAATGTAATTGTGCTAATTAGAAAAATCGAACCAACAAATAGTATAATATTTTTCAATAATTTTATATACATTTTTTATCATCACTTATACAAAAAATGGGAGCTGCAACTTATGAAGGAACGCCAAAGTTCCTGAGTCAAAAGGATATCCATTTTACGGCTAATCAAGTCTAGCTTGTTTGAGACTCACAAAGTCAGATGGGCTATATATATATCCACTTAAATTATCCCTCGCAATATAAGGCTCCATTGAATAAAATAGAGGAATGACAACATATTGACTCACTAATATATCTTTCATTTCATGAATCATCGTAGACCTCAATGCTGCATCGGATTCAATTAAAATTCGGGAATATAGTTCGTCATAGTAGTTGTTTCTTAAACGAGGATAATTACTCATATCATTCGATGTAAACGCAAGTAAAAGACCGGAGATATCTGGATAGTTCCCTAATGAAAAATTCATTGGCGTTAAATCGTAGTTTCCAGCAAAACGTTGAGGTATCATAACACCTCGTTCAAAAGAGTTTATTTCGATATTAATTCCTATCTTCCTCATTTGACTCTGGAAAATTTCTGCATTTCGAACGTTTATCTCATCAGTATTAGTCAAATATGTTAATGCAGGTATGCCCTCACCATTTTCAAAACCAGCTTCCTTAAGTAATGACCTAGCATGCTCAATGTTACTTGTTTCGTTAAGATAAATTGCGGCATCGCTATCATCTAAATTAAAAGAACCATGAGGTACAAGTGATATAAGAGGGTAATTTCCGTTCCCGGCTAAAATTGCAAACTCATTTCTATCTATTGCGATTGAGATTGCTTCTCGCAGTCTGATATCTTGGAATACTTCTCTTTCATTATTGAACACAATAATTCTTGTAGTAATTAAATTAGCAAATTTTACCTTATCAATTTGCTCCATTTCGTCTACGGTCAGTGTAGATGCAACAAAATCCAGTTCACCTATATCATACGCATTCATTATTGTAGTCGAATCAGAGTAAAGTAAAAATATTATGTTTTGAAGGTACACATTGTCTTTGTCCCAATAAGTATCGCTTCGGATCAATTTAATATTAACAAGCCGGTTCCATTCTGTAATAAGAAATGCTCCATTCGTTATCATAGAATCAACATTCTGTGCCCACGCATCTCCCCTCTCTATAATAATTGTCCTATTTACAGGATAATAAGGTTGTAATACAACAACATTTAAAAAATAAGGAGTTGGACGCTCCAATGTGACTATTAATGTTCTATCATCTCTAGCTTCTATTCCCACTTGGTTTTCGTCTAGTTCGCCCTGATTATATTTTTCCGCATTTTTAATGTAATATAAAAAGGATGCCCAAGGAGACGCAGATTCTGGATTTAAAACTCTCAACCATGAAAATTTAAAATCACCGGCTGTAACCTTTGTCCCATCAGACCAAAATGAATTGTCCCTGAGCGTAAATGTAAAAACTGTATTATCTTCATTTGTTTCCCATTTTTCAGCGACTCCGGGATAAAAACTGCCCTCGCCGTCAATATTTATTAATCCCTCGAATACATGTGAAATTAATGAATGAACTTGGCCAGGGAGATTAAACGCTGGATCTAACGTGACTGGTTCATCAGTCACTGAGACATTCAAAGTATCATTTGTACTGCCATCCCTGTTTTGGCAAGATGATAATGAAACCATTATACTTACCAGTAGACTTGTCATCAAAATCAGTGACAAAGCCTTTTTCATTGTTTTGGAGTTTAATTGATACATTTTGATTTCCTTGTATTTCAGTTTTAACATTATTTTCCTGATAATGTCAATACGGAGAGGGTTTTCAAAAACCTAAGTTTAGAAAATTAACCATGCAAATTATTTTAATTTCTTGCAAAAATTTCTATTTACCTACAATCCATCTATTCATCCATAAGCATTGGAACGCATAAAGGGGGCATTCTTTTTTTGGGGCGTACATTATTCATTTTTTACAACATTTCCGATATTATTCTTTTAAAATCCTTGCCGAATAAGGTTTTAAAACAATTTGATTTGGATCACCAATATGTTCCTCATTTAGTAAATCCCACAATCCATAACTATTATGGGAACCTATATAAACCACTTCATCCTGGGCGTTGATATTAACAACAATGTATACTCGCTCATTCCCATAAGTACGCAGAAAAATGAAAGGCCGTTTATAATCCAAATAAATATGATGATAATCACCATATTTCAATGCCTTTTCCCTATGCCTTAAAAATACAAGTTTGCTGATAAGCTCTGTTAACCAGGTGCTGTAGCTGGACCTTTTATCAATATCTATATACGGACGCAAAGATTGATCGGAATTATGTTCTTTAATACCCTGAAAGCCCCATTCACTGCCATAATATATTACAGGGATACCCGGTAATGTAAAAAGAAGCGTATACAATGTATTCAAATATGCGGGATTTGATACATTGCTTGCTATCCGGTTTTGATCATGATTATCCAAAAATGTACATAAGGGAAGACCATTATTGGGTACTGAATTTTTTATGCAATACGACAATTCAAACAAATTATTGTCATTATGACTTGAAAACAAACTTTTGTATAAGATATAGTTTGTTACACTGTGTAAAGTTGTATTATTGACCCATTTTGAATAGTCACCATGCACAACTTCTCCCATGAGCCAGAAATCCTGTTTTCGTTCTTCGGTAATACGGCGAAGATCGGCCATGAAACCGAAATCCAGTACATCTGCGGCATCCAATCGCATTCCATCAATGTTAAAAGTGTCAATCCAAAAACGTACCGCATCAAATAGATAATTCCTTGCATCGGGATAATTCAGGTTGAATTTCGGAAGTTCATTATATCCAGCCCATGTGTCGTAAGAAAAATAGTCTCCCATTGGGCTTTGTTTCATAAAGTCGACGCCGGAAAACCAGTTAGCAAAGTCACGGTTATTATTCCGCAGTTCATTAAACGCGAAAAAGTCCCTTCCGCAATGATTAAAAACACCATCCAGAATTACCCGAATTCCATTTTTGTGAAATTCCTTCACAAGAGCTTTAAATTCATCATTTGTGCCAATACGGTTGTCAACATTAAAATAATCCGTTACATCGTAACCATGTGTACGGGCTTTGAGTACCGGACTGAACAGTACCGCATTAAAACCCATACCTTTTATATGGGGTATCCATTTTTCAATTTCATGGCATTTGTGCCACAAAACAGAATAATCGTTTTGAAACGGGGCTCCTGCCACCGCGAGAGCATACATATGGTAAATTACTGCATCTTTAAACCATTGATATTTCATAATCATCTCCTATACCTACCGTTAAGTATAGAAAAATTCAAAAAAAGATCAACCCCATTTTTTGAAAATTTAAGCATAAATTCCATGCATAAATTGATGTACCATTTCTTCCACTACTTTGTCATTCAGGGCTTGTCCGTGAACTCCGGAAAAACCAAGGCTAATATATGAGTTTATCGTCCCTAAAAATGACCAGGAAAGCGTTTTACTTTTGCCCTTAAGATTACCATGCGTTTTAGCCATATTCCGAAACATATTTTCGATAACATCAAACTGTATAAAGTGGTATTTTTCGACAATTTTGAACACTGCAGACGAAGATGGCATAGAAGAATTTGCAAGAATAATCCTGAAAAAAGCTTCATTCTCTTTGGAGAAACAGAAATAAGCTTTCGTAACTTTTGTCAGCGTCATGTAAATATCTTCTTTATAAACATGAAGATTGGGTTTATACATAGCATTTTCCGTAATTAATTCATTTAGTTGGGTATAGTGCGATTGGCAAACAACCTCATAAAGCCCTTCTTTACTCCCAAAATAATAATACAGGGTTGGTTTGGTAATGCCTGCGGCTTCTGTCAGTTCATTAACCGAAACACCTTCATAACCCTTTGCCGAGAATAATTCAAGCGCTTTGGCCATAATCGTCTGTTTAACATTGTTTTTTTCATCCATCTTTTGATTATATACCAGTCGGTATATAATATCAATGGGTAATATTTGATTTTATCATTATTTTTCAACCAATCTAGCCCGTATTGCACATAACTTCCGTTATAAGCAGTGTTATAGAGGGAAGCAATTGATCTAGAAACTACACACCCCCGCGCCTCCGCGTAAGGTACTACACCGTTTGCAAAGGCGTTTATTTAAAATGCTTCGATTTCTGCGTCAACAGGCCCTACAAGAATAATATTGTTATATTTTTTTTCAAATTATTGTCTTATTTTAATATTATCTCCCTTAAGAAACTGAATTCCCGAAATAAAATTGACATATTTAATAATACAGGATGTAAGCATTTAAAAATAACAGACTTCAACACATTGTGCTTTCAATCATTCAAAACAGTACGAAAAGAGGGAACAAATGCATAACAAAACATCGGTATTTAAAATATTTCTTTTTCTTGTGGCAGCTGCGGTTTTTGCCGGAGGCAGAAAAGATAATGAATCCCACAAGGTTGGCAATCCAGCGGGATTTACGGAATCGGTAGATATCAGCGGGAAAAAGACAGGTAAATGGAATATTTATCTGGAAGCCCATGACAAGGGCGGGAATGCCGCCATTGCCGGTCCTCATAATCTCTACATTGATCCTGAGTCGGATCTCCCGGTTGTAATGATTATCAATCCCCAATCGGATATGCATGTGCAGGGAAACCTTAACATGGTAGGAACCTGTCTGGACGATGACGGTGTTTCTTATGTTGAGCTGAATGTTACGCGGGGAAGAGACGGGAAAGGTGAACTTGTGCATCAGGGACGCGCAGAGGGGAGGGAATTTTGGTCTTTCTTCCTTGATACTTCCGATACAGCTAAATGGCCGGACGGTGTGTATACAGTTACGGCATGCGGTGTTGATATAAACGGCCTTTCGGGAATATCTGAAAACTTCCCCGCAAAGGCCCATAAAAAGCATCAGATCATCTGGAACCTCGA
>JGI24702J35022_10001315_pt1 | contig 15449 bp, 8 predicted proteins | sample TergutTh196P4_FD_35022 | JGI IMG/M metagenome (IMG submission 35022)
CCCGTCATTGCGNGCCTGCGAAGCAATCCAGATGCATATCAGGGTTCTGGATTGCTTCGCAAGCTCGCAATGACGGGAAGCAAGCTCGCAATGACGAGAAGCAGGCTCGCAATGACGAGATAACCGGAAAATATTTGCTTTCCTGGTGGATGATACTTCCGTCGTCGGCTATGCCCTCAATGACAACTGTGTAGGAAGTATATTCATCGGCGGTATAAAACTCGAAACAAGCCATTCCCTGACTGTCGGTTTGCACCACAGGTTGCCAGTGGATGGTCGTGCGCAGATCGGGCGTTTTTGCATTTTGTTTCTCCGGCGTATCGTATTTCGGGGCATAAAATTCTACCGGTTGTTGGTATCCTAATGGCGTTATGTTTTTGATATATAATGGTTGGGTGGTATCTATAAAAAACTCGCCACGCTTGGTGTGGATTATAATGGCCCCGCTGGCGCCTTGAACTCCAAAAATATTGGCGCTTTTTATGACATCGACCTGCTCGATGCTGTTGATGTCAATTTCGCTTAAACAATCATCAGCATTATCCCATACAAAATCATCAACTATCAACAAAGGAGGGTACCAACTGTTGCGAATACGTATTACATATTTGCCCCAAAAGTAATTAGCGGTTACTCCCGTTATCTGATTCAAAACAGGTGCCAGATCAGTCACACCTGATTTTTTTATTCTCTCTTCAGTGACAATATTATCGGGCTTTTCAATGCCGAGATATTTTGAGGTTCTTATTTGCTTCCTTTCAGCCGAAACGCTTACTTCCGGTAAGTTAATCATACGAATACCGTTTTCGGAAGTGTATTTCTGTTCGGCTTTTTCTACATATTGTGCAAATCGTTCTTTATCAATCACGGAGGGAGGAGCTGCATGGAGTGTTATTGCTGGAAATTTTTCGTCGTCGATGAGCAATTCCAGGTTTTTCATGCCCTTTTTCGGTGCGGCGTTGACGATGAACAAGGTGCTGTCAGGCCACTCAATACCGCGCAGGTAAAAACGACCGTTCTTATCTGTTTGGATTTTTTCAATAAAATCGTTTTTCAAAGATGTCACAACGACTTCACTGTTATTGACCGGTCTGCCAAACGCATTTTTGACGGTGCCCGATATTTCAGGGAATAGCTCGATGGGCAAGGCAGGCAACGCGGGACTGCCTTGCGCTAGCGTCGCCATGTCGTAACGACGCCAGCCCTGTGTAAGCATCAGTAAGTCCAACGCATATTCCGAGGCTGCGGTGTTTTGAAAATAGTAAGCAGGATTTTCAATGTGACCGCGCAAATCGGACGAAAGCAAAAGCCGGGTAAGTATATTTGTGGTGGTATCGGGGGACACTTCCCTGTCGGAAGTAACGGACACCGAAAAACTTCCGGCGATGGGTTGTCCTTCGCTATCGGTCAATGTCGTGTGGTTCTTTATTAATGTGCGGGGCGTAAAAATTTCCTGTTCCGGCTGACAGGTCAACCGCGCCTGATCTTCATTGTTGATAAAAACTAATCGTTCGCTTACAGGATGCAGGCGATTGTCGAACAGGATAAGATGCAGTACGCCTGAGGGCATTTGGTCTTGCTGGAAAGTGAGGTTTTTTTCATTATTCCATAAGGTGATAAAATGTACTATACCGCGCGTGTGTGCGAGCAGGTATTGTTCGTTCTGCGATTCGAGCGAGCGGGACGGCCGGGGTTGAGCGACTTCATGCGAATTGTGCGACTGGGACGTCTGCATGTCCGGCGTGGACAGCACGGAGACATAGATTTTATCTTTCACGCGGTTTATGGAAAGGGCGTATCCGTGATCGACAGCGGCAGGCAGGTCGAAACGTTTTGTTTGTTCTTTGTTCCGGCAGATGGCATGATAGGTTTTACCTTTTTCGGCGCGTAAGGAAAATCGACCCATTCCCAAGTGGTCAGTCCCGAATTGTTGTATCGCTGTCCCGGATTGGTCGTATACGATCCCTGTGATGTTTATCGCCTGACCGTTGGAGTTCATGGCCTTGAACGCTACTTTGCACAAAGCGCCTTCAATTAGCGAACCTCCTTCAGGATAAAAAGCGACGTCGAACTTATTGTCAGATAATGTCGTTCCCGTATGAATGGCGCGGGCTTGCGGATCGCCGATATGAATGGATTTTGTGTAGAAATAATGCTCGTCAGGATTTAACATATAGGCGGTGTAGGCGCGCAGGGTATAATCACCTTCGGGCGCATCATCGGGAATAGACAGGTATCCGTGATAAGCCTCTTCGACCTGCCTTATTTTGACGCGGGTAACGACCGAATCAAGCGGATTTATCAATTCAACGTACACATATCGGCTGACAGGAACGGAGACATGACTGCGCGCATCAACCAAATACGCCCTGAACCATATCCACTCGCCCGAAATATAGTAAGGCTTGTCGGTATGCAAATATATTTTCTCCTGCGGGTATACTAAAAATTGATTTTCGAACAAAGTAGCCAGACTGTCCGAAATACTGTTTTGCCCGTGTAAACCACAGGAAAACGTTATTACTAAACAAAAAAACAAAATCCGGCGCGCCATGATGCTTTTGGATTAGATGAAAACATGACAAAGGTAATCATTTTATCATAAAAGGTATCTTTTTAATAAATGAGGATACAAAAGTAGTAAAAAAATGTATCATATATGATAGTAATGTATCAAAAAAAGATAAAGAAGGGAAGGTTTTTAGGTTCAAAACATTTTCAAAATTATTAATTTTGTAGCCGCGAATGGGAGAAAGGGCGAACGGGAGAACGCACGAAAGCACGAATGCACGAACGGGGGAACGGAAGAACGCACGAATGTACGAACGGAAGAACGCACGAATGCACGAATGGGGGAACGGAGTAAATAATGTCATTGCAAGGAGGGAATCGATTATTATAAAAAAACTAAAAAATCATTTGGAAATGTATAATATATTCTCTAATTTTGCAGTCGGAAAAAAAATAATTCTATGCTGGGACAAAGGCACATTTCTATTGAATTAGTTACAAGCAGACGGCAAAACGCAGGGTTGCCGCCCGGTATAACCCACCATTTTGTGTCTGCCTCTCAAAGTGACAACTGGGGCGGAACTTGCAACGCTCAAAGCGATTGCGTGCCGTTTATGGTTGCAACTGCCTCTATATGCGACGATTTGAAGTCAGCATTTGCACACGCCATACAACACCTTAAAAATCCCCCCCCTCAATTATTTGAATATCAGCGAATTAAATTTTTTTGCCGGCGGATGTCTGCCGGTAAGGTATCGCTATGCTGTTCCTGCTCTTCAGGAGGAGGGCGAATTAGAACGCAAAAACTAAAGTAAGTATAATTTTTCCTTTATCAGTGTATTATTAAAAAAACTAAAAAAGTATGTTTAAACCTATGTTGAGTAAACAAAAAAAATTTTGGAGAACCATAACCTGTTTATGGGTTTTCATGCTATCGTTCTATTCTACAATGGCTTTTGCCCAGGGCTTCACCGTGACAGGCGTTGTGACGGATGAGACAGACGAGCCGTTGCCGGGAGTGAATGTATTCATTAAAGGGACAACGATGGGAATTATGACAGATGTAGACGGCAAGTTCACCTTGAATCAGGTGCAGGCCCAGTCTGTGATAGTATTCTCGTACATCGGTTTTCTGCCGCAGGAGTTTACGGTGGGAAGTCAGCGTACATTCAATGTCCGGATGAGAGAAGACGTCCAGTCATTGGATGAAGTAGTCGTAGTGGGCTATGGCGTTCTGAAGAAAAAATTAGTTACCGGCGCCACCATTCAGGTGTCGGGCGAAAGCATTCAGAAAATGAGCACTACCAATCCTTTAACCGCACTACAGAGCAAGTCGCCGGGGGTGACTATCCTGCAAAACAACGGTCAGCCGGGTGCAGGATACATCGTGAACATTCGCGGTATCGGTACGAACGGCGAATCGAGGCCATTTTATATCGTGGACGGAATGCCGGCAGGCAATGATGCCTTGAACCAAATGAGCCCCGCCGACATCGAATCGATCGATATCCTGAAAGACGCCGCTTCTGCCGCTATCTATGGAGCGCAGGGTGCAAACGGTATCGTTCTTATTACCACCAAACAGGGGAAATCAGGCAAGCCCAAGCTTACCTACGACGGTTATTACGGACAGCAATACATGGCCAAGAAACCGGACTTGCTCAATGCGCGGGAGTACATGATGATGCAGGATGAAGTGCGATTCAATGAGAATTCGTCGCCTTACAACTGGGAGAGCCTCCTGCCGGCTGATTTGTATCGCAACGTTATGAACGGCACGTGGAACGGGTCGGACTGGGTGGATGCCTTCTATAATAAAGGTGCCGCCCAACAAGGTCATGCCTTTAATCTGATAGGAGGTAACGAAAATTCCAAGTTCTCGATCGGTTATTCGTACACCTCGCAAGACGGACTTTTCGGTGAAGCGGTGCAAGGTAATTATACCCGAAACACCTTCCGTATCAATTCCGACCATGTCCTGTTGAAAGCGAAAGGGATGGATGTGATCAAAATCGGAGAGACCCTGAACTACAACTATCATACGGATCACGGTATCTCAACCGGTAATATTTATTGGAATGCTTTCCATAATGTATTGGTAGCTAATCCGTTAATGCCTGTTTACAATGAGAATGGAGGGTATTATGATTACTATGACAAACGGGACAACGGCTGGGGGTTCGATGGTAATATGACGAACCCGATTGCTGCTGTCGCTTACAGTTCGCAAGGGTTGAACCTGAATAAAAATCACAGTTTGCGGGCGAATGCCTTCTTGGAAATACAACCCGTCAAAGGGCTGTTGTTCAGATCACAATTCGGCTACAATACGAGTGCAAATTCCTATCGTAACCAGAACCAGAAAGCCCGGTTATCCAATAATTTCAACGTCACCGCTGAAACAATCAGCCAAAGTCAAAGCGTAGGTAATAGCTGGACACTGGAAAACACGTTGACTTATAACCTGTTGCTCGACGGTCACAACGTCAACTTCCTGCTCGGCCAGTCGGCGGAGAAATGGGGATTTGGTGAAGATGTCGGCTCAGGCGGTAATAACAATATTTTTGACTTGGGCTGGGACTATGCCTGGGTAAGTAATACCGTACCCACCCAGCTTTCCGAACGTAGCGCCAGCGGCTCACCCTGGGGGCAGGGAGCGAGAGCCGGTTACTTTGGCCGCGTGCAGTACAACTACAAGGAGACCTATATGGCTACGGCGAGTTTACGTGTTGACGGTTCGTCGAACTTTGCACGCGGAAACCGTTGGGGATATTTCCCCTCTTTCTCCGCCGGCTGGGTGATTACAAATGAATCGTTCATGCAAGGCGTTACCACCGTGATGGACTTCCTGAAATTACGCGCCAGCTGGGGACAGAACGGTAACTCTTCTGTAGGCGGTTTCCAATACCTCAGCAGGTATCAGTTCCGCGATCAGGACAGTTATTTTTTCGGTACAGACAAGGTGACGCCGTCAACCGGCGCTGTAGCCGGCGTTCTCAAAAACCCGGATATCACCTGGGAGACGCAGCAACAGACAGACATAGGGTTCGACGCCCGCTTCCTGAACCAGCGTCTGGGCGTTGTGTTCGACTGGTTCAACCGCGAAACGAAAGACTGGTTACTGCAAGCGCCCATCAGCGCTACCTGGGGATTCAGCGCTCCGAATGTGAACGGCGGCGTCATGTCCAACAAAGGAGTTGAGTTGTCGTTCACATGGGACGACCGTGTCGGCGACTTTACCTACAGCCTGAATGTGAACGGAAGTTATATCAAAAACGAAGTGGTTTCTATAGCCAATGCGGAAGGTATCATCAACGGGACGTCGAACGTCTTAAGCCAGGGTACCGGTACGTTTACCCGTTTGCAGGAAGGGTATCCTTCGGGGTTCTTCTTTGGATGGCAAGCCGATGGCATCTTCCAGAACCAGGCCGAGGTAGACGCCTATAAAAACAGCAAAGGCGAACTGATTATTCCAGCCGCACGACCCGGCGATGTACGATTTGTAGACATCAACGGCGACGGAGTGATCGATGATGACGACCGTACCATGATCGGTTGCGGATGGCCCATCTACAGAGGCGGCTTTTCCATTAATCTGGGTTATAAGGGATTTGACTTTTCGATAGATGCCGCAGGCGCTTTTGACTTCGACATCGCCAAGTCATACCGCAGTTTTGCCGACAGCCCCAACCAGAACTACACCACCCAGGTGTTTGAGCGCTGGACTGGCGAAGGCACTTCCAATAAATGGCCCCGGTTAGTGAGCGGTTCGCACCCTAACTACCAGCGTGTTTCCAATATCTTCCTTGAAAAAGGCGATTATGTTAAAATTCAGAATATCACACTGGGTTATGACCTGAAACGACTGTACCGTCCCATGCCGCTCGAGCAACTGCGCATCTATGTCACGGCGCAGAATCTGTTCACCTTCACCAAGTATTCGGGCATGGACCCTGAAATCGGCTTCGGTGATAGCCAGAGCTGGGCGAGCGGAATCGATCTGGGATTTTATCCGGCTGCGAGAACTTATTTGTTTGGCATTAAAGCAACATTTTAATTTGAACACAGTATGAAAAAGATTTTTTATTTATTAACAATAATTTTAGCGCTTCCTGTTTTATCCGGTTGTGATGATTTCCTGGAAGTGCAAAGTTTTACGACGAAAAACTCGGAGACGTTTCCCCGAACGGAAGATGATGCTAATCAGATGGTGGTAGGCGTTTATAACAGCCTTACCCGATGTACCAACCAAGTGATGTCTTCGTATTACATGGTTGCCGAATTATCGTGCGATGACCGGTTTGGGGGAGGCGGTTACAACGATAAGGCTTCACAGGCGCTTAATCACTTGTTGTACAACGAACCGAATATGATGAACGGGTTATGGAGTTCGCATTATACCGGCATCGCCCGCGCCAATGCTGCCTTAGCCGCTTTGGAAACATTGGACGAAGGTCCACTCAAAGACCAGAAAATGGGCGAAGTGAAAGTCATGCGCGCCTTTTTCTATTTTGAGATGGTTCAGTTGCTGGGCGACATACCGCTGATGAAAGCGGCGCCCGAAAATGTGCAGGAAGCCAAGCAGTCGCCGCCGCAGGCCCCGCAGAAAGAAATCTACCAGCTGATAGCTACCGACTTGTGGGAAGCCTATTCGACGATGCCATCGGTCAGTTGGGACACTTATACTTCGGGAACGGTCACCAAATGGGCGGCAGCCGGTCTGCTGGCACGTGTGTTTCTGTTCTATACCGGTTTCTACCAGGAAGATGCCCTCCCGACAGAAAGCGGACAGGTGACGAATGCCCAGGTAGCCGCAGCACTGAAAGACTGTATAGACAATTCGGGTCATTCGCTGGTGCCCGACTTCCGCTCGCTCTGGCCCTACACCAACAGCGTCTCGAAGCGTGACTACCCCTACGCTGTAGATATCCCTACCTGGGTACGCGACGGCGTAAACCCGGAGCATGTGTTTGTCAAGAAAATGGTGCCCCATGCTACGTGGCAGTCGAATCCGCAATGCAACGAATACTGCCTGTATTTCGCTATCCGTAACGGTAATAATACGGACTATAAAAATATGTTCCCGATGGGACAGGGATGGGGTATGGGACCGGTCAATTCCAACTTGTGGAACGAATGGGCGGCAGACGAACCCAATGACCTGCGTCGCAAAGGGTCTATCTGGAACTATGAAGTAGAGACGATCTTTGTGGACGGTGTAGAGACACCGGTCGATTACGACGACCAGTGGGGCGCCGACCGGCAAGTGGAGGAAACAGGTATGTGGCAAAAGAAAGTGGTTTCCACTACCGCCTACGGTAAGGGAACCAACGGACAGGACCTGTGGAACGCATTTACCAGCCATCCGGATTATTTCAACCTGCCCGGCGATAATTTCCAACATGGCTATGGTACGGACCTGATTTATATACGTTATGCCGATATTCTACTGATGCACTCCGAAATAACCAAGACGGCCGACGGTCTGAACGCAGTACGCAGGCGGGCGCAATTGCCGGAAATAGGTTACAGCGATGAAGCCTTGCGTAAAGAGCGCCGCTATGAATTAGCCTTCGAAGGAGTGCGCTGGGGCGATATACGCCGCTGGCATATAGCCGAAGAAGCCCTTAGTAAAATGTACGGGGTGCCTGTCTTTAACGAAAATGCCTGGACCACCATGCGACCGCAAGGTCCCAATATCGCTGACCGATACCGGGCTACGAAGGGCTTTTTCATGATACCGCAAACCCAGATCGACATCGCAGCCGGTGCTTTGAAACAAAATGAAGGCTGGGGCAGCGATGCCATCTTCATACAATGGAGCGATTAGTTTTTTTATGATTCATCACATTTTAAATAAATATAAAGATATGAAAACCCGAATAGAATTATTTACTGTCATAGTCGCAGCCATGATTTTTGTCTCATGCGATCCGGCTGAAAAACGGTTGGAGATGACAGGAGCTGTGACTGAAGCTGAAATCAATCAGTATGTAAGCGTGACACCTGAAATCCGCGACGGGAAACGAAGTAACTTCATGATCTTCAAGAGCGAAGGCCTGAAAGCCCTTACGTCGTTCAAGCACGGATTAGGAACCTATGTAGGTGTCAACGGTAGGGTACAATGCTTTGTGGTACCCGGTGATCAGGAGGTTATCCTCACGGTATTAAACCCGGACGGAACGACCATGACCAAGACTTATCCCGTCAATGTAGAAGAATGTTTCGACGTAGCGCCTGAATGGGCGCTCTTCTGCGGGACAGGCTCCAAGACCTGGTCGTGGGACGACCGCGTGTCCGACCCGTATGGCATGGGCGATGCCTTCGATTATGCGCCCAACTGGTGGCAAGCGCCTATTGAAGCCATTGAAGGCAAAGGCGCTACCATGGTATTCTCCGCTGTCGGCGCTACCATAGTGAAAAACAAAACCGACGGCAGCATGGAATCGGGCACCTTCAGTTTCGACATGACCAGAACATTTCCCAGTTACAGCGCCTCCATGGGACAGCTGACTACTACCATACCCGTGCTCTTCGGTAAGACAACCGGCGAAGATACGGGTATCGGCAGCGACGGGAAAGATGTCAGGGTCTACGACATCATGCGTCTAAGCAATGACGACCTGGCATTAGTATGGGTCGAATCCAATATGCGCCCCGACGCCGAAGGCTGGGGACAAGCCACCTGGTGGCTGTTCAAAGCTCAGTAGGAAATTCCCCGTCATTGCGAGCCTGCCTCCGTCATTGCGAGCCTGCGAAGCAATCCAGGTGCATGTCTCCCGTCATTGCGAGCCTGCGAAGCAATCCAGGTTCATGAAGCAATGTTCTGGATTGCTTCGTTCCTCGCAATGACGGTTGCATGTCTCCCGTCATTGCGAGCCTGCGAAGCAATCCAGGTTCATGAAGCAATGTTCTGGATTGCTTCGTTCCTCGCAATGACGGTTGCATGTCCTCCGTCATTGCGAGCCTGCGAAGCAATCCAGGTGCATGAAGCAATGTTCTGGATTGCTTCGTTCCTCGCAATGACGATGCATGTCCTCCGTCATTGCGAGCTTGCGAAGCAATCCAGGTGCATGAAGCAAAAGCGACACATTGATTGATTTAACTCTATGGAACGTTGCGAGCCTGCGAAGCAATCCAGGCGTTTTCCCCGGATTGCTTCGTTCCTCGCAATGACGGTACATGTCCCCCGTCATTGCGCGAAACAAACTTCCTCCCTAAAGGGGATTGGGATCCTCCTTTTCCTCCTTTTCCTCCCTTTCCTCCCTTCCTGTACCCATCCTACTACAATCATAGAAGGTACGCTTCCAAACCAAAACTATCACAATGAATGGGTCTATTGGACGCCTTACAAAGATCCCTCTGCAAAAACAGTCGATTCGGCGCGTATCAACGACGATAAATTCCGGATCAAACTATCTGTGCATAACCAAAACAAGATGGGCTTTGTCAGGGTGAAACCTGTGTTACGTTTGGCCTTGCAGGAGATAATCGTTTATAGTGAGGCGGGAGGAACGATACAGGTAAAGCTTGATTCCGTCAGCAACGCCTCAGGGACACCGCTAAACGACGTCCTTCAGGAATGGAAAAACAGCAGACAAGAGTACGACCGGGAGACCGCCGCCCTTCGACGTAAAAACCGTGATAATAAAACGGAAGAGATAAACAAAGCAATCGAAAACGCTTTTTTGACCTACCGTGAAAACGTCTACCGAATAGTACACAATAATAAAAACAACGAAGCGGGGAAATTTATCTTTTCACTCCAGCAATCGTTATTCACTCCCGAGCAAGTACAAGATTTTAATGAAAGTGTCCCTTAAAAATCCAAACCTGAAATATTACCGGACATGGGAATGGGTGACAGGCTTTATTCTGATGGCAGGCTGTTACCTGTATTTCCGGTATGTGACGCCCTATCATGTTTGCTTTAAGGAACAAATATTGTTATTTGTTTTCAGGTCATCCTATATTCTTTCGTATTTCTCCAAACCTGCGGCTGTCGCCTGCTTAGGTGGTGATTTTCTTACCCAGTTTTTTTATTTCAAAACCGGAGGTGCAGTAGTTATCACGCTGTTACTTGTTGTGGAATGGGGGTTGGTCAGATTGACTTTGAAGCGTTTTGCTGCCGGGAAATGGCATGTCGCTGCTTTACTGCCTGTGATGGTCGAATGGGTTGCCTTTCCTCATTTTTCCTTTGCGGTATCGCTGTCTGTATCGTTTATATTGGCCTTGGCTACCTTTCTCTTTTATACAAAACTCAACCGGAAAATAGCTTTTATTACCGGTTTGGTACTGATACCCTTTCTTTATATGATAGCCGGCGCATCAGTTTTCCTGTTTGTATTCCTTGTAACGCTTTATGAAAGAAAAAGAAAAGTCTCCGTACTCATCGCGATAACATGCGCGATCCCGTTCCTGTTCAGATATTATTATTTACTAACACTCCAGCAGGCCTATCTTTATCCCTATCCGGATATCATGCAAGCGTTAAGCCTCGTTACTATGGCCGTACTCGTTTTGTTGTCTAAATATATTTTCATTTATATGCCTTTAGCACGTCGTACCTTCGCAGTAATTATAGTTGTTTCGCTATGGATTATAGCACTTGTTAAGACGACAGACAGGAATCAGGAAAATCTATTCGGAATGATGACAGAAGCCTATCATAACCGCTGGGATAATGTTTTGGAGATTGCCGGAAAAGCTGAATTGAAAACGCCCATTGCAGCCCATTATGTCAACATCGCCTTGTCGCAAAAGAACCTCTTGGGCGATCGTTTGATGGATTTTTATCAGCCTTTTTCGTCCGGTTTATTGCTTTCTGTAACGCCCGGTACAGGTTGGCTGGATATTTTTTCGAGTAGCGATGGATTTTTTCATATCGGCGATATGGAAATGGCGCAACATGCCGCTTTAGTCGGCATGTTATTTTCACCCTTTCAACGTAGCGCCCGTTTAGTCGAGCGGTTAGCCGAAATCAACCTGATAACCGGCGATTGGCCTGTCGCAACGAAGTATATCAGGATGCTCAATGCGACTTTGTTTCATAGGATCGACTTCGTCAGGGGAAGCGACTTCATCGCTGGGGGAAACGACTTCGTCGCTGGTGGAAACGACTTCATCGCTGGTGGAAACGACTTCATCGCTGGTGGAATTGGGGGATCGGGGGTGCGTAGGGCGATTTTTCGAGAGGATGTCATTCGCAAATCAATCGACCATAAGGTCTCGCTTGAGCTTTTAGTTGCAAGTAACCCCGACAATATGCCGGCGGTAAACTATCTGCTTTGTTATCACCTGCTCAACAAGGATATCCCCGCTTTTTTCAAGGCCTATACATCTTATTATAAAGGCACGATACAGCCGGCGCCGAAAGTCTATGCACAAGCATTGCTTATCTATTTTGCTGTTTTGCAAAGCCCTGTAGAAGAATTGATGGCGTATGATATTAGTCCTGAAATCATCCGGCAATTCAGCGAATATACACGCCTCTATGAAACTGTTGAAGGACAATTAGCCCCTGTACAGAAGCAATACCCGAAATCCTATTGGCTGTATTACCATTTTGCGGTAGCGAACAACGATATAAACAATTAACAAAATGACAGACAAACCGGTTTATAGATGTTTAATAGGAATAGCGCTTTTGATGTTTTTCTCCTGTGGGAGAAAACTGCAAGAGTTGTATGTTGATGAATTCCCTCCCATCTATCCGGATTACGCAAACATTACAATCCCCTGTAACATAGCCCCTTTGAATTTTGTCCTGAAGCCCCCGTTAGGGGGGAAAGAGGATTCCCCTTGCATCGAAGTAAAATTACAGGGTCAGTCGCAGAGCATCCGGTTTAGAGGAAACGGGAAGATACGGTTCCCGGAACGTCAATGGAAAAAGTTGCTCCGGGCGGAAACGGGGAAGACGATCGGCGTAACGGTTAAGGTGAAAACGAAGGACGAATGGATGACTTACCGCTCGTTTGAGTGGACAGTTTCAGCCGACAGCATCGACCCGTATTTAACATACCGTCTGATAGAACCGGGTTACGAAGTGTGGAACAGGATACAACTATGCGAAAGGAATATTGAGAATTTTTCTGTGCGTGTTTTCGCCGATAATAATTTATTTGATAAAGCCTGCCTTAATTGCCATGTCACTGCGAACCAAAACCCGCACTGTTCGTTTTTCCATATTCGGGGCGAAAAAGGAGTAACGATTCTGAACAGGGACGGGAAACTGCGAAAAATCAACACCCGGACAAAAGACATGTTTGCCGCAGCAACGTATGGAAATTTTCATCCTTCGGGACGGTATGCGGTATTCTCGTCCAACATCGTTATGCCACAGTACCACACCCTTTCGCCGGTCAAATTGGAAGTGTTCGACACGGCATCGGATTTGTTAGTCATCGACTTCGTTAGCAACCGTATGATCAGTTCACCGCTCGTCAGTGGCGCCGACAGGTTGGAGACGTTCCCCTGTTTTTCGGCTGATGGCAAACGTATCTATTTTTGTGTAGCGCCCGCCGTGTCGTTTCCCGATGAGATAAGGCAGTTGAAATATAGCCTGTGCGCCATCGACTTTGATGCCGAACAGGGTGTTTTCGGCCTTTCGTTGGATACCTTGGCGGGTGCTGGGACTAAATCGGTTTCCTTTCCCCGGATGTCGCCCGACGGACGTTTTCTGCTGTACTGCATTTCGGACTATGGCACGTTCCCTATCTGGCATCCTGAAACCGACTTGGCTATGATAGATATCCAGACCGGTGAAGCTGTTCCAATGGTAAAAGTAAATAGCGAATATTCAGACACATACCATTCATGGTCGTCGAACAGCCGTTGGTTTGTTTTTGCAAGTAAGCGCGATGATGGATGGTATGGGAAACCTTATTTCGCTTATGTCGATAAAGACGGAAAAGTACACAAGCCCTTTGTATTGCCGCAACGTGACCCTTCTTTTTACGACTACACCTTCAAATCGTTCAATATCCCCGAACTGATGACAGGAAAACTACCCTTCTCCATTTCAGATATTGAAAAAGTCTACCGGAATGGCAAAACAGAATTATTTGAATAAAAACTTACATCATGCAGAGAAAGAATCCTTTAATAGTTGGTTTGCCTGTCGTTTACGGGTTTTGTATTTTCCTGTTTTTTTGGAAATACTTTCCCTATCATCTCCACTATCAGGAACAGTTTCAGTTGTTCTTGCTGACTAAGAGCTACTTTGTCGACGTCTGTTCCCGTCCGGGAGGTTTCTGTAACTATGCAGGCCGTTTTCTGACGCAATTTAACGTGTCTTCCATTGCCGGCGCCTTATTGGTAAGTTGCTTGCTGACTGCCGTCCAACAATTGGTGTATGCCGTCATTCGCCGGTTTAGTTCCACCTCGCCCCGTCAATTGACAGGATTTTTTCTAAGTTTTCTGCCTTCGCTCTTTTATTGGTATTTACTATGTGACGAAAATTGGCAAACAGGAGGTGTCATCGCCCTGTTAATCACCTTAATAGCTTTTCTTTTAGGGACTTTGCCCAAAAACCGCTCTACCCGCCTTCTGTTCTTTTTTGCATCCACCCCCATCCTGTATTGGCTTACCGGAGGAGTCGTTTTATTAAGCGTCATGCTATTGATGATTTATGAATGGACAATGAAGGACGAGCGATGGACAATGCCACATCGTTTATTATCAATTGTTTCCGCTGTCATCGCTATCTCTCTTCCTTTCATCGCTAAATACTTCTTCGTTCAATATCCTTTAAGCCGTTATTTCTGGGGTGTCGATTATGTACATTTCGTAAACGATTCGCCTGTCATGGTTGGTTATCTGTGGATAATGATTCTACTAATCGTAACAGGCGTCTTTTATCTTATAAACCGCAAGACCGGGCGAACGCACGAACGGACTAAGGCACGAACGGACGAAGGCACGAAGGCACGAAGGCACGAACGTTTGTCGTTTCAATTATTCAATTATTCAGTTATTCCAATTCTTATTTACTTAATTATATTGAAAATAGCCTATCCGCACAATCTACCGAAGGAAGAAATCATGGCTTATGATTATCATTGCAGGATGCAAAACTGGGAAGAAATCATCACTATGGCCGAAAAGAAATCACCGGCTGTTCCCATGACTGTTACCTGCCTCAACCTGGCATTGTACAAAACCGGACAGTTGCCCGACAGGATGTTCGACTATTTTCAGAACGGCCCTGAAGGATTATTACCCAATTTCCAGCGCGATTTCATGATACCGACGGTAGGAGGCGAGCCTTACTGGTATCTGGGGTTTGTCAATACGGCGCAACGTTTCGCCTTTGAGGCGATGGAGGCGTTCCCTGACTATCAGAAGAGTGTGCGTTCAATCAAACGGTTGGCCGAAACCAACCTTGTGAACGGTTATTATGAAGTTGCATCAAAGTATTTGGCTCTACTCGAAAAGACGCTTTTCTACCGTAACTGGGCAAAGGAAACGCGCACATATCTTTATGATGAAGCGAAAATATCATCCCATCCCGAATGGGGTAAGATACGCCGATTTCAAACCGGACGTGATTTCCTTTTCAGCAGTGCGGAGAAAGACCGGATGTTAGGTCTGTTCTTCCAACAAAAGCCGGATAACCGGATGGCTTATGAATATTTAATGGCCTATGCTTTATTAACGAAAGACATACGTAACTTTCCCAATTATTACCGCGTGAAAAAAGACTTTTCCTACAACGAGACGCCGAAGTCATGGCAGGAAGCGCTGGCATATATCTGGGGATTGAGTAACAACAACATGGATTCAATTCCTTATCCGGTCAGTCCATCTGTAAAACAACAGGTTGTCAGTTATGCCGAAATCTACACCTCCGTCACATCACCCGAGCCGGCGCTGCGGAAACAATTTTCGAACACTTACTGGTATTACTATCAGTTCCGAAATTATAAACAATCCCAATC
>JGI24702J35022_10001316_pt1 | contig 15446 bp, 11 predicted proteins | sample TergutTh196P4_FD_35022 | JGI IMG/M metagenome (IMG submission 35022)
GCGTATGCCGTGCACGCGCTTTACTATCAGCGTCGCCCCGGACAGGATCGCGCCCGTGTTCCCGGCCGATACAAGAGCATCCCCCCCGCCGTCGCGCAAAAGAGTCAGCCCGACAGCCAGCGAAGAATTCTTCTTGTCCCGCACTGCGTTTGCCGGGTTGTCTTCCATGCCGATCACTTCGGAGGCGTCCACCAATTCAATCCCGCTCGGAAGATCTTTGATGCCATAAGACTCCAAAAGACGCATCATCTCTTCTCCCCTGCCGCACAGGACAATATCAACGCCAAATTCTTGTGAAGCGTCAAGAGCCCCTTTGACGATTTCGCCAGGAGCATTATCCCCGCCCATTGCATCAAAAATAATTTTCATAGACACCCCGCATTTACGATTAGGAGCTCACTCATTATGCATTGTGAATTGTGAATTGCTTCAAGCGCTCTTTCAGAAATTGCCAAATTTTTGTTGCGTTTGCCTTTGATTCCCGTTTCGGGAGGCGCTATCAAACCAAAATTGATGTTCATCGGTTGAAAATCCCCGACTGAACCGCCGGAAACATATATGGCAAGAGCGCCGATCGCAGTCTCTTTTGGGAAATCAATTTGCGGAGCGCCAAGTATTTCCCTCGCTGTCTCTATTCCAACCAGAAGCCCCGATGCCGCCGACTCTACATATCCCTCGACGCCTGTGATTTGCCCTGCGAACCTGATACGCGGATCGCTTTTCAGCCTGTAGTACCTGTCCAAAATTTTCGGCGAGTCAAGATAAGTGTTGCGGTGCATCACGCCATATCTGACAAATTGTGCGCAACTCAGCGCCGGTATCATCGAAAAAACCCGCTTTTGCTCAGAAAACTTTAAATGAGTCTGGAAACCTACAAGATTGTATAACGTCCCCTCGGTGTTATCCTTCCTGAGTTGGACCACAGCGTACGGTTCCCTTCCGGTCGCAGGATCGGGCAAACCTCTCGGTTTGAGCGGACCGTAGCGAATGGTGTCCTCGCCTCGCCTTGCCATGACCTCAATGGGTATACAGCCTTCAAAAACAAGCTTATCCTCGAAACCATGGACGAGCGCTTCCTGTGCATTTATCAGTTCCCTGTGAAAAGCAGTATATTCGTCCCTGCTCATCGGGCAGTTAATGTAGTCTGCGCTGCCCTTGCCATATCGCGACGCAAAATAAACCTTGCTTTTGTCCACACTTTCGAAGGTCACGATCGGCGCGGCGGAATCAAAGAAACTCAACATTTTCTCACCCGGGAAAAGCGAGAGAATTTCATTGGCGAGCCTGTCCGCCGTGAGCGGTCCTGTCGCGAGAACAACAATGCCGTCAGGTATTTCAGTTACCTCGCGGTTTGATATACTGATGAGGGGATGGTTTTTGATCTTATCGGTCACCATCGCAGAAAACAATTCCCTATCCACAGCAAGCGCGCCGCCAGCCGGAATACTGGTAAAATCGGCGCACATCATAACCAGGCTGCCAAGCCTGCGCATTTCTTCTTTAAGTAACCCGACGGCGTTTGTCAATTCGCCGCTCCTCAACGAGTTAGAGCAAACGAGTTCGGCAAAATTTTCTGATTTATGCGCAGGGGACATTTTCAGCGGCTTCATCTCAAAGAGCTCGACTTTGATGCCGGACTGTGCAAGTATCCATGCGGCATCGCAACCGGCAAGCCCGGCGCCGACGACCTTGACCATTTTTCATACACCCTTTTCGGCGGGCTTTTTAGCCGGAGTCTTCGTTGCGGTTTTTTTGGCTGTTGTTTTCGTGGCGGTTTTTTTTGCCGGTGCTTTTGCGGCGGTTTTTTTTGCCGGTGCTTTTGCGGCGGTTTTTTTTGCCGGTGTTTTCGCGGCGGTTTTTTTGGCAGGTGCTTTTGCGGCTGACTTTTTGGCAGGTGCTTTTGCGGCTGACTTTTTGGCCGGAGTCTTTGCCGCCGCGCTTTTTCCGGAGTTTTCAGGCTGATCTTGGCCCGCAGACGCAGATTCCGCCCTTCTCTTGTAGCCCCGCTTATCCTCAGGGAGGAAATTCGGGCAGGATTCGTTTGTGCAGAAGGGCTTCTTAAACCCCCTGCCCGAAGCCTTAAACATCGTCTTGCCGCACTTGGCGCAGTTTTCAGAAACCGGTACGTCCCAAGTCAAAAAACCGCATTCCTTTAGTTTTTCGCATGCGTAATACGTGTTTCCGTTCCTTGAAGTGCGTTTTAAAATGCGCAGTCCGCACTTGGGGCATTTCCCGGGCATTTCAATGACCAGCGGTTTTGTGAAGCTGCATTCGGGGAATCCCGGGCAGGCTAGAAATCTTCCAAAACGCCCTGACTTTACGACAAGACGGCGGCCGCATATGTCGCAAACTTCGTCTGATTCCTCGTCAGGCACTTTTATCCTTTCGCCTTCAAGCGCTGTCTCGGCCTTCTCCAGCGACAGACTGAACCCGCCATAGAAGCCTGACAGGACGCTTTTCCAATCGTCATTCCCCTTTTCAATGCCGTCGAGCGACTCCTCCATACGTGCCGTGAAGCTCAGGTCTACTATGTCGGAAAAACGGGTTATCATCAGCTCGGTCACGACCTCGCCGAGCGGCGTCGGCCGCAGGAATTTCCCTTCTTTGACGACATATTCCCTGTCCAGTACAGTAGAAATCGTGGGGGCATATGTGCTCGGTCGGCCCACCCCCGTCTCCTCCATAGCGCGGATTAGCGTCGCTTCCGTGTAGCGCGACGGCGGCTGGGTGAATTTTTGCTCCTCATTCGTTTTATCGAGCAGCAACGGATCCCCTTCCTTCAGTTCGGGCAGGGGCGATTCTTTTTCAACCTTTTCATCGTCGCCGCTTTCTTCATAAACCGCCGAAAATCCCTGGAATATTATCGACGAATGGCTGGCTTTGAAGATATATCCCGCCGAAAGCACATCGACAGACAGGCTGTCGTAAACTGCGGCGGTCATCTGGCTTGCGACAAAGCGGCTCCAAATCAACCTGTACAGCCTGTACTGGTCGCCGGTGACAAAGCTCTTAATTGACTCTGGGGTGATAAACACGCTGCTGGGCCGGATCGCTTCATGGGCGTCCTGAGCGTTACTTTTTGATTTGTAGTAGTTTGGCTTTTCCGGATAGTATTCATCGCCAAAAGTGTCTGTAATATAGTCTTTTGCATCTTTTGCGGCTTCGGCTGAAATGCGGAGCGAGTCTGTTCTCATATATGTGATAAGCCCGACTGTTCCTTCACCGCCTATATCGATGCCCTCATAAAGCTGCTGGGCGATAGACATCGCGCGCCGGGGCGTCATGCCAAGCCTTCGCGAGGCTTCCTGTTGGAGAGATGAAGTGATAAACGGAGGCGATGCGGATCGCTTTTTATTAGCCCGCTTGACCGAGCGTACGGAAAAAGGCGCATTTTTCACTGCCGACACAATGGCGTTGACCTGACTTTCGCTTGTAAGCTCTATCTTTTTTTGCTCGCTTCCGTGGAACATCGCCGTAAACGTCCCGCCATTCCCTGCTTTTGACAAGTCGACGCTTAAAACCCAGTATTCCTCCGGCTCAAAAGCGCGTATTTCGTTTTCCCTGTCCACAACCATGCGCGAAGCAACTGATTGGACGCGGCCGGCAGATAAACCGCGCCTGATTTTTTTCCACAGCAGAGGACTTAGCTTGTATCCCACAATGCGGTCCAAAATGCGCCTCGCTTGCTGCGCATTAACCAAATCCATATCTATCGCCCGCGGGTTTTCGATGCTGCTGCGAACGACATTTTTGGTGATTTCGTTGAATGTTACCCTGAATGTCTTTTCGTCAGACAGGCCCAAAAGCTCTTTCAAATGCCAGGAAATGGCTTCCCCTTCCCTGTCGGGGTCGGTTGCAAGATAAATACCGGAGCAGTTGTTGGCAGCAGTTTTCAACTCTTTTATCGTATTTTCCCGGCCTTTTACAGGCTGGTACTCCGGGATAAACCCATTGTCAATATCGACTCCGAGAGTGCTCTTGGGCAGGTCGCGAAGATGCCCCATAGATGCTGTAACCTTATACCCGGGCCCAAGATACTTGCCTATCGTCTTTGCTTTCGCGGGAGATTCGACTATCACCAAATAATTCTTATTCGTTGCCATTGAATAAACCTCGACAATATAGAGTTTAGATAACTAAAAGGCATAAGCCTCACGTTAAGTGTTTTAAGTTGGCGGCTGTTGTAATTTGTATTTTGTGCCGTCCCGATAAACGTAGCCTTTGATTTCCAGCATCGTTAGCGTTGCCAGAGCTTGCGGCGATGGCAGACCTGATTCCCCTATTATCTCATCGACATGTTTTTGCCCGGAACCAATTACCTCAGCGACCAATCTTTCGTCCCCGGACAATTGGTCCGGGATTTTGTTTAAGTCAATATATTCTACCTCGTGGTTCTTGTCAATCTCTTTTTTATCGGGATAACCCGCGCCTTGATCGGGTTTGTCGACGCGTTTGTCCTTCGTCGGCACAGACGGCAAATCAGCTCTTTCAGAACCGCCCGGGCTTTTTTCCCCGGCGCCGCTCCGCATGATTTTTTGAGGAAACATGTCGGCGTACTCACCGATTATATCCTCAGCGGAGAGGATCGGTATTGCGCCTTCGCGCAGCAGCAGATTTGAACCTTCGTTGTTCTTTGCGTCAATGTTGCCGGGCAGGGCGAAAACATCCCTCCCCTCCTCCAATGCCCTCGCGGCTGTTATCAAAGCTCCGCTTTTCTTTGGGGCCTCTATCACAAGGACGCCGAGGGAAATGCCGCTTATGATCCTGTTGCGCGCCGGAAAGTGTACCGGTCTCGCTGCAGACCCCGGCGGGTACTCGCTTATGATGGCCCCGTTTGATACTACATCTTCAAACAGGCTCTCGTTCCCGGGCGGATATACGATATCAAGACCGGAGCCGACAACTCCTATTATGGGTCCTCCGGCGCGGATTGCACCTCGCGCAGCTGCGGAATCAACGCCCTTTGCCAGTCCTGTTACAACTGTCAACCCGCGCGAGACGAGCCGGAACGCGATGTTTTCGGCTGATTTCGCTCCATAAGGCGTACATAGCCTTGTTCCCACGATTGCTACGGTCGGCTCTTCGTCGATCGCGGGCAGCTTCCCCAACACATACAGTACGACCGGCGGGTCGAATATATTCCTCAGTCTGTCCGGGTACTCGGCATCCTGGCGGGTCAGGATGCGGCATCCTATCTCAGAGCATGAAGCAAGCGTTTTAAACGCCAGGTCCAAGCTCTTGTTCCTGAGGGCTGAGATGTCAGACATCTTTAGCCCCTCAACACTTTTATAGTCTGCGGGAGGCGCTGAAAACACGTTTTCAGGCGTGCCGAAATGGCGCAGCAGCGCTGTCGCCGCCGCTGTGCCAACCCCGCTCAATGAAGCAAGCCATATCCAATACTTAAGCTGAGACATAACTAATAATTCCTACCCTAATGAATTAGAAAATCCCCCGTCATTGCGAGCCGCTGCGGAGACAGTCTAGCCCTTTTTCTACTCTGCTCCGCCGAGCCTTCGCTTCCCACATTATAATAGCGGCTGCGACGGCCGCATTAAGCGACTCGCATCCGGCGGCGATCGGGATAGTCGTTTTTTCGCTGCATAACGATTCGATCTCCGGGCTCAACCCGCTGCCTTCACTGCCAATGACAACGATAGAGTTTTCAAAATCAACGTCAAAAACAGCGCGGCCATCCCCACTTGGCGCCGCGCCTATAAACCTTATGCCGTCGTCCCGGATACCGCTCAGTTTTTCCAAGTCCATTTTGCATATATTCTGGCGGAATATCGCTCCCATGGACGCCCTTATTGTTTTCGGATTGAATGCATCAGCGCATGCGCCGTATAGTAAAACAGTCCTTACATCAAAAGCGTTTGCTGTGCGGATTATTGTTCCGACATTGCCGGGATCCTGCACGTTGTCCAGCAAAATGTGCACACCGCCATTAACAGGAATCTCTTGTGGTGCCGCAGCATCCCCCGTCTCCTGACCCCTGACCCCTGAATCCTGACCCCTCATTTTGCACGCAAACAGCAGCCCCTGAGCATTTTTCAGGGGCGACAGCGACTCTATTAGCGCGGAATCGACGTGGTATACAAGGGTATCCACGGAAAGCGGAAACGGTATAGGTATTGCCGTGACCACTGCGGAAACGACAAAGTCGCTGTTAGAAGCATCCTCCAATAGCTTTAGCCCGTCGCACAGGAACTCGCGGCATTCATACCTGTAGCTCCTGCTCGCGCCGAGCTTTTTAAAATGTACTGCCAAAGGATTCTTCCTGCTTGTTATTTTTTCCGTACCCCTCGTCTCCTAATTCTTCATTCTGCATTCCGCATTCTGCATTGTCGTACCCCTCGTCTTCTGCTCCACACTCCACGCCCCAAACTCCACACTCCCTATTCAAGGGGTTTCATCGTGGGAAACAGCAGCACATCCCTGATTGACGAATTATTAGTCAGCATCATCACGCAGCGATCGATCCCTATGCCCATTCCGCCCGTCGGCGGCATGCCATATTCGAGGGCGTTTATATAATCATCGTCCATCATCGCGGCTTCAAGGTCGCCGGAATTCCGCATGTCCACCTGCCGTTGAAACCGTTGTTTCTGGTCGATTGGATTGTTTAGCTCGCTGAAAGCGTTGGCCATTTCATTTCGGCAAATAAAGAGCTCGAAGCGATCCGTCAGCCTTGGGTCTGACTTTTTTCTCTTGGCGAGCGGGGAAACCTCTACGGGATGGTCTGTCACGAAAACCGGACCGACCAGGTTTTCCTCGACCCTCTGGTCGAAACACTCGTACAGCAGGTCTCCCCACGAAGGTTCTTTGCCGTCCGGCAGCTTTACACCGATGCCGGCAGCCGCCTTAACGGAATCCTCAGTGCCGGAAAATGTCATGAAGTCAACGCCTGTGTATTGCTTTACCAAATCTGCCATGGAAGCGCGCGGCCAGCCGGGCGATAAGTCGATTCCTTCCCCCTGCCAGATGAGCTTATAGTCCCCCAGCAGTTTCATCGCCGCAGAGGACAGCAGGCCTTCCACCAAATCCATCATGCCGATATAGTCTGTATACGCCTCGTACAGCTCAACCATTGTGAATTCGGGGTTGTGTTTTGTGCTCATGCCCTCATTTCTGAAGACCCTGCCTATTTCATAAACGCGCTCGATTCCTCCGACAATAAGCCTCTTAAGGTGGAGTTCCAAAGCTATGCGCATATACATATCCAGCCCGAGCGTGTTATGGTGCGTGATAAAAGGCCTCGCCGTCGCGCCGCCGGATATGGTGTTGAGGACCGGCGTTTCGACCTCCATGTAACCACGCCCGTCCAAAAACTCCCGGACGTGCTTTATAAACGCGCTGCGCAGCTCAAACGTCTTGCGTGTCTCCGGATTCATAATAAGGTCAGTGTATCGTTCGCGATACTTTAGTTCCTGGTTAGTTAAGCCGTGAAACTTTTCCGGGAGAGGCCTGAGCGATTTTGCGAGAAGGTCCACAGCCGAGCAATGGATGGACACTTCTCCCATTCTGGTTTTGAACACATGGCCCGTGACCCCGACTATGTCCCCTATGTCGCCTTTCTTGAAATCGTCGAAGGCAGGCTCGCCGACGTCATTGAGTTTGATATAGAGCTGGATGCGCCCCTTGTCATCAGACAGGTCGGCAAAAATGGCTTTGCCCATTTCACGTTTTGCCATTATTCGCCCTGCCATGGACACCACGGTATTCTCCATTGATTCGAAGTTGTTTTTGATATCAGAAGAAAAAGCCGTACGCTCAAATACCGCGACCTCAAATGGATCGCGGCCTTCGTCCTGAAGCTTCTGGAGCTTTCCCCTGCGGATCAGCAGCAACTCAGAGATATCCTGCTCCTCCGCCGGGGAATCAATTACACCATCATCCAAAACGCATGCACCTCTAATCCCTAACCCTTAATCCCTATTTTCAGGCAATTCCGATTATCTCAAACTTCAAAGTCCCTGCCGGAGCCTCGATTTCGATGATATCGCCCTTTCTTTTCTCCATTAGCCCCTTGCCGAATGGTGAATCGTCGGATATCCTTCCCATGGTTGGATCTGCTTCTTGCGACCCGACAATTTCATACGTCTCATCGGAGTCCAGCTCAAGGTCTCGCACTGTTACGCGGCTGCCGATTCCGACGCTGTCCGTCTTTGCGGAAGCATGCACGATTTCCGCGTTTTCGATGAGGTTTTTGATCTCCGCGATTTTTGCGTACAGCTTGCCCTGTTCCGTCTTCGCCTCGTCGTATTCGCTGTTTTCCGTGAGGTCGCCGAAAGAGCGCGCTTCCTTGATTTGCTGAGCGACCTCTTTCTCACGGACGGTCTGGAGGTATGTGAGCTCCTCTTTCAACTCCTGAAATCGTTCTTCGCTCATTTTGTATTTCGCATATCTAAGCATAAATGTCAATCCTTTCCGGAACGCATTAAATAAAGAGCCCTGCCACATCCCAATTCGGGCTCCGGCAGACTCAATGCTTGAATACGGGTCTCATTATAATAGCATTTTTTTGTCTTGTCAATATGAAAAATTTTTGAGTTTGCTATCTGCGTGTATCAAAACCCCTCGCATTATTAAGCCAGTGGCAAATCGTCTCAAGAAAAAACCTTGGATTCAGCGGCTTCGTTATATGATCGTTCATGCCGACTGCAATCGAACGCTCCTTGTCTCCCTGCATTGCGTTCGCAGTCATGGCAATTATCGGGATAGTCTTAAATTTATCATTTGAACGTATTACGGTGGTAGCGGTAAGGCCGTCCATCTCCGGCATCTGCACATCCATGAGGATAAGCTCATAATCGGATTGCGTCACCATCTTGACCGCCTCCACGCCATTGCAAGCAATATCCACAACAAACCCCGCTCCGCACAAAACCTCGTCGGCAATCAACTGATTGATCTCATTGTCCTCGACAAGCAAAATCCTCGAACCGATAAACTCACGGGGAACCGAGAAATCACCCTCATTTTTACTATCAGAGGCCGACAAATCGCGCGCAGCGACTGTTTCAAGCCTTGCTGTAAAATAGAACACTGAACCGACGCCGATCTCGCTTTCAAGCCAGATACGGCCGCCCATCAACTCAACAAGGTTTTTGCAAATAGCCAGCCCAAGACCGGTGCCCCCATACTTTCTGCTCGTCGATGAATCAGCCTGACCGAAAGCATCGAACACTCTTAATGCCTGCTCTTCCGTCATTCCAATGCCGGAATCACTTATGGCAAAAACAAGTTCAGCCGAGCTCTCATCTCTCTGTGCAACATCAACATTGATGGTAATAGACCCCCTGTCCGTGAATTTCACGGCATTGCTCATAAGATTCAGGAGCACTTGATGAAGCCGCAAAGGGTCGCCTACAACATTGAAATCTATCTCTTCGGAAATGCGGGCGCTGAATTCAATGCTTTTCTGCGAAAGCGAATAAGCTGTGATATTGCGGATATCATTTATTATTGTATCGATACGAAATTCTGACTTTTCGATTTCAAGCCTTCCTGCCTCGATTTTCGAAAAATCAAGAATATCATTGATAATGCGCAAAAGCGAATTGGCGGATTCGTCGATCTTCTGCAGATACTTCTTCTGCGTTTCCGACGTTTCGTTTCTCAGAGCAAGGCTGGTTACCCCAATTATGCCATTCATGGGAGTCCGTATTTCGTGGCTCATATTGGCCAAAAACTCGCTCTTGGTTCTTGAACTGTCCTCCGCGCGCTCTTTTGCAAGTCTGAGCTGCTTCTCGCTGCGCTTCATTTCCGCAAGCATCGCCCTGTACTCACGGAGGTCTCTGAAATACCCCGCCAACCTGTAGCTGCCCTTGTATTCGACCCTGATCAATGTAACGTCCACAGGCAGCTCTTCGCCCGATTTCCGCAAGTGATCCCATTCGAAATTCAGGAAACCTTCATTAAACGCGATTTGCATATTGTTCTTATAGGTTTCTACCGACGGCCTCCCGTCCTTTTGGTACTCAGGGCAAAAGCTGTAGAAACCCCCGGCGAAAACTTCAGCGTCCGGAACGTCAAACAAGGCGAGCGCAGCAGGGTTGCAGTCCACGATATTAAAGCTGTCGTCAAAGAAAACAAAACCTATCGGGGTCACATCGATCATTATCTTATTGCGCTCAGTTATCTCCTTGACCTGCGCGTGCGCTTCAATTTCGGCCCTGAGATCGCGGATATAGATGATAGTGATATATGTATTGTGGTATTCGATACGCTTTAGTGTAGATTCGCCGGGAATAATGTCACCTTTTTTGTTTTTATACGACCATTCGGTAACCAGCTCGCCTGTTTCTTCGGCGCCGAGAATAAGCTGGCGCGCGTATTCACCGGAGAACATGCCATTTGGCTGGATCGGCGCAGTAAACATGAAAAAGTTCGCAAGGACTTCTGCTTTTGAGGAAGCCTCAAACAATCCGACGGCTGAGTCGTTGCAGTCTATAATATTATTGTTGCGGTCCAAAACAATGACAGCAAGCGGGTTTGAGTCCAAAATAAGCCGCCTGATTTCTGCTTCCGCGCTGTCGATCCCGTGGTACATCACAACCTCCGGTTCTATTCCATTTTCAGCTTTTTCTCCCATTGGCAACCCAATCCCCCGTCTCCTGTCCACTGTTCACTGTTCCCGTCCCCGTTTCCCTCGTCTCCTGTTCACTGTTCACTGTTCACTGTTCACTGTTCACTGTATTAGCTCCACGCATGTCTATAAGCGGTGTAATACGCTCTAGTGCGCTCTTTTTCCAGCAGTATTGAAATCGAGTCCCTCAACCGGCGGTCTCCAAGGGCTTCCGCGACGACGGGGGAATACCTTACGCCCGCCTCCGCGATGATTTCCCCGCAGACCTCGTCAAGACTCTTTGACTGTGAATATGTCTTTATCGTGTCGTCAGTTGCCGCATCAATGGAGTCCGCGGCAGAAATGATATTGATCATAATCTTGTTTCCCGCGCTATTTATGTCAAAGTCTTCAGGGTATCCGCCGGAATTGTCATAGAATTTGTGATGGCCAAAAATCACGTCCACGTACTTGCAGGAACTCGGTGCGTCGTCACCGTCATCTCTCATCATCATCGACTTCCCGTAATATGGATGGCGCTTTATGAACTCAAATTCTTCTTCGGTGAGTATCCTTGCGTTTATATATGGGTTCATTACAAACGATATTTTTCCGATATCGTGGCAAAGCCCGCTTTTCTCAGCATACCGCAATAGCTCCGGTTCCGACTTGCGTACATTATCCACCCCATCTATACCTAAGCAGCCAACAAAACATGACGGGTTTTCCGTAATCAGGTACTCGGTCAGGCACAGCGCTATCTTGCTGACCATGATCGAGTGGGCATACGTCGGGATATGGCGAAAAGTTGTCAACTCTTTCACAAAATCCAGCTGTTCATCCGGCTTGAACGCGGAACTCAGATGCATGGCTGAATTCACAAGCTGTTCTGAAACCCCTCTCGGGTCGACGGAAACCGGTATCCTGAAGAAATACTCTATCGTATCGCTTGAAACGGACGCTACAAGCTCGTCCTTTCTGCCTCTAAGCCTTTGCATCGATTTGGCATAAAACATCATATAGATGTTAAGGTCGTGTTTTACGTACATCGCATCCGGGGAATAGTCGTCGGCGGCAAATTCCGCTTTCCTCTTTTCTATGTTCTCACATAACATGTCGAAAGAAATAAGTCCATTCAGGAACTGAGCCTCCCAAAGGACATAATCGTACCTCGTCCCCCCGAAGACCTGGAAGGATTCGCGGTTTTTTTGGTACAGCTTATTGATCATTATCGCCGTCTCGAGGAGCTTTCTCAATACGTCCCTTGTTTCGGAATCCGGGTCCGAGTGCACTTTCTTTGAGAGGAACGAATATCTGTGAGTGAGGCATGTAAGGAAGTAGTTCAGCCATGGAAAATCGAGATCTATGCCGGTAAACATCAGCTTGTTCCAAAAGCAAAACGAAAACTCGTCTATTTCCATAGCCTTTTCCGGCTCATCGAGGAAATAGTACACCATACTCGTGTTTCCGAGACACCGGTGGACGTACTTTCTCGTTTCGGGGTCACTGAATGAGTGATACTTTTCCGCGTAGGTGATTCCTTCCTTGAAGTATTCGAGTATTCTACCCCTCTCGTCCTCCGAGAAAAAATTGAGCGTTATGCCGCACCAGTACAGGTATTTCAGTATCTTTGCATCGTCCTTCCTTTCGCGCGACCAGAGAAGGAGCCCTTGGTAAATCTTTAGCGCGAGCGCCGGATCCGACCTTGTTTCGTAGGAAGAAATCTTCTGCGCGGTGATGTATAAGGCCTCTTCATCCTCGTCCGTAATTGATGAAATGTCATCAAGCATCGGGAAAAGGTGATGCTTCATGATGTCTTCAGACGCAAGGCGCAAAGAGCTGAGTTTCTCCTTTGTTTTCTTGTACGATGAAACAACTTGCGCCTCCGAAAGCCCGGGTACAAGGCGGTCGATTTGATTCTCTGCGATTTGGTCATATATAGATTGGAGTTCGATCAGGAATTCTCGCATAGTCCCACCCAATTGATGATTTATCTGTGTAAATTAACATATTTCTGTCAAATAGTCAATGAAATATCGCAATCTCCGCCACAAAGACCGCAGCCGGATCAGATTTGACCGCAATCCGGACTCTTGCTCCCGACAAGTGAGGCCTGGCGCTCAGTCGATAAAAACCCGGCCTTCAGACACGTGGATATCAGGCTCCAGGGCAGGACCTCATCCATATCGCGTTCCCTTAGCGCGTAAAAATCGGCATCAAGTCCGTTTTGCTCAAACGCGGCAAGCCACTTGTCAAGCGAAAAAAAGTCGCTCCACGAATCCAGTTTCGCACCGAGCCGCCACGCAGACTCAATGACCCCTCCCAAACGCCTGTCCCCTCTTGCCAGCGCTGCCTCAATGTAGCTTTGATCCGGGGAATGCCAATTATGGGTTATCGCCTTTGTCCTGAATGCAGACCGGAGCAACTCCACTCGTCTCGAGAATTCACCCATGCTGACCTGCGCCTCCCACTGAAACGGCGTATGCGGCTTCGGGACAAAACAAGATGTGCTCACAGTGATTCGCACACCCCTGCTCTTGTTTTTGGCGTACTGCTTCCAAATGTTCAACACTTTGTGCGACAGATCAGCAATCGCGGTTACGTCCTCGTCAGATTCCGTGGGCAGACCGAGCATGAAGTACAGCTTCACGCTGTTCCAGCCGCCTTCAAATGCAATTCGGCATGTATCAAGAAACTCGTTTTCCGTCACGTTTTTGTTTATAACATCGCGCAGACGCTGGCTTCCCGCTTCCGGTGCGAATGTCAGGCCCGCCTTGCGTACCCTTTGCACAGACTCCATAAGCTCCATGCTGAAATTGTCGGCCCGCAGGGATGGAAGCGACAAGCCGATATTTCGCGGCTGACACCAATCTAGAAGCCCTCTGCATAACCGAAAAATGTCTTTATAATCGCTGGAACTCAGCGAAAGCAGCGCCAGCTCGTCGTACCCTGATGCCTTGAGTGACTCAATGCCTTGCTTGATCAGGATCTCACAGGAACGCGATCGCACAGGCCGGCTGACAAACCCTGCCTGACAAAACCTGCAACCCCGCGAGCAGCCCCTGAACAGCTCCAACACCGCTCTGTCGTGGACGACCTCGGTTGAGGGGACGATTGTTTCGACCGGAAAGAAGGACTCGTCAAGGTTTTGCACAAACCGTTTTTTTACCGGGAAAGGCGCATCCTCAAGTGGTCTGATTTCCTTTATCGTGCCATCTTCATTATATACCGTATCATAAAGCCCCGGCATATAGACGCCGCAAATACTCGAGGCAGCATTGAGAAACTGGCTCTTGTTTGCCCCGCTGCTTTTCGCTGTCCTGTAGATGTCGATTATCTCCCTAATGACTTCCTCGCCCTCGCCGATTACAAACAAATCGATGAAGTCGCTGAGCGGTTCCGGGTTGAAACAGCACGCCCCGCCGGCGATTACGAGCGGAGCGCCCTGAAGCCTGTCAGCAGAGCGCAGCGGGATACCCGCCAAGTCAAGCATATTCAGGACATTTGTATAAGAAAGCTCATATCCAATCGAAAAAGCCACTATATCAAAATCACAGACAGGATCGTGGCTTTCCAGGCCATAAAGCTTTATGGAGTTCTCGCGCATCTCTTTTTCCATATCGGGCCACGGGGCGAAAAGGCGCTCGCACCATACGCCGTCGATATTGTTGATCACCCCATATAAAACCCGCAACCCGAGGTTTGACATGCCTATCTCGTATGTGTCAGGGAAACAGAAAGCAACGCGGATTTCGACCGCGTTCTTCTCTTTGACTATTTGCTTGAATTCCCCGCCGGTGTACCGGGCCGGCTTCTGCACATTCTTCAAAATGCGCTCGAGTTTAATGTCCATACACCCTTATTCATTACTCCCCATCCGTATTATTGCTTCTGTGACCAGCGCCGTAAACATCGGGGCAGCCTTGTCGGCGATTTCCTGCACCTCAGCATGGGTCAGCGGTTTCTTTGATATTCCTGCGGCCATATTGGATATGCAGGAGATAGCGCAGACTTTCATACCCATATGATTAGCGGCTACCGCCTCGCATGCCGTGCTCATCCCGACGACGTCAGCGCCGAGCGACTTGTATGCCCGGATTTCGGCAGGGGTCTCGAAATTCGGCCCCGACGTCTGCAAATACACGCCCTCGTTCAGTTTGGCTCCAGCGGCATCGGCCGCTTCTCTTACACTATTTTGCAGTTCTAAGCTGTATACGTTGCTCATATCAGGGAATCTGGTTCCCAATTCATCAATATTCGGGCCTATAAGAGGCGACGGCACGCCGTAGAGGATGTGGTCACGTATTAGCATGAACTCACCGGCTGAAAAAGACTCATTGACAGCGCCGGCAGCGTTTGTCAGCAAAAGTCTTTTGGCGCCGAGCATCCCCATCAGCCTTATCGGCAAAACAACGTCGCTGATTGAGTATCCCTCGTAATAGTGCACGCGCCCCTGCATGACGACCACGGGGACGTTTTTAACATTTCCGAAAACAAACCTCCCGCTGTGACCCGGCACGGTGCTGACGGGGAACCCGTCAATAGCCGAATAGTTAACAATCCGTTCAATATCAATCGTTTCCGCATAACCACCAAGCCCTGAACCAAGCACAAGCCCGACCGACGGCTCTATCGCTGTCTCAGACCTGACAGCATTTAAGCATCTCAAAAGTTTCTTATAAATCTCGTTCATAGTAACTCCACACTCCAAACTCCACACTCCAAACTGTCCTGATTATATATCATGAAATTAGTTCTTGCAATAATCAACAGCGTGCATTATAATGAACTTCGCGAAAAATCGGGGTGTAGCGCAGATGGTAGCGCGCATGGTTCGGGACCATGAGGCCCGGGGTTCAAGTCCCCGCACTCCGACCAA
>JGI24702J35022_10001317_pt1 | contig 15434 bp, 11 predicted proteins | sample TergutTh196P4_FD_35022 | JGI IMG/M metagenome (IMG submission 35022)
GTGGCCCTCGGCAGAGATCGAGAAACTCGCCCTGCCGATAGAACGAAAACGTTCTTTCTCCCCTCACCCTAACCCTTTCCCCAAGGAGAGGGGATTCAAGCGTTGTCCCCTCTCCCTCTGGGAGAAGGCTAGGGTGAGGGCTTTTCACGGTCGTTTCGCTTGCAAGACTTTCCAAGTGTTCGACCTTGAGCGTTTGGCCCATATCGCGGAGGATTTCAACGGCTTCATCCCGTCCGACTTCGAGGCGTTCGAACTCTTCGTCGAGTTTGATGAGTTTCTGCATCTCGGCTTCGATCTTGGGAAAATCCTCTTCAGTGAGGCGGTAAGCCATCCCGAAATCGTAATAGAAACCGTTTTCGACGGTCGGACCGAACGCCAACTGAACGCCGGGCCAAAGGCGCATCACGGCACGAGCCATGATGTGTGCCGTGGAGTGCCGTAGGATGTCGAGCGATTCGGCATCTTTTTTCGTCAGCAGCCGCAGTTTGACGCTTCCGTTTTCGGGGAGCGGTTCATTGATTCCGACGGTTTTATCACCGACAACGGCGGCGACCGTTGCCTTGGCCAACCCGGCACCGATTCCGACGGCGACGACAAGCGGGGTAACGTTTTTATCCGAAAATTCCTTGGTCGAACCGTCCGGCAACACGACTTTTAACATCCCTGGGACTCCGTGAAATGAAGTTTTCGTTGAGCGCAACGGAAAAATTATAGCGGAGAAACGAAAGGTCGCAAAGAGCCGGGACCGGTGGTCCCTGTTCTCCCAAAGAATACCGAGCTCCGATTATTCCGTGGGAACGTTCGGTTTTCGGAAGATCACTCGACTTTTCGGCGGTTCGATCGGCTCATCGCCGAAAGTCAAGCATCCCATCGGAATCGGCGTCTTATCGTCTTCCGCAGTTTTCGTAACACTCTGTTCCTTGGAAACCGATTGAGCTTGCCGGGAGATGGTCGGTATCGGAATACTGTACACGGCAAATGAAGACGGTTCGATTCCGTGGCCCACTGAGACCGGAAGTTCCGTATATTCCGGGAACACTCGGGTTTCCCGCTTTGCTCCGCGAGCGGCAACACGGTCCACAACATCAAAGAAATCGTCGCGGACGTCCTTTCGAACGCCTCCTATTCGGGAGCTAATCTCCTTGACTCTTTCCGAATTGTTCGTCGCCGCGTCGGAAACGTTGCCGACGAAGCCGATCGTCTGTTCGAAGTTGCTGTCTGCAACCTTGCCGAGCATATTGGATAAGGGCTTGACAAGCAAGTCTCCGACGTTATTGAGCCGGACAAACGAATCCAGTTGGCTGACGATATACGGTTCGTCGTCGTCGTCACGGAGAAACCGGCTGTGCAAGATGAGCACCGTCTCGCCATCAATCAGAAGTCCGGCGCGATACTGCCCCTTTGCGTAAACGATACAAAGGTCCCGAGTTCGGTAGAGAACTTCGGCAACCGCAGTTGTCCCGGCGGTTTCCTTCATCAGAAATCGGTCTTCCGACAGTTCCCGTAAGGAAATTTGCGTTATGCCAAGTTTCTCCCAAAATCCGACGACGATGTCCGGATGTTCGACGAGAAATTGGTAAATCTCCGAGTCCGTGTACACCGACTGTTGCGGCAACCGTCGAAAAATGGAGTGAGCCGCAATTACCGGCTTGATTTTCGCCTTCACTGTAGCCGAAAGGGAGTCCCAAGGAATCCGCCGTAGCGAGTCTTCCAAGGAATCGTCGGCGGTCGCAGCCGTGTTACGTGTTTCTCTGTTTTTTTCAGATCGCCTCGTTTGCTTCTCTTCCGCAAAGGCACCGAACGAAACGACGAAGAAAACACAAAGAAAAATTCCGACAAGGCTGCCACGTAACTTCCGCCATTTGACGGCGCTTCCGCGAAATCCGTAATTTGACGTCGTTGCGCAGTTCGCCATAAACCGACCGTTGACCTATACTCCGCAAAAATTACGAAGCAGAAACAGAATGGGGAGGTTGGAAAACGTTCGAATTCCCTTCTCGGACAATCAAACGCTATCTTTCTATCGACCGAACTGTAAAGTTGCCCCATTCTTTTTTCTCACCTCCCTATTTTCCGGTTCTCCACGGAGTACCGGTCAAATCATTTCTCCACGGAGTACCGGTCGTTTGGACTTGACCGATTCTCCGTTTTTTTGTATCTAGGCGTGAGACGTGAGACGTGAGCGGGCCACCGTCGACTGGAAAGGACTACCGAAATAATGAAACATGGCGACAAAAAAAATGATGTGACCACAGGTCACAATCCCTCACGCCTCACGCCTCACGCCTTACGTCTGATTTCAGCGTTCCTGCTTTCACCGTGGGGCTTGATCTTGCCGATGACGGGGATTGCGCTGTTGCTTCTGTCAACGCAGTTCGAAAAGATGACGGGAGGACTTGCAGAAACCTACGCCCGGCGTCTGAGCGACTGTTCGGACGCCGAAGTCGACGAACTGACCGACTCCATTGTTCGACTTGGCGGTTCCGGTCTTCCCGTTCTCGTCGGCGGTCTGCGGTCGGAACGGGAGTCGGTATTCCTTGCCTGTCGGAACGCCTTGGAACGAAATCTCGATCTCTGGGCGACGCAGGCGGAGTCCCTCCGGAACGAACATTATCGGCAACTTACGGAATCGCTCCTGAAAGAGGTCGGCGAGTTCAAGACGACAGCCCTGGTAGCGACGGCAGAATTTGTCGACCGTATTCTCCGTGAAACGGTTCGGCATCCAGGTTCAGACACCGGAAACTCGGCAGCGGTTACTGCGAATTGTGTACGGCTGTTCGACCGGATTTCCGCCACGCGACTGCGGATGTTCCAGCCAAACGATGCGAGTTCGGCACCGACCGGCGATTCCATCGTTCGGCTGCACCGCAGTGTTGTCGATCCGACGGTGCTCGCTGCCGAAGAACCGTTGGAAGGTAAGAGCGATCTGCCGCATGTCGACGAATTTGCCGTGCCCCGTGCGGAGTTGCTGTATGCTTATCACCAATCGGCGGCGTTCCGGCAACAGGCCGAGACGCCGTATCGCCGACCAGGAAGCGGGACCCTGCCGCCGGGAATCACGCCGGAAAGTTCGATGGAACCGCAAGACGAAATGATCGCCTCCATGGGGCCCGTTCGACAAATTTCCAGAGACGATGTTTTCTCGCTTGCCGAAACACAAGGGAAAGTCGCAAACCGTTTCGAACCGAAATTGAACGTCGGCAACATCGTCGAGAACTACGTCGCCGACAGAAGCCGGCCTCGACCGTTGGACCGAAACGGCGAACCGTTCCAAACGGAACCGACCAACGAATCGGAAGATTTTAATTTTATACCCGACGAATTGAAACGAGTCCAACCGGAAAAGATACCGACCTTACCGACGACGAAGTTGATGCGGCTGCTCCAACACGCCGACGACCGGATCGTTGCGGCGGCACGAAAAACCTTGGTCGGACGCGATGGTTTTCAGGAAACGCATCTCAAATTGGCGTTTCAGCTTTACCATCCGTTGCCGACGGTCCGTGCGGAGTTGGTCGGTCTGTTACCGAATGTCGGCGGTATCCAGCAGTCTGTTTGGCTGACGGAGTTGATGAGCGATCCGAACGCCGATGTTCGTTTTCTCGCCGCGTCGGCCATTGCGACGGCTTCCGATCCGTTGATGCAACGCCTGCTCGTCGACAGAGGAAAGCGAGACGCCGATCCCCGAATCGTCGAACTGGCGGAACGAACGCAAGAACAACGCCGGAAAGCCAGACGATAAAAATGGCAGGTCGTACCTGTACTGCACTTGTTCGGAAACTCTGCCGGGAACGGTCGAATGAGCTGAAAACTCAACTCTTAATTCTACGGCGCAATGATTTTAACCACGAAGGCACGAAGGGCACGAAGAAATACGGAATATACTGTCAACGGCCAGAAATTGTCCTTTTTACAGGACATGCGCCTTTAGTAGCATCGAGACGCCCGAACGCTGTGTCCTTATTCCCTTATCTGTGGCCAATAAGGGGATAAGGGCGCCGGAGCATGAACCCCTTGATGCTACAAAGGACGCACCTTTCGGCAAAAAAATCATCCCGGAGAAAAGACCATTTTCTGCCCGTTTTGAGTAGACTTGTTTGGAAACGTTAATTTCAGAAGTTCAGTGAATTTGAAGCGACTGGCACAGCCTCCCTTATTCCCTCTCATTCGACCGTTCCCAACAGAGTTTCCGAACAAGCCTAGTATAAAAGTTATTTTGACACGGCACCTTTGTCCCGGTTCTCCACTTGACTACTTCCCCGAAAAAGAGAGAATAGACCTCGGTATTGACAATTCATCGTTTTCGGCCCCCGTTATCGACAATGGTTTCCACTCTTCTGCAATGGCTTGACGACCGTACTGGTCTACCGACTTTTTTCGGTAAAATTGCCGACGCAACGGTTCCAACCGGTCGCAATGTTTTCCGTTTTCTTCCGACAATGATCGTCTTCGCTTTCGCTCTCCAGGTGATCAGCGGCGTCTTTCTTTGGACGTTTTATAGTCCGAGCGCCCAATCGGCGTGGGAAAGCCTGTTTTTTATGCAGTTCGTTCTGCCGGGCGGTTGGTTGGTTCGCGGCATCCATCATTTTTCCGGCCAAGTCCTCGTCGCCTTGCTCGGCCTTTACGTTGTCCTGCTTGTTCTTCGCGGCGGCTACCGTTCGCCAAAGGAATTCGTGTTCTGGACCGCCGTCGTCCTGTTGCTGTTTTCACTCGCTTCCTCACTGACCGGTGATCTCCTGAGTTGGAGCCTCTCCGGCTACTCCGCAACGCTTGTTCGTGTCCGTTTCCTCCAGATGTTGCCGGTCGTCGGCGATCCGCTCTTCCGAATCGTCGCCGGAGGTCCGGAATTCGGAACGCTGACGCTGCCGCGCTTCCTCGTCCTCCATGTTCTCGTGCTCGGCGGCGGGTTCTTTGCCGTGATGCTCCTTTGGCGTTTCTTCGAACATCGGGCTGCCCGGATCGTCGTTGATGATGAAAACGTTCGGCCAGTCCGCTTTGTTCCGTTCTGGGCGAACGAAATCTTAAAATGTTCACTGGCTTGGCTTTTCATTGCCGCAATCGTTCTTCTCTTGAACTATCAGAAACCGATTGTCGGCGCTATTCGCCCCGATTGGAACCGTGTCGACGCTCATCTTCCCCGTGAAGCGTCGCTCGGCGTTTATCTCGGTGTCCCAGCCGATCCGGCGAGTTTTTACGATGCCGCGCGGCCGGAATGGTCGTTCCGCGCCCTTTACCATTTTTCGAATCTGTTTCCCGGGAGCCAAAAAATCCTGCCGATTTTCGTGATTCCCGGCTGCCTTGCCCTGTATGTGTTCTTGATTCCCGTCGTCGGACATTTCCAATTGGGCCGCGCCGCCGTCGGACATTATTTTAATGTCTTGGCCATGCTGTTCCTCTTCGGAGCGTTTTGTTACCTGACCTACGCCTCGTACCATCACGATTACATCGATCAGGCGATGCAGGGGTTCCGTGACGACGAAGCCAAGGCTGACGAACTCGCCAAGCGGTCCATTGAACTTTGCCTGGCTCCGAGCGGTATTCCGCCGACGGGAACACTGACGCTCATCAAGAACGATCCGTTGCTTCAAGGACCGGTCCTTTTCGAACGGCACTGTATCAGTTGTCATCCGTTCGCACCACTTGCCGGTAAACCGGAACGGGAGTCGGAAAAACCGGATTTTAAGCCGCTCGTCTGCGACAATCCGTCGGCGCCAAACCTTTACGTACCGGTTCGTAAGGAATGGATCAGCGGATTCCTTGATCGGGATAGGATTCGTTCAGACGATTATTTCGGCAAAACGAAGTTCGTCGGGCGTGACGGGAAAAAAGACGGAACGATGGTCAGTTGGGTTCGAAATGACCTGAGTGCGATTCTCAAGGACGAAGAAGACGGTGATAAATTGCTTGACGCGTTGATTGATTTCCTCCATACGGAAGCGTTGAGGGATGGTCCGCGTTCCGATGCCGAACCGATTACCGCCGAACAGGCGGATTTGTTCGCAACGTTCAATTGCGGCCAGTGCCACGTTGTTTACGCCCAAAGAGGAGTTCCGGCCATTCAAGCTCCCACCCTGCGGGGTTATCTCTCTCGTGATTGGTTGATCGGAATCATTGCCGATCCGACGACGAAGCATTTTTACGGTCCCGACCTCGGCGGCGTTAAAGGCAACGACCGAATGCCCGCGTTCCATCGTTCCAAGGACGACGCCGTAATGAGCCTCGCCGAAATCGGAACCCTCGTCGACTGGCTGCGAGGAAAATGGTTCCGCTACGAACGAATGACGAATGACGAATGACTCGCTCAAAAATAAACGATCCAAAGAGCCGGGGATGAAAGGCGGTACTCCGCCGTAATCCCCGGATGAACCACCAATAAATTTCGTACAATTCGATAAGTTATTTATGAGCGTGCCCTAATGACTAATGATAAATGATAAACCACATTCCACGGACCATAAAGATACTTCTTGTGGATGACGATGCGGAAGTTGTCGGGTCGATTCGACTTGCGTTGGAATCCGCCGGTTATGACGTGCTGGTCGGCGCCGATGGCGATCAGGGGCTCGCCTTGGCCGAGAAGGAAAAACCGGATTTAATCATTCTCGATATGATGATGCCCAAGCGAAGCGGTCTCCTCATGTTGGAAACGTTGCGTCTTTCCAAACGGCAGCCGCTGCGGATCATGATGATTACCGCCAATGAAGGAACCAGACATCAAGAATACGCCAAAACCCTCGGTGTCGACGCCTATCTCCATAAACCCTTTGCCATAGACGTGCTCCTCGAAACCGTGCAAAAATTAATGAAAACTGAAAACTGAAAACTGTTTATGCGTCGTTGGAACCATTACGAAGCTGCGTTTGAGACGTTTTTGCGGGAGCGGCGGATACCGTTCCTTGCGGTAGAGGAACGTCATCGTCCGTTCTTGGAGGACGGTTCGACGCTCAAAAATTTGGACTTCGTCGTTTCACCGTCCGGTCGACCTTCCTTGCTGATTGATGTGAAGGGCCGTCAGTTTCCTGGTGGCGGCGGCGGTTATTGGAAGCACTGGTCGACGCGTGACGATCTCTTGGGGCTTTGCCGTTGGGAAACGCTCTTCGGCGATCGGTTTTCGGCACTGTTTGTTTTTGCGTACCTGATTTGCGGCGATCGTTCACCGGTTCCCGCCGAGCGGCTTTTTTTGTTTCGAAAACGGTTTTACGCCTTCGTTGCCATACCGCTTTCGACGTATATGTCCGAAATCCGACTCCTCTCCCCGCGTTGGCAGACTTTCGCCATGCCGACACTCCGATTTCGGGAACTGGCCAGACCGTTTGAAGATTTTGTCGAGTAGATCGAGCGTCTTCACCGAACGGACCTTGGCAGTATGTTTCCTTCCCAATGGCAAACGCTTTCGCCGGACGGAACCGGTGCTGACGTGTTGGACAACGGTTTGCGGCTGATCGCTCCGGAGACCGGCGAAGATGTAACGGATTTTCACGTCCGAGGCGGAGAGTATTCGCTCGAATGTCGGAGCCAAACGGGCGGCAGTCCGTCTTGCGACAAGGACGGCATCGTCGGCGAAGTTCTTCGGCGCGGCGGAATAAATGTTACACGAGTTGGATGAATGTCCGTTAGCCGCCTCACCCTGTGAGGCGCCTCCCATTTAGCCGGCACTTCCCATTTGGCCGGTACTCCGGTTTCAGAGCCGCAATCGTAAGATTGCGAATCGTGTTTTAAAGAGCCGTAGGTGTAGCGGTACTCCGCGTAACCTACGGGTGGCATGCGTGTTCGGCGTGCCCACGCAAGTTGCGTTGCGCAACACTTGCGGCTCTTTTTACGCAAACCGAACAAGCTCAAAACCGGAGAGTAAACACTGCGGCAACGCCGGTTTATACGGAAATTCAGCCCCAATTGTTCGACAATGCCAAAGTCTATTGCAAAATAGCGTTACATCGAATATCATTTTGGCAGTATTTCTCAACAACGCTTTTTGCGAAAGGGCTACCAGAATGAAACCGACTCGTCGAACTTTTTTGCGCGGCACTGTCCTGCTGGCCGGAACCGCTCTGTTTCCTGCTCCGGCAATTCTCCGTGCTCAACAGCCGAACTCCAAATTAAACGTCGCCTGTATCGGCGTCGGCGGCATGGGAGCCGCCAGTGTCAGCGGCGTCAGTAAAGAAAACGTCGTCGCTCTTTGCGATGTCGACTCGGTCCGAGCCGGCAAAAACCTCGAACGTTTTCCCGACGCCCAAAAATTCACGGATTTCCGGAAAATGTTCGACAAACTGGACGGTAAAATCGATGCCGTAACCGTAGCGACACCGGATCATGTTCACGCCGCCGCCGGCATCGCGGCAATGAACCGAGGAATTCACTGTTACACGGAAAAGCCGCTGGCACATGACGTTGCCGAAGTCCGAAAAATGATCGATGTTTCCAAAGCGAAAAAAGTCAAAACGCAAATGGGAACGCAAATCCACGCCGGGCAGAATTACCGCCGGGTCGTCGAACTGGTCCAAGCCGGAGCAGTCGGCAAAGTGACCGAGGTTCACGTTTGGATCAATAGCGGCGGCAACCTGCGGCCGATTCCGCCGGGAACTTTTGACGTTCCGCCAACACTCGATTGGGACCTGTGGCTCGGTCCGGTGGCAGAGCGACCGTACAATCCCTGTTACGTACCGGGGACTTGGCGATACTATTGGGCCTTCGGCAGCGGGGTTTTCGGTGATTTTGGTTGTCACTTCATGGATTTGCCGTTTTGGGCGCTGGGCTTGCGATATCCGAAAACAATCGAAGCGTTCGGATCGCCGGTCGATCCGGAATCCTCTCACTTTGATTTGACCGTCAAGTACGAGTTTCCCCCAACGGAGAAACACGAGCCCCTGACGCTCACGTGGTACGATCAGAAGCCGAAACCGGTGTTCGAAAAGCTCAGCATCCCGGGTTGGGACCGCGGAGTCATTTTCGTCGGAAGCAACGGCATCCTTTTGTCGGACTACGACAAACACGCTCTGTTTCCGGAAGAAAAATTCAAGGATTATAAACGTCCGGAACCGTCGATTCCTCCGTCGCCGGGACACCATGCCGAATGGCTCGCCGCGATTAAAGACAATGGTACGACTTCGTGTAATTTCGACTATTCAGGAACGCTATCCGAAGCGGTGTTGCTCGGCGTCGTCGCTTATCGAACCGGTCGAAAGATCACGTGGGACCCTGTCGCTTTCAAAACCGACGTTCCCGAGGCCACCGCAATGCTCTCCGTCCCACGACGCAAAGGATGGGAGATTTAAGTTGAAACGACGGCATCATGACTTTGGGCTAAAAAAGCGACGCTTCTCCACCGCAATCAATGGGATTCGCACCGAGGTGTCGGAATCCCTTTTCGGTCAGACAGCGTCCGCGCGGCGTGCGAACGACGAGTTCGCTGCGCAACAAAAACGGTTCGACTTCATCAACCAGCGTGTCCGGAGCAAGATTCATCGTATGCGCAACGGATTCGACGCCGACCGGTCCGCCTCTGAACACCCGTAAGATCGTTTCGAGAAATTTTCGATCCTGACCGTCGAGACCGAGTTTGTCAATCCCATACATTTCGAGGGCGTCGACGGCGACCGTCAGGGAAATGTCGCCGTTTGCCTTGGCATCGGCAAAGTCGCGCACCCAGCGTAGTCGGTTGTTTGCCAACCTTGGAGTTCCCCGACTTCGGAAAGCGATTTCATACGCCGCATTATCGTCGACCTTGACGTTCAACTTCCCGGCACTGCGGCGAACAATCGTCGACAGTTCCTCCACGGAGTAAAAATCAAGGTGCTCTCGAATCTGGAAGCGGTCTCGAAGCGGTGCCGAAATCAGACCGGTGCGCGTCGTCGCTCCGATCAGCGTAAACGGTCTGAGCGGCATGTTGATCGTTTGGGCGCCGACGCCTTCACCGCGAACGAGATCAATGCGAAAGTCCTCCATCGCAGGGTACAGAAATTCCTCAACGGCTTTTTGCATCCGATGAATTTCGTCGATGAACAGCACGGAACCTTCTTCGGCGTTCATCAGGTAGGGAATAAGGTCTTTCGGCGCCTTGAGCGTCGCTCCGTTTCCGATTTGCATCGGCACGCCAAGCTCCCGGGGAATGCAGGTCGCAAAGGTCGTTTTGCCGAGTCCCGGCGGACCATCGAAGAGAATGTGTCCGAGCGGCTCCCGACGCTTTTTTGCCGCCTGAATCGAGATTTGCAGCCGCTCGAAAACTTCGGACTGACCGATCATTTCGGCCATCCGTTGCGGACGAAGAACACGGTCTTCCTCCGCGCTCTTGTCGCTTCGAAACGGATTGATTTCCGGTTGTTTGTCACGGTCGTCCGGACCGATGATCGTTTCACGAGGCATACGTTAGTCGCCCCGCTCTGTGGGGCGCTTTTGGTTCAAACATACCGTTTCATCAACCAATCGACGAAACCGGGAACGAAACGGTTCAGATAATTCAGGATCACGGCTTGTGTGTACGGAATGATTTTGCTCTTGCCTTTCTTCATTGCTCTGACGATCCGCACGGCGACGTACTGTGCCGTAACGCGATGATGAACCGGCATATCGGGAGCGCTGCTTGATTGGAGCAGTACGTCAAAGAACTCAGTTTCCGTCGTACCGGGACAGACGAGCAGGACGTCGATACCGTATTTCGAGAACTCGGCTCGCACCGTTTCGGAGATTCCCGTTACGGCAAACTTCGCCGCTCCGTAGGCTCCGTAATGAGGCACGCCGCGCAGACCGACGATCGAACTCAAATTGACGACCATCGGACGGACGCCCAGCGTTCGACGTTCCGCCGCCGCCGCCGATTCCTTGAGAAACGGCAACGCGGCCTGCGTCAGTTCGACAAGGGCAAAGTAATTGACTTCCATCATCCGACGGAGTGTTTCTTCGGTCGTCGATTCGACCAGAGCGGTTGCACCGACTCCGGCGTTGTTGATGAGGATGTCGACGCCGCCGAGTTGTTCGACCGCCGTTCGGACGGTTCGTCGGCGAATTTCCGTATCCGTAACGTCACCGACCACGGTGAGAATTTTCCGCACACCGTTTTCCGGAGCGTAGTCGCTGAATTCCCGTTGAATCTTTTCGACGACGGCTCGAAGTCGGTCTTCCCGACGGGCAAGGAGCACCATCTCGGCTCCTTCCTTGGCAAGTTCCACGGCGAGCGCCGCGCCGATGCCGGAAGACGCACCGGTAAGAAGAACCCGACTGTTCGTCAATATTCGTTTCATACAAACTTGTTTCGGGGGCGAGCAAATTTTGTGGGGCAACCGTCCGGTAGGCGATTTTCTCCGAAAATCGCGTCCGGGAGGTCAGTTTCTCCGAAACTGACGCAATTTTCGGAGAAAATTGCCTACCAATGGTTCCTTGTGCGGAGTACCGCCTTTCCTTCCCGACAATTTATTTTTGAGCGGTTCCTAAAACTTCGACGGCGTGGCGGGAAAAAACGCCTCGGACATCTTGTGCGTAGGAATCAAGCGTTTTTCTTCCCAGTCCGTCTGGAGTATCGCCACAACGGTACAACACTCGAGCGGCGGAAATTTCCAGGATGGATTTACCACGAAGGGATTCCGTCGATTCCGTCCATGACGTTCGGGAATATCCTGATGTTTCTTTCAACAATTCGGCGGCAACGGCGCCCGCCTGTAGCGTTCCGATGGTTTCCAACGCCTGGAGGCAGGCCCGTGCGTGCCTCCAATGGTATTGCGGTGCCAGGAGTTTCAATTTTTGTGCAATAACGGGAACGGCCCGCGGGTCTTTGGTACGTCCCAATGCAAGAACCAAACGTCCATATTCACTGACCGAATAGCCGTGAACCGTTGAACGGAAACTCCATCTTGGACCTTCGTCCCATTGCGCCATACCGTTTACCGCTTCGAGCAGGACGTCGGCACCGGACGGATCATCCAACGCCGCCAGCACGGAAGCATAAGCGATTTTAGCGTCTTTTTCCGTCGCGTTTTTCAATGCCTCTTTAAGCAACGGAACGGATTCTTTCGGATGCCAAAGCAAACGGCACGTTCCGTGATAACTTTCCGGCAGATTTTTTACGATCTCCGGTAGTTCGTCGACCGTTGCCGCATAGTTGTCGCTTTGCTCCAATACTTCTTCACGCAGAGAACCGATATCGACGAGGTGCCGTTGGACCTTTCGCCTATCGATTTTGCGTAGAGAAACGTTGTCTTTCAAGGCGATACCGGCGATGTGTCCCAGTGCGTAGCCCTGATTTTGCACGTCCGGCTGCATACGGAACACCGCAAGCGCATCCCGGTCGCCGCTGGTGGCCAAGCCGGCAACCAACAGTCCGTCAAGTCCTTTCGGCAGCGAGGCTCGGTACGGAACGTTGGACGGATGGGCGCCGTAATAATCGTACGGAAATTCAAGAATCCGATGGCTGACGGTGCCGTGAGAATCATAATTGGTATAAACGTGAGCGATGGTATCCGGATACGTTCGACAATTCATTTGATCGAGAACCGTCATCATTTCGTCGCCGACGATTCGACGGCGTTCCCGGGTGTCCAGCATTTTGGCGAGGTCAAACGCTTGGGGAAACCGGTTTTTGGCATAAACAAAGACATGGGTTGTGTCTTTAATGTCTGTTTCATCGACGTACATATAGTCCGTGTTCGTGTAGGAAGTTCCCAGATTCCGCGGCGGCAAACCGGTGCCTTGAATGGCCAGTTCCCGATCATCACCGGCAAATCGGGTTTCCGCTCCGGCGGCGGCGGCAAGGTCGGCGTTACCCGTTGCGTCGATCACGATTTTTGCCAACACGATTTTCGGTCCGGCGGCCGTTGCCAACAAGACGCCTTTGACTTTCCGGCCCGAATCGGTGGTCTCCGCCAAAACACCGGTTCCCAGGACGCCGTACCAAGTTTCCACATTATCCCGGGCAAGCGCGTTGCGCCACCAAAACATCCGCTGTTCGATATTCCAACTTCTTTTTCCGTCTTCGACTTCTTTGGTAAAGCCTTCGCGGTATCCCCAGCAATAAATGGAAATCGCGCCGGCGGTGCCGACGCCGCCCAAATCGTGCAAATATTCAACGAGCAGCGTTTTGGCCCCGGTTCGTCCGGCTCCGATGGCGGCAGGTACGCCACAGGTTCCGCCGCCGACAACAACGACATCGAATTCGCCCGCAACCGGTATCGTTTCGCCCGGATGCGGAAGGACACCTAACGGCGTATCGAATGTTTTCAAACCGTTCAAGATTTCGCAAACCTCGCCGGAAACAGTAACGCCGTCGTTCTTTTTTTCCTGTTGAAGCGACAACCGCTTCGGATCGACAGGGGCAACGGATTTCACGGCATCGGCAAGCTCTTTCCCTTGTTGCCGTCCTTGTTTTACTCGTTCGGATAAGGTTCGTTCTTCGTCTGAGGCCAAACGAACGGTGACGGCGTCCGATGTTGCCTGTTGATCGGGATGAAACGTTGCCAACCGAATTTGTTTTTCCAACTCGGCCAGTTTGCGAATATCGCCGTTTCGTATCGACCATGCCAATTCCGGCTCAATATCAAACCGATAGCGGATTAAAAAGAATTCGCCGGTCGATGTTTTCGCTTCATTGGGCCACGGAGCGAAATACGGACGGACGGAAACGTTTACGGTTGTTTTTTTCAATAGCGGAAACGTTGCAGGCGAAACGTCACATGGTTGACCGCCGATAACGGAGAATTCCGCCGTTGCCGTTTCTCCGTCTTTTTTGCTTTCGGTAACGGAAGGATCGCAAAGGATTTTTTTGGCAAGAACCGCCTGCCGTCCCGCTCGGTTGGAAATGAATGCACCTTGGGCTTCACCGTGAGGATTCGTCAACAAGCCGTTCAAATAGACTCCGTAGTAGAATTTGACGCCGGCGTCCAACAAGGTTTTGTCCAAGGTCCGTTTGACGTGCATTGGTCGGAGCAATTTCGGAGCGTCTGCGGCAATCGGACTCGGCGGCGTTACCGTTTTAAGGTCATTTTTATCGGCAAAGAGCTGCAATTCGCCGAGTAGCACACGGGTCGAATCCTTATGTTTGACGGCTTCCACTTTGACATACCGTGCCGCGACCGGTTTCTCCAATGTCAGCACAAAGTTTGTTCCCAATGTCGAACCCGGCTCCGGCGACTCGGTTTTAACGTTTTCCGCAACGGGATTCCACGTTGAATTATCGTTGCCGATGAAAACATTCATCGCAGACACTTCGAAATTGTTCCGACTCGTAAACGGCCAAAGAATAACGGCCCCGACGTTTTGTTTTTGTCCCAAATCCGCGACAATGGTCGCCGTTCCATTGACTTGAAGACTTTCCCGCTGCGGATCTTCCGCCTTGCCGTCCGTTAAGACGGGCTTGCCACTGTTTTCCGGGTGTCTGGGATCGATCGGTTCTTCGATTCGGTAGGTGAAACGCAATCTTTTATTGTTCCGCAACAATTCCTGCTGGGCGTTGGCCGGGCTGTTCGGTGCGGAATCCGTGTACAATTCAGTAACGAGCGGATCGTCGACTGCTTCTTTTGACGCAATAGACAAATCGAGCGTTCCCGTCAAATCATCGCCGAGGTAGGAAAACGGCGTGAGGAGCAGAACTTTCGCTCCGGATTTTGCCGCTTCTACGGCAGCGGCAACTTTTTCGGTGCTTCCGCCGACAACGAGCAAATCGACGTCTTCGACAATCGGAATGTTTCTGTCGGAAACGGAAACGCTTTTTTCCTGTCTGGAAACAAGAACTGCCGCAAGGCTCAAGAGGACGAAACAGAGGAACGAAGAACACAATTGGCGTTGCATCGTAAAAAGGAGCGAAAGAGGATGGATGCTTCAACAACTTCCAGATATTGTAGGAGGGGGAATTCGAAAATTCAACCCACAATCAAAATTTATCCGGAGGCACGAGGTGCCGATCCAATCCGCGTTCGCAGCGGAGGCGCTTGCACCGGATGGATTCTTCCAAAATTGCGGCGTTTCGAGGAACGGCGTCCTTGGAATGTTCCGGATGGTAAAGGTGAAACGCAATCGCCGCGAACTTCAAATTGCGACGAACAGTTCCGACGTTTGCCAAGCGGACGACGAATTCGCAGTCCTCGTTGCCCCAACCGACGAACGATTCGTCGAAACCGTTCACCCGTTCAATATCCGTCCGCCAGAGCGACATATTGCTCGAACGGACGCCCTTCGTCGGACTCGTCCGCCAAGGCTGCCGAAAAAGGCAGGCAAGCAACGGCGAACGGATCATATTCTGTCGATTGGCAATACCGTTACTCCAAAGTCGGAGTTGAATTTCTCCGGAAGCGAGAATCCGGTCCGTTATCTTTGTGTTCAATAGCACGCGACCGCCCTGAATCCATCGTCCCGGCTTGGCGGTTTTCAAGTGGTCCGCAATGAAAAGCGGATGCAACACCATATCGCCGTCCACGAAAACGACGTAATCGCCTGTCGACGCCGCAATGCCGCGA
>JGI24702J35022_10001318_pt1 | contig 15429 bp, 15 predicted proteins | sample TergutTh196P4_FD_35022 | JGI IMG/M metagenome (IMG submission 35022)
ATCAGGTAGGTACGGGGGATAAACTGAACGGCAAACAAATCAAAGATTGTCCGGTCTTTATCGGGATACAGGGGAAAGGTAAATCCTTTGATCTGATTGTATTCGGTCAATTCGGCATCCGAATGCTCGCGGCCAATAACCAACAGCGTAAAGCCTTGAACAGTATTGAATCTCGGCCAAAGTGATTTTTCGATTTCGGCTAATTCCAACTGACACGACGGACACCATGTAGCAAACATGGTGATTAAAAGGACTTTTCCTGCATACGCAGAGGATGAAATCTGTTGACCATCGTCCCTGACTATCGTAAAGGCAGGCATGGCATCTCCTGTTTTTATCTTATCCGAATCTTCTTCCTGATCCTGGCTTTTTATGGAAAACGAAAAGATAATCAATAAGTTGAGTAATAAAATAGACTTTTTCATAGGGAATAAGAATTATGTTGTTAGTATTTCGTGAACCCTTTTCTTGAACCCTAACAGGGTTTAAAACCCTGTTAGGGTTAGGGTTTGTGTTATTTATTGCGGCTTTCGGCGACAGGCATTTTCATATCCGTATTTCAATGCTTTCAGGTTGATTTCGACGATTTCATCGCCTTTACGGGCAAAGATAAATCGAATACCGTCAGCAATTTTATCATAGGCAATGTTGAGAAACGGAGTGGCTGCGCCCAGCATGACCATATTTGCCGTTCGTGCCGACCCGACTTCTTTGGCTATAGCCTCAACGTCGATAATCACTTTTTGCGGCAGTTTGGCCAATTCATCGTTGATTTTGGCCAATTCGGGATAATTCGGGATATTGATAAAAGGGATAACATTGGTGACCAACCATCCTTCTTTTTTCAGGTACGGAAGATAACGCAGACTTTCCATCGGTTCTAATGAGATAATCAGGTCGGCATGACCCAAGGGAATCAGGTCGGATGCAACCGGACGGTCCGACAGTCGCAGGTGTGACTGCACATCGCCGCCGCGCTGGCTCATCCCGTGCACTTCGGATTGTTTCATCTCATACCCTTCTTTGAGTGCAGCCGCCCCGATGACGGCAGCAATGGAAAGAATTCCCTGGCCTCCTACGCCTGATACGATAATGTCTGTTTGCATGAATATTTAATAATTTAAAGATTTAATAATTTAAAGATTTAAAAATTTAACTATTTAAAAATTTAATGATTTAAATTCTTTCGTTTCAGGGTTTGAATACATTCGCGGCGTGGAATGATAACCGAAACACCCTGATATTCGATTTCACTTCTGATGATATCGACCATTTCATCGTGATTTTTTTTCAGCGGTACCATTACGCGGATATGTTCTCTATCCACTCCGATGCCTTCGCAAATCGACTCCAACCGTCCTGTTCCCTGCGAATCCTGTCCGCCTGTCATTCCTGTTGTTTCATTATCCAAGATGATGATTGTCAGGTTGCTGTTTTCGTTGACACAGTCTAACAGACCCGTCATGCCCGAATGGGTGAAAGTCGAATCGCCAATAACGGCTATTGAAGGATGTACGCCTGCATCGGCTGCGCCCTTAGCCATGGTGATGGCTGCGCCCATGTCGATGCAACTGTCGATAACGCGGAAAGGAGGCAAAGCGCCTAACGTATAACAGCCTATATCTCCGAATACCTTAGGCGATCCGTAGGCTGCCATTACTTCCGTCAATACCGTATATAAATCCCAGTGTCCACAACCTTTACAAAGCGAGGGCGGGCGTTTTTCGACTATTTCGGGTATCGTGAAATGGATGCGTACTTCTTTTCCAAGCGCCTTGCCCACCAGATCGGGGTTCAGTTCGCCGTCTCTCGGCAGTGTTCCGTCCAATCGTCCCCTGACTTTCAATCTGTTATTGACAATGCCTTTGAGTTGATTTTCGATAACAGGATAGCCGTCTTCAAGTACAAGTATCTCATCACATGCGTCGGTGATTTTGTTAATTTGTTGAACGGGTAACGGATACTGGCCGATTTTTAAGACAGGAAACTGAAAACCGTTCGGACAGTTTTCCGACAGGTAGTTGAATGTGATTCCGGCTGCTATAATTCCCAAATGATTGCCTACAGGTGCATCAATATATTGATTATAAGCTGACTGTTCGGCGTATGCCAACATTTGTTGCTGTGCATCGAGCAGTTTTTTATACTGAAGTCGAGCTAAGGCAGGGAGCAGGACGAAACGTTGTTTCCCGTCGGACGGAAAGCTCAACGTATTTTCCGGTTGTGGCTGACGCGTAGTGATACCCGAACGCGAATGGGCCATCCGTGTGGTAATACGTACCAAAACGGGATAACCGAGTTTTTCGGAAAGGTCGAATCCATCGTAAACCATATCGTAGGCCTCCTGTTGATTGGAAGGTTCGAGCATGGGAATCATGGCATAATTACCGTATACCCTGCTATCCTGTTCATTTTGTGATGAGTGCATGGAAGGGTCGTCGGCCACGACGACAATCAGTCCTCCGTGGATACCGCTGATAGCGGCATTCATAAAGCAATCGGCAGCCACATTCAGGCCTACATGTTTCATACAGCATAACGACCGTTTGCCTGCATAACTCATGCCTAATGCCGTTTCCATCGCCGTTTTCTCGTTTGTACACCAACGGCTGTGAATCCCTTTTTCGCGGGCGATGCCCGAGTGTTGGATATACTCCGTTATTTCGGTTGATGGAGTACCCGGGTAGGCATAAACGCCCGATAGTCCTGCATCGATAGCTGCCTGTGCGATGGCTTCGTCGCCCAATAACAATAACTTTTCCATAGTGTCAGTTTATGATAAGTATCACATCGCTTTCCAATACCGAATCGCCTGTTGTGCTGAAGATTTTCCCGACTGTTCCCTCATAATCCGATTCAATATGATTTTCCATCTTCATAGCTTCCAGCACATACAATACTTGTCCTTTTTGTACTTTCGCGCCTTCTGTTACACAAATATCAAGGATGATACCGGGGAGGGGAGGCCTCACTTCACGGGCTGATTGGGTTGCCGCAGGTTTCACGACAGGCGTATTGATTGGTTTGGCAATCAATTTGGGGGTCGAATGGATACTCATCTGTGTCGGGTTGATGACCAACCCTTCTACTTCGACCTCAAAATCTTCATTGTTGACTGTTACCTGTGCTTTGGTGTCCTCAACTTTGCGAATATGGACTTCATATTCAGCCTCATTGACTTTTATTTTATAATTCATCTCTTATTTTTTATGGGGATATTGTCTTAATCCGTATATTTTCGAATTCCACGGTGAATACATTTTCGATACCCTGTCGATGGTCAGCATCATTATTTCGTTATGATACAGACATTCCGAATACTTGAATAATGCGATGGCGATAGCGGCTAATTGATCGTTGGTAATTACCTTGTTGTCTTCCTGCATACGTTGTAATGTAAATTTCGTGGCAAAGATAGGGTTTTCAATTGAAAATTGAAAATTGAAAGTTGAAAATTAATTCATCGTATGCCCCGTCGGTTGAGTTCGGCGTGGTAGCGTTCGGCATTTCTGTTGTGTTCGGAAAGGGTGACGGCAAAGTTATGGCGGCCTGAAAAGTCCTCTTTTGCACACATATACAGGTAATTATGCTTTTGGTAGTTCAACACGCTTTCTAATCCTATAGTCGATGGGATCCTTAACGGGCCTGGCGGTAATCCCGTATACAAGTAGGTGTTATAGGGTGAGTCGATCTGCAGGTGTTCGTATAAAAAACGTTGGATGGCAAAGTTTCCCCAGGCATACTTAACGGTCGGGTCGGCTTGCAGAGGTATACCTCTGTAAAGGCGGTTGATGTAAACTCCTGCAATAGTGGGATATTCGTCGGCCACAGCCGATTCTTCTTCAACGATGGAAGCTAAGATGGATACTTCAAGAGGGGTTAGTCGTATCTGCCGTGCCATATTACGGCGGTCTTCCGTCCAGAAAGCATCGTACTCGCGTTTCATGCGTTCGACCAACCGCTCAGCTGAAATGTTCCAATATACTTCGTAGGTATTGGGGATAAACATAGCTTTGATGGTAACAGGTGTGAATCCCAACGACTCACAATAAGACGGATCATCTAATAAGGCATTGAGTTCGTGACTTGTGATCATCAATTGTTCGCTCAACCTGTTTGTCAGGTCCTCTTTCAAGCGGATGTTATTGAAAGTGATCCGTACAGGTACTTGTTGGCCGCGCCGCAGGTTATTCAGCAGGTCGTAGTTGTTTGTGCCGGGTTCGACGGCATAGCGACCTGTTCGCATATTATCAGGATACTTCAGTATCCTTGCTACTTCCCGAAAAGAATTAATATTCAAACATTGGGCGGAATCCTGCAATTGAAGGCATAAGTGTTTGAAGTCTTTCTCAGGATATATGTAAATGTATGTCGTTCGGGTGGCGTCGAAGTTTGGATAAAGGAAGAAATAATAACCCCATCCGCCACAGATAACACATATCACAATACATAATACAATGATAACAGTTATCAGGCAACGTTTCAATAATCTTTTCATTCCATATATAAATAGCTATTCCCACCTGTAAACAATCCGGTAATTGCCGTTTGAAATCTCGTTCGATGCTGTGTTAAGATATTGAATATCATCAATTGTATAGTCGTGCACGTTATCGGGCAATTGCAATAAAGCCGTACTTCCGGGAGGAATTATCAGGTTGAGGTGTATCATGCCTTCCTTGAGTTCCCAATTGACGGTTACGGTGCCATAAGGCGTTTCTTTGGTCGTATTGGCCCATGTGATGCCTGCAGGAACCTGCGGGGAGATGATTACACGCTTATATCCCGGGCAAGATTCGTCGGGGCGTATGCCACCAATGGCCTGGTAAAACCAGGAGCCGATGCCATTATAACAATTGTGAATCCGACTTCGGTTACCATTCCAGTGCTCCCATGTGGCAGTAGCGCCATTTTCGATCATATACAAATAGCCCGGATATGTTTTCTTTTTCAACATCCCGTATACCCAATCGGCTGCATGGTTGACGGTTGCCCATTCGGTTAATATGGGGATGCCTACCAATCCGGTCGCCAAGTGTCCGTTTTTGTTCAGTTCCGTTTCTGTATACAAGGTATTGATTACCTTTGGAACAAGCTCCTGTGGAGTGACATGTGCCAGCATCGGATAGATAAGATCTATCTGTGAGCGTGTTGCATAGCTGTTGTTTTCACTGTCGAAAAAGCGTTCTTGAATCAATTGGCGAAGTTGTTCCTTTTGTGCTGCAAACACAGCTGCTTCGTCATTTTTTCCTAAGCATGTTGCGATTTTTTCCATCGTGGCATAACAATCGCTGACGAAACAGTTATTAACCAGATCGACCGAAGGTTTAGCTGTCTGATCGACACCATCGGGTGTAGCCCAGTCGCCAAGGTACCAGTTCCGGTAGTTCGTATTCGGCCATTGCTGTAATAAACCGTCGACGGTATATGTATTCACATATCCGAGCCATTGTTTCATCACCGGATAATACTTCTCTATCAACCGTGAATCGCCATAATTGATATACGTCTTCCATGAGGCCGTGATGATAAATCCGCACCAGAAAGGCCCTCCGCCTGCCGAATATGGATTGGGGGCTGTATGGGGCATACCTCCGTCTTCGCGGATACAGTCAGCCCACGCCTGCATCCAGTTGGAATACAGTGGCGCCATGTCGAACATCGTTTGCGCTGTTTGGGTCGAAGCATTGCCATCACCTCCATAGCCAAGGCGTTCGATCTGAGAGCAATCTACTATATACCCACCCAAGCTAAGGCACTGCAACGTATATTGTATCATATCATGGATAACATTCATCTCAGGGTCTGAACATTCAAACGACGAAGCTGTTTGATAATTCGTACGGATCAGATGCGCCCGGATATCGGCTGGCGAAGGTGGTACAGGCAGGTTGGACAGTTTGATATATTGATAGCTGTGGTAATTGAATTTGTTGCCGAATACTTCTCCTTTTTTGCCTGATGCGATGTAATAGTCGGTATGTCCCTGTGTCACAATTTTTCCGTCGTCCAAATGATCACTGTATTCCATCTCTATTTCCTGTCCTGCTTCTAATGGAGGAAATTGTATCTCAATCCAGCCGGTAATTGCCTTTCCCATATCTACCAACCAGGTATCATCACCCATAGCGCTGATGCGTGCTGCGTGTAAACTTCCCTGCATACGGTTTGGCTGGGTCATGGTTGGCGAAACAGCATGAGCAGGTACTTCAATTTCCTTTACTGCCACCCATGTAAGCGCATCCAATGTAGCTGCTTTCAAATCTTCAGGCACCTGAACGGCATCGACACGTTCTCCTCCGAACCGTCCTGCCCGCCATGTACCGATTCCTGTACGTCCGCTTTCGCGACATGTCCACGACGCATCCGATGTTAACAGTGTGCTCCACTGACCGTCTTGCCATACATCCAATTGAGCCTTCACCAACGGACCTTCATACACAACACCCGGCAGACGGGGTTGATACCAGCCACGTGCCAACCAGATTATCAGATCGTTGCGTCCCTTGCGTACATACGTTGTGATATCATACGTAACAGCCTGCGAACGCTTGTCGAATTGCGATACTGCAGGCGACAATACATCATCTCCCACTTTGGTACCGTTGACATATATTTCGTGATAACCTAACGAATTGACATGTAAAAACATTTTCCCACCACTTGATTTCACGTCGAACTGTTTCCGCAATAACGGGCTTTCGGGATTGCCTGTTTCCGTCGACATTCCGATATAAGCGCCTTTCCAGTCGGACGGCGTCAGCAAACCTACCCCAAAGGAAGCTACATTGCTCCAGACAGGCTTATTGTTGTTTTCGTCCCATACACCGACTTTCCAGTATGCAAACGAACGCGCCTGTAAAGCCTTTCCCTGGTAAGGAACCATGACTGAAGTTGGTGATTCCACTTTCCCCGAGTTCCATAAATCTGCTTTCCCGTCTTTCAACAAACTAATATCCGAAGCCACCAATACTTGATAGGCTTGCTGATGGTTACCTTGCTGAGTTGTTGCCATCTTCCAACTCAAATGCGGCGTTGTGTTATCAATAGCCAACGGGTCGGTCAGGTTTTCGCAACGCAGATCGTAAATTTGATATGGGTTGGAACAACTTGATAATACTAAGATAATCAAGGAGATAGAAATATATATATTTTTCATAAAGTTACGTATTATGTGTCAGGATTCTTATTTCAGGTTATAACGACTGTGAGATCAGATGATCTGTTCCAATCCTTGCAACGTACCTGCTAATTCATTATCCGTCAATGTGTAATTTGACAGGTCGCCTGCGATATACTGTTCATAAGCCGTCATATCAATCAGTCCGTGTCCCGACAGATTAAATAATATCGTTTTGGGGCGTCCTTCCTTTTTCGCCTGTTCGGCTTCCTGAATGGCCACAGCAATTGCATGGGCTGATTCGGGTGCCGGGATAATTCCTTCCACGCGTGAAAACAACATGGCCGCTTCGAATGTATCTAACTGATTTACATCAACGGCTTCTATTAAATTGTCCTTACGCAACTGGCTGACAATTGATCCTGCACCATGATAGCGTAATCCGCCTGCATGGATATGAGCCGGTGCAAACGAATGGCCGAGTGTGAACATGGGGAGTAAAGGCGTATAACCTGCTTCATCGCCGAAGTCGTATTGGAATTGTCCGCGGGTGAGTTTCGGACACGAAGCCGGTTCGGCAGCTATCAGACGGATTTCTCTACCTGCAGTTAACTTATGCCGCAAGAATGGAAAAGCAATACCTGAAAAGTTGGAACCTCCTCCGAAACAACCGATTACTATATCAGGATATTCATCGGCCATCGCCATTTGCTTTTCGGCTTCCAACCCGATGACCGTCTGATGGAGCATCACATGATTCAGGACGCTACCCAATGTGTATTTGCAGTTGGGTGTCTGCATGGCCAACTCAATCGCTTCCGAGATAGCCGTACCGAGACTTCCCTGATAGTTCGGGTTATCTGTCAGTATCTTACGGCCTGCTTTCGTGCTCATACTGGGTGAAGCGATTACCACTGCCCCGTAGGTCTGCATGATAGAGCGACGGTATGGTTTTTGTTCATAGCTGATCTTCACCATATAAACGGCCAATTCCAAGCCGAACGCTTTGGCTGCATACGCCAGGGCAGCGCCCCATTGACCTGCGCCTGTTTCGGTTGTGATATTGGTAATGCCTTCTTTTTTACAGAAATACGCTTGTGCAAGGGCTGAGTTTAACTTATGTGAACCAACGGGACTGACACTTTCGTTTTTGAAATAAATATGTGCCGGCGTATCCAAGGCCTTCTCTAATCCGAAGGCACGTACCAATGGGGTAGGGCGCCATATCTTGTAGAGGTCGCGTACTTCATCAGGTATTTCAATCCAGGGGTCGGTTACATTCATCTCCTGGGCAACTAATTCTTTGGCAAACAGCGGATACCAGTCTTCGGCCGTCATTGGTTGTTTCGTGCCCGGATGCAAAACGGGAAGCGGTTTTTGCTTCATGTCCGCAGCAATATTATACCATGCTGTGGGGATTTCTTTTTCTTCTAATAAAAATTTCTTCGTACTCATATTATTTGCAGATTAAAAACAGTTAATAATTCATCGCACTAATGCGATGCAAATATAACCGGAATTTTCCACATTTCATCCAGACAGATAAAAAAACCTTCGTATTACTTAATTTGCAACCCTCTGCTCATCCCGTTCATCGGCATTTGTAATGCCTTTACATCCCTGCTCTGCTCCTGTTCGTTTCCTAACGAGCGGTATATGGTTGATTATCAACTCTTAGTTAGGAAACGAGGAGAAGCAGAGAAATATTTATTGCGAATTACAAATCCGAATCAACGTGAGCATCTTCAATTTCTTCTATTTCTTCAATTTCTTCTATTTCATCATCTTCCTCCTCTTCCATCAGAAAAGGGTCAACAGGCGGCGGGGGACCTGAATGACGATAATAGAAAGCGAAGACAATCCCTGTAATCAATCCCGACAAATGGCCTTCCCACGAAACTGAAGTGTCCTTAAATAACGAAGGGAAAAACGCCCATACGAATCCACCGTACAAGAAAGCAACCAACAAGGCAAATGCCATCTGGCGAGGTACTTTGCGAATGATGCCACTGATAAAATGAAAGGCAGCCAACGCATACACTAATCCGCTGGCGCCGATATGTACCGAATCGGCTCTTCCCATCAACCAGGTCATCAGGCCGCTTGTCAGATACAAAACCAACAAAATCACCTGTGATTTTTGTTGATAAAAGAGATATAAACCGAATATCAACAAAAACAGCGGTGGCGTGTTGGACATCAAATGGGAGATTCCTTCGTGCAGTAACGGCATCGTAACAATACCAATTAACCCTTTCCATTCCAATGGATAAAGACCGAATTGTGTCAATTTAACAGCAGATATTTCTTCTGTCAGAAACACAATCCATGGGATCGAAAGTAACAACAATGCACAAATCGCAGCCCAATATGTCTCTTTTTTGTCGGAATCCATCTCTTTATTAATTAGTAATCATTTAAATCTATCTATCTTACGGTCTTCTTCTACTCCGGAAAGACAATTTCCAATTGCTGCTGGTCGAGGATCATTTTTTTCTTTTTTGGTTCGGTTAATATTTTGCGTATATGTTCGGGGGTTATTTCGTTTACGGTATGGACAGGCAATTCACGGCATGTGATAAAATACTGTGCTTTTTTCATTACCACGCCGATTTTTTTCAACTGCGCTGAAGTCAATGTACCGTATCGCCTGGAGGTTACAATCAATTTGGCCGATTTAACGCCTATACCCGGCACGCGTAACAGCATGGCATACGCTGCTTTATTGATATCTACCGGAAAATGTTCGGGATGACGTAATGCCCATGATAACTTCGGGTCGATTTCGAGGTCGAGATTCGGAAAACTGTCATCTACAATTTCATTGACATTAAATTCATAAAAACGAAGCAACCAATCGGCCTGATACAGGCGGTTTTCGCGAACTAATGGCGCCTGTTTGATGGCAGGCAAGCGGGTATCGTAAGCGTTGACGGGGATAAAACCCGAATAATAAACCCTTTTCATACTTGGACGCTGATACAGGGCTGACGAAACGCGCAGTATATCCTTGTCGCTTTCGGGCGAAGCGCCGACTATCATTTGTGTGCTTTGTCCTGCCGGAACAAATCGGGGCGCATGACGGAACTTACGTCGTTCTTCGAGGCTCTGCATCATGCCCTGCTGAATGAAACGCATCGGAGTGAATACGCTTTGAAAGTCTTTATCGGGCGCTAATCGTTGGAGGCTGGTTTCGTTTGGGATTTCGAGATTCACGCTCATCCTGTCGGCATACTGTCCGCCTTCGCTGATTAATTCCCGACTGCATCCCGGTATGCTTTTCAAGTGAATGTAACCGTTGAAGCGATGAACCGTACGAAGGTCTTTGGCCACACGTACCATTCGTTCCATCGTATAATCGGGATTACGCACGACTCCCGAACTGAGGAAAAGACCTTCGATATAATTACGGCGATAAAATTCAATCGTGAGGCTTACTATTTCACTTACGGTAAATGTTGCCCGCGGAATGTCATTGCTCCTGCGATTGATACAGTACGCACAATCATAGATGCAGTAATTGGTCAGCATGATTTTCAANAGCGAGACACAACGGCCGTCTTCGGTAAAACTGTGACAAATTCCCATTCCACCGACCGTATTGCCCAATCCTTTGGATGGATTGTTGCGAACTGTTCCACTGGAAGCACACGAAACATCATATTTCGCCGATTCAGCCAATACGTGGAGTTTTTCTAAAATCGTCTCGTTTATCATCTCACAAAAATACAAATTTTTATTTAGCAAATAGGCCGGGTAGTTACAAAAAGAACGGCATCGTATTATTTTTTCAAAAAAGAATGTCACAGTGACGGAGGAATTGACATAAAAAAGTTTTTTTGAATATCTCTCAACTTGCACTATCTTTGAGGCGTTTTAATGATAAGCATGAATGCGGATTTTATTTTAGAAGAATTACAATCGGTTGGTACGCCTGAAAAAGCGGCTATTCTGCAACGTTTTTTCAAAACAGGCCCCGGACAATATGGCGAAGGCGACGTTTTCATCGGGGTTGTTGTGCCGCATACGCGCAGCATAGCTCGCTCCAATAGCGGAACGCCTAAAGAAGATATAGCCAAACTGCTTCAAAGCAAATACCATGAAGCACGTTTGTGCGCCTTACTTATCCTTGTAGAGCGGTTTAAGAAAGCGCCGGAAGAAGAAAAGACTGTGATTTTTAATTTTTACCTGAAAAACACTTCCCAAATTAACAATTGGGATTTAGTCGACCTGACCGCCCCCAAAATCGTCGGCGAATACCTGCTTGATAAAGACCGTGCTATTTTGTATCGTTTAGCCGAAAGCGATAATTTATGGGAGCAGCGCATCGCGATTGTCTCCACCTATACATTAATTCGCAATAATGATTTTACCGACACCTTCGAGCTATCGAAACGATTCTTAACCCATAAACACGATTTGATGCACAAAGCCGTCGGCTGGATGCTGCGCGAAACCGGCAAGCGCGACCCCAAAGCGCTGACGGATTTTCTCGAATCATTTGCGCCTGTCATGCCCCGTACGGCATTACGTTACGCCATAGAACATTATCCCGAACCCGAACGACAATATTTTCTGAAAAAGAAATAATACGTATGTCCCCATGACATACTCCTCTGGCATTTTTTATTCGAATTTTTCTTTTTTCAAAGAAAAATCGTAACTTTGCGCAACAAATTTTCAAAGATATGAAATATTTTTATTGTTTATTATTAACTGCTTTGAGCTTGTTGATGTTATCATGTACGGGTAATAAAAAGGCTGATTCAGCAATTGCCAACGAAGCCGCCCCGGCAGTTGAGTCCGATGAAGAAGGTGAGGATAGGGGATATATCGTACAGGTAGGGGATATGGCTCCCGAGTTTACAATAACAACTACTACGGGCGAAACCGTGAAACTGTCAGATTTACGGGGACGTATCGTAATGCTGCAATTTACGGCAAGCTGGTGTGTCGTATGTCGCAGGGAAATGCCTTTTATTGAACGTGATATCTGGCTCAAACACAAAGACAATGCCAATTTTGCCTTATATGGGATTGACCGCGACGAACCGTTGGAAACAGTCAGGGAATTTGCCGTTCAGGCAGGTATCACTTATCCGTTAGCACTCGACCCGGGTGCCGATATCTTTGCATTGTATGCCGACCGTTCAGCCGGTATCACACGTAATGTGATTGTAGATAGTGAGGGTAAGATCGCGTTTCTCACCCGATTGTATGATGAGGAAGAGTTTGCAGCCATGTGTCGAAAAATTGATGAATTGTTGAATTAAATATATTTATGCCTTTAAAATTACAACAAAATCTTCCTGCAATCGAATTATTGAAGAAAGAGTATATCTTTGTTGAAGAGTTTTCAGATATTTCAGGTCAGGATATACGACCGCTCCGTGTGGTTGTATTAAACCTGATGCCTCTGAAAATCACGACAGAAACAGATATCATCCGATTGCTCAGTAATACACAGCTTTATATTGAAATTGATTGGATGAAAATCAAAAATCACACATCCAAAAATACGTCTGCCGAACATATAAATACGTTCTACAAAGACCTTGAAGCGTTGAAAGACAGGCATTATGATGGAATGATTATCACGGGTGCGCCGGTGGAAACGTTGGATTTTCATGATGTGACTTATTGGGACGAACTGACCCGGATTTTTGACTGGGCACGAGCCAATGTGGGTTCCACATTTTATATATGTTGGGCTGCACAAGCGGCGTTACATCATTTTTACGGTGTGCCTAAATATACATTGCCGGCAAAGATGTTTGGTGTCTTTACCCATACGATGAATGAACCTCATCTTCCGATTTTTAGGGGTATGGATGATGCATTTTTTGCTCCGCATAGCCGTCATACGGCAATTTACAGAGAAGATATCCTCAAAGTGCCCGAACTGACTTTGCTCTCCGAAAGCAAAGAGGCAGGCGTATATATGGTGTTGTCGCGCAAGGGACGCGATTTTTATATTACGGGTCATTCGGAATATGCACCCCACAGGCTTCATGATGAATATATTCGCGATGTAAACAAGGGATTACCCATCACCGTTCCTGTTAATTATTATCCTGCTGATGATGTTTCCCAACCACCCGTAGTCCGTTGGCGAAGCCATGCAAATTTACTGTTTACCAACTGGTTACATTATTATGTTAATAAGGCGGATTGCTTTTTTAATACCCAATAATGAATCAATTGGGAAAATATTTTGGGATTTATGGAAAAATAGGTGTTTTTGTACTGAAAATTATTCTTCCTCATAATAATATGAATAATCTATACCTTTCATAAACATTTCGCGACTGTGGATTTCATCGGTCAGGGCATTTTTAATCAGGTTTTTCAAATTATTGCTATTCACACCGCTTCTTACCATTGCATTAAGATAATCTTTTTTGCCAATCCTGCTCCAATCCACGCATTTATTCAGGCGTTTCTTAAATATCAAATCCAACCAAATCCTTGTGCTTCTTCCGTTGCCTTCCATAAAGGGATGAGCAATGTTCATCTCCACATATTTATTGACAATTTCGTCGAATGTATTTTCGGGCATTTTTTCAATTTGCTTTAAGGTGTTGCCGAGAAAATGCGAAACTGCAAACTGAAAACCGCCTTTTGAAATGTTTTTCTGTCTTATCTGTCCGGCGAAGTCATAAAGCCCGCCGAAAATATAGGCGTGAATTTGTTGTAAACCTTTGGCTGTTCCTACTTCAATATTGTCAATAAAAGAACTCTCAAACAGTGCGTATGCCTTCGTTTTACTTTTTCCATCGATACTTTCGTCACTAAAAGTAAACCAATCGATAAAACGGTTTGCCTTTTTACCGGGAAATTGTTTACCGAGTAAAATAATTCCATTATAATCAAACACATCGGTTAAATACCGTTTACCGTCGTTTGCAAGAAGTTTCAGTTGGTTAGTATTACTACCCAACTCGCTGTTTTCTTTTTTCAACTTCGCTTTGAGATATTTCCAATANTTCCGTGTTTTGTTGTAATCGTCCTGGTCGGTAAGAACGGCGATAATATCTAAAACAGAAAACCACCACTTGGCATTTTCCTCATCCCATATAGCCCGCACTTCTCTGTCGTCAAAAAAACGAATGGATATTTTTGTTTTATTGTTCATTCTCGGGGTTAATAAATCTTTCATAATGGTTCTTTGTTTTTGAATTACACCACGAAGATACAACTTTTTTTTGAAAATATAACTAAAACTTATTTTTTATTAAAACTCCCGCTTGACCGAACGGGGTTGAAAATCGAGATAAAGCCGAACGTATGATTTTGATTATAAACAGGCGCATCGTCCATCAGATAAAGCGTCTGGTCGTTTGTGCCGCCGCGGATGTTGAGGTTCGATGAGCCTTCCATACCCGAAGATACGCCGGGCAGAAACTGCATCGCCTTGATGATATCGCGCTCACCGAGAAACAGCGGCGATACGGACAGTTGCGACAGGTTGACCCGCATATTACATAACCCTTTGCTTTCTACGTTTCTTGTCTGTTCCGGCGTCACAACGACTTCCGACAATTCAAATCCTGCTTCGAGTGCTATCGAAACGATGGTGTCCGACCCGACCGAAACAGTTTCATTGAAATTCCGAAAACCGGTATAAGAAACCGTCACCTGATGAGAGCCGGTCGGCACGCGCAGACTGTAAAAGCCATACGCATTGGAAAGTACCGTCGCCATGCATCCTTGCGATAAATATCAGATTATCCAGATAGGTTATGTTTCGGTTTTTGATACGCATATATTCTTCGTAATACGAACTTCCAACATCTTCGTCTTTCAGTTGGCTGGCATTAGACCGGTTTATAACATCCAACAGGACATTACTTGCAAACAATTCGAAACTTTTTACTAACGAGTCGCCATTTAATACGCTGTAAGCAAGCACAAAAACAAGCATTGTGTCGGCACACAGTCCGTCGAACAGTACATGGTCGTCTTCCATCAGCCTGACATGCAGGTTTTCAGCCGTATGGTACACAAAGCCTGTATCTGTCCTGTCAATGGTGTAAAAATAGACACATACCGGCTTTTCGGGATTCAGAAAACTGTTGACAACCAGCCTGTTCGGCTCGTCGATATTCGTCTGTTTTAAATCATAGTCAACCGTACATGCAGTTATCAGACAAAACAACAAGGTGTAAAAGAGGGGTTTTTGCATTACGCCTAAAATTTATACCCGAGATTTAGTCCGTAAGTCTGATTTTTTGCATTTCCATCAATCTCTTTTAATCCCCATTCACTGATTAAGCCGAAGGTATATTTGTTTTTAAATTCAAGCGTAA
>JGI24702J35022_10001319_pt1 | contig 15423 bp, 13 predicted proteins | sample TergutTh196P4_FD_35022 | JGI IMG/M metagenome (IMG submission 35022)
GGACCATGTTGGGCTATCCCCCTACCACGGTGATGGTACCGCTTTGGGTAGAGGCGGGCGCACAACAACCGGCCTTGCTGACATCTTCAAAATCATCACAAAATGCACAACTATGCGAATGGTCGGTACGTTTAAAACATAACTGTTTCATGATCGAACGAGGAAATGGTTGGCGCTATTTTTATTGGCCTCGATTGTATAACAACAACGTTACAGGTTATATACAACGCTTAAAACCAATCGAAGACAAAATTTACGACCACTTCCTGCCAAAGATAGATCAGTGGAGACAAAACAATAAGATTGACCTAAACGAACTAAGTCAATCTTATAATGAAGTCTCTCAATGGATTCGGGAAGCGTACGGCGCTATTCAATCAACAGATCGGTAAAAGCATTCTGAACCGAATAGTTTTCATCTCCGGCCACCACCTTTACCGCTGAAGTTGATTTATTATGTCATTTACCTTTTTTAAATTGTCAATCAGTGCCTTAAAGCTCAACTTTTCTCCGTAAATCATACTTTCCGACATTTCGACATAGTCCTTTTCCCAAAGGGATAACACGCTTTCGGGTGGAATGATATTTATAAATTGGGGCTCGTGTTTTGCGTAATCAACTCCGCCCAAATGCGAAAATTTGTCACGGTGTGCAACGATTGTCTTGTATAAATTTCTGTCCGACAACGCTTTTTGAAAATATGGTGTCTGTGATATTTTTTCAATATCGTACAAATGCCGACTCAAACGCGCTACTCGTCTTTTTTCTGTTGGTCGCTGATATTCTTCATGCAAAAGGAAAATTTTTTCCAAAAATGTACGTTCTACATTGACGGTTGGAATTATTATCTCATTGTCGGCAAAAGATTTATTACTATAATTTTCCGCTACCAAAGTTTTGAATGTACAGGGCGAAAATGGCTCTTTGAGCGAGCGACTACCTATTTCGACCAACACGCCCGGTCGCAAATAAATGTCTTTTTCAGTCAATTTAGGGTAGTAAATTTCGATTATGAGCGGGTCTTGGTCGTGATTGACTACTTCTCGATATTTTACCAAAACATCGCTAAAGCCTAATTCATTGTATCTCTGTTGCAATTTGGGTGTAAATTCTTCGGTCAAAAATTTGTAAGAGGCGTAGCGTAATGTACTGATTTGCGTTTTGCTTAATTCGCCAGCAAAACCTAAAAATTCTCTATCTAAAGCTAAATCAATATCTTCACTAAAGCGTTCGATTATTTTCCACGCTTTTGAAAGAGAAGTCCCTCCTTTGAAAATCAGCGATTTGGAATAATCCATTGAAAAAATGATTGCCAAAGTGTGTGTTACCCACCAATCTTTTTCAACAGCAGGCATTTTCAAGTCGTGTTTGTCAGTTATTGCCTTAAAACAAATTAATTTATCGTTGTCAGAAAGTTGCAGCCATTCTTCTAAATGTTTAAAATCAACCATTTTGTTTCTCTTTTTTGTTGGTTAATAATTCACGAATCCAAACAGGGGCAAGCAGTAAATCGTGTTTCAAATGTGCGGGATTTTCGTTTTGCAAAACAGTTTTTATATGTGCGATTTCTTCGTCTGTTATGTTCCCTTTTCCTAATGAACGTAACGCTTGAACGGCTAACATACTTATTTCGCCTTTGAATGCAAGGTTACGGGAACTTGCTTTTTTAAATTTGATTGTTTGTTTGCCGATTTTGACAAATCGGGCAGAAGTATCTGTATAATATACCACATTCATAGGTATTTGCGTAGTAAGTCCCAATTTATAGAGCGCATAACTACCTGTGGGAATGACTCGTGCCTTTTCTCGTTTGGCAATGGCAATCGCTATTTCGTCAATGCTCGGTAAAATCATACCAAAATTATCGTGCATTTTCGGCAGAGTATAAAAGCCTGTTGCGACACGGTATAATTTTTCCTCTTTTGTTAATCGTTCCAATGCTTTACTAACCGCTTTTGCATTGCCGAACTTTGCGAACATATCTACGGAAAACAGTAAATCGTTTTTTGCCCGTCTTATCTTTCTATATATTTTTGTTTCAATACGTTCAATCATATTTATTTAATCATTCTTGTCGCAAATATTGTAATAATTTGCGACAACAAAGATACAATTTTTTTTAAAATGCAAACCATAGAATAAAGAGTCGAAGTCAGGAAAGATCGATCAATGGATTCGGGAAGCGTACGGCGCTATTCAATCAACAGATCGGTAAAAGCATTCTGAACCGAATAGTTTTCATCTCCGGCCACCACCTTTACCGCCCTGATCCCCTTGGGAGGAGTAAATGTCAAACAACCGTATTCCAAATCCCCAACCTTAATAAAGTTCTCTCCATCTATTGAGTACGCCACATATCCCGACTCCACATAGTAAATCGGAATATTAGGTATCCCTGTATATATGGTAATTATTTCGCAATCAAGTGCCTCTTTAAATCGATACACCAAAAAATCATCTTTTTTAAGCGGCCCGATTGATCTTACGTATGTGTTCTCTTTATAATCAGTAATATATTCAAAAGAAGATCCGGGTTGCAGCGCAAAAGACGCCTCTACCGTTGTTGCCGGACTTTGGTACTTTTTTTGCGCCCCTGCAACGACAGGACTTACGTACCGGTCACGATAAAAAGTGGCAAAACGATATGTCGACGGCTCTTGCGTAACCACAGGGCCATGAACGATTGGTGAAAAGGTATTCGGATCCATTTTATCCCCTTGATAACGTACTACCGACCAAGGAAATGGAGGTGTAACCGAAATTTTCCCGTCACTATAGGTCACTATGGGAGGCGGTACACGAAAAGCGATGCCCATCTCATACAACCTGTCAAAATGGGTACGACCGATCCGGGTGTCAAACGCTTCCCATGAACGTAACGCTTGCGGCGTCCAAGCCAATTCGGCCAAAGCACATAAGCGTGGATATAGTTGATACTCAGGAAATCGATGCGGTCTATCTAACAGTTCGCCCCACAAACCGGCCTGTACGCCCAGCAACAGAGACGCCTCTTTTGTGCCCAACTCGGCTGTGCCTACAGGATCAAGCGAATAGGTTCGCTCCATAGTCACGATTCCCGCCCAGCTATGGCCGCGCTCCTGAGGAGATTGCTTCATGTCCAAATAGGTATACGATCCGGGCTGAAAAACCACAGAAACTCCTTTTTGGATCGCATCCATTCCTTTTTGAACGTTTCGCCATGCCGTAACCGCAGTATGGGGGCTCAATGTACCGCGATCCGCCACTTCGTCCCATCCCATCATCTTTTTACCATGCTTTTCTACAATCTGTTCCACCCGTTTAACAAAATATGTTTGTAGATCCATAATGTCGCTATATCCCTCATTGGCCATTAACGCCTGGCAATGCGGGCACACCCTCCACGGAGCCGGATTCACTTCATCCCCTCCAATGTGTATATATTCGCCAGGGAACAAAGAGGCAACTTCGCCTATAATGTGGTCGATCATGGTATAATTATCTTCACGAGCCACGCACCAAAGATTGAGGTTCTCTCCATTCACGCTTAAACTAAGGTCGTTACTTTCACATTTAATCTCCGGATAACATGCCACGGCAGCCTTTGCGTGTCCGGGAAGCTCCACTTCGGGAATAATCCGGATGTGGCGCTTTTGGGCATATTCCACAATATCTTTGATCTCTTGTTGCGTATAAAATCCCCCGTAGCGTTTGTTCCCCGATCCGTACGATGGCGGCAACACCTCATCCGGTCCGCGCCATGCACCCAACTCCGTGAGCTTGGGATACTTTTTGATCTCAATCCGCCACCCGTTGTCGTCTGTCAGGTGCCAGTGAAACACATTGAGTTTGTGCATCGACATCCAATCCAAATATTTTTTAACGGTAGCTGTGTCGTAAAATTGGCGCGACACATCCAACATCATCCCTCGATGTCCAAAACGCGGATAATCTGTAATCTGCAAGCAAGGGATCTCCCACCTCTCCCATCCGGTAATGTTTCCGGAATAGATCGTGGCAGGAAAAAGCTGCAATAAAGTTTGTACCGCGTAAAACAAACCTGCTTCGTCTGCGGCTACCATCTTTACATTGTGCGTGTCCACGGTAAGCTGGTAACCTTCGGAAGGGATATTTATATTATTATCAATCAAATCCAGCACAATATCTGCGGAACTCGATTGACTTTCCGGATCATCAACCGAAACAACGGGCAATATGTATGACGTGGCCTTACGGAGTATGGACGCCAAATAGTGCGCGCTCTCTGCCGCATCTGAAACAACAAAGATCCGGCTCTCCGGTTGCAGGCAAAAGATCCCCTCGCGTGGTTCTATTTGTACAGGTAAGGGAATCAGATCCAAATGATGTTGAGAAAATGCCGTAACGGATAAGGTGCTGATCATTGCCATGACAATGAAAAATCTTCGCATATTATATATATAAGGTATGATTACTGTAATGGATACAATAGATAAGGTTCGCGATCTATCTTAAATTGAGCTACTTCATCCTTCCAACACTCCTTAATTTCATCAGCGCCCTTCCCCTCTAAGATCATGGTACGGGCGTACGATACGCCAACCAAGCGTTCAAACGAACTGCGGAAAAACGCTTCCCCGATTCCTGTATTTTGGTGGAGGTTTTGGTAGGCATCCACCACATATTTTAACGTAAAACCATCTTTAAAAATCACTTCATCAGATGGTTCTGTCCTAAGATCCACACCGAAACAGAGCAGATCTTTTTGTGGCGGATTGGGCGCAGCATCCACAGAAACAGGCGTAAAGTTAAAGTCGTAACCACTCATTTGCGCGTGTCCGTAAAGTTGAAAAGGCGCCTCGGTTCCCCGTCCCAAGCTCACAACGGTTCCTTCAAAGGGGCAAAGCGCTGGATACAAATATATTGAACGATTATTAGGTAGATTGGGCGAAGGCGGCACAGGTAGTTGATACAATGTTTGATGGGTATAGTTTTGACACGTGATCACGGTAAGGTCGCACTGTATGCCATCTTTTAACCATTGTTTGCCGTTGATCATTCCGGCCAATTCTCCCAAAGTCATTCCATGTACCACCGGAATCGGGATAATGCCTACAAAAGATTTATGTAAATCCATGTCCAATATGGGCCCGTCTACATAGTGCCCATTAGGGTTAGGACGATCTAAAAGTATTAAAGGCACATGATTACGTGCACATGCTTCCATTAGGTAATACATAGATGTCATGTAGGTATAAAAACGAAGCCCTACATCTTGAATATCATAAATCATCGCATCCAACGCTTGCATCATCGAATCTGTGGGCATGTTTCGGCTTCCGTAAAGCGATACGATCGGAATGCCCGTTTGGGGATCGATTTCGTCTCCAACCCGACCTCCGGCGCTAATGGATCCGCGAAACCCGTGCTCCGGTGCAAAAATAATTTGCACATCAATTCCTAAGGAGATCAAAGTGTCCACTAAATGTGTTTGGCCAATAACCGCCGTGTGGTTGGTCAATATACCTACACGTTTTTGTTGTAACAGGTGAATGTACGCTTCTGTTTGTTCGGCGCCGGTAACTACAGGGTTGTCACCATGAGGTTGCGCACGACATACGGCAAACAAAAAGAAAAGTGTAATGCTAATAAATCCAATGCGTATAGACAATCTGCCGCTCCACGCTGGTGATGATGGGATCTTCGTTTCCAAAAAGTATTTCATATTCGTCGTTATTTAAATCCAAAAGTTCCAAAAACGGGGGTTTCATTGTGAGTGTACTAAAGTAAAGGAACATGTTGACGCCGTCCGTCTCGCTAATTAGGTAGTCAACTTCGGGATAGTGGCCGGATGTAAAGTAAAAATAGATCACCTGATTTTGTTGACTCCAAGTACCCGAGGCAATTTCTCCTGATACAAGTTTACATTTGAAGTGGCCATCTTCCTCAATAGTAATAGATTCCGGGTCTTTTGGCGTTTTTTCAATGATCGTCATGGCATCTTTAATTTTTTCATCAAGTTCTGGATAAAAGAGCATGGCGTCGGGGTTCCCGAAAACCCAAAAAGATTGATAACTCTCAGGGGATAGATTCCAAGTGCCAACAATTTCCGGTGGCGTGTACGGTTTATTGCAACCGGCTATAAAAAGTAAATTAAATAGGAGCAGACAAAATGGAAACAAATGGGGTGTTTTTTTCATGGTACAAATTTTTAAGAACAATATATGATGTATAGTTAAGATGCATATTTGATCCTTTTCGCTGCAAACTTACTAAAGAAAATTGATAATTACCACAAAAAATGGCTAAAAGGATAACGTCCCGCGTCTATTTCAACAACCATTTTATACAAGTCGTTCCGGAGTTTATCCATATTTGTCTTTTTTGTAGCAGATATAAAGATACAAGGTTGATGCGCTTTGGCCATCCACGTTTTTTTAAGATCGTCCAATGAATAATTTTCGGCGCATTTTTCTTGTAACGAATAGGGGTCGTATTCCGTATACGTGTAGGCATCTATTTTGTTAAATACCATAAACACAGGCTTATCCCCTGCTCCTATTTCCTTGATTGTTTGTTGAACAACCTGAATCTGTTCTTCAAAATTAGGGTGTGAAATATCGACTACGTGCATTAACATGTCGGCTTCACGCACTTCGTCCAAAGTACTTTTGAACGATTCAATCAATTGAGTGGGTAGCTTACGGATAAAGCCCACCGTATCGCACAAAAGAAAAGGCGCGTTTTCGATCACCACTTTGCGAACCGTGGTGTCTAAAGTGGCAAACAACTTGTTTTCGGCAAACACATCGCTTTTAGCTAAAGCGTTCATAAGTGTGCTTTTACCTACATTTGTATAACCGATTAAAGAGATCCGGACTAAATTTCCGCGGTTCCCTCTTTGAGACGCCATCTGGCGGTCAATCAATTTAAGTTGTTGTTTGAGACGGGAAATCTTGTCCAAAACAATCCGTCTGTCGGTCTCTATTTGGGTCTCTCCAGGTCCGCGCATGGTTACGCCGCCGCCCCGTTGCCTTTCCAAGTGGGTCCACATTCGGGTCAAACGAGGCAATAGATATTGATATTGAGCCAACTCTACCTGTGTTTTGGCGTATGCAGTTTTAGCGCGCATGGCAAAGATCTCAAGGATCAGGTTGGTCCTATCTACAATTTTACATTCAAGCGCTTTTGATATGTTTCTTAATTGGGAAGGCGTAAGCTCGTCATCAAAAATACACGTAGTAATCTCTTCTACTTTGATATGTGCACAAAGATCTTCCAAACGACCCGACCCGAGATAGGTCTTAGGGTTTGGAAAATCTAAACGTTGTAAAAAGGTTGCATCGCCTGTAATACCTGCCGTCTGTGCCAAAAATATCAATTCATCAAGATTCTCACGAATTTCGCGTTCACTGATCTGCGGGGTGATTACAGCTATAAAGATCGCTTTTTCAACAACCGGTGGTGTATGAATAATGGGCTTTGTGTTGAGCAGATGAAAAGTAAATGTTATCTAAGTTGGAAAATGATAGGGAAGTTGTATCTAACCTTTACAGGTTTATCCCGTTGACGTCCGGGTGTCCATCTTGGAGAGCTGGATACAACGCGGACCGCCTCTTTGTCCAATGCGGGATCTATACCGCGAAGTACCGTAACGTCTGTAACCCGACCATCGGTTCCCACCACAAAGGATAAGGTGACGCGCCCTTGTACTCCGTTCTCCTTGGCAACTTCGGGATACACAAGCCGCTCGTTTACCCAGGTCCTAAAGGAATTCTCGTCCCCGCCTTGGAATTTGGGTTTCTCTTCTACAATCTCAAAGCGGATCTCTTCTTCAACAATCTCTTCTTCAATATTGCCGGTGTTATACACAAAATCCCTGATTTCAATCCCTAAGTTTTTATTGTCCTCAGTATTGATGATTAACTCATGTTCGATCTTGATGTCGTCATCTACAATATCAAGAAAATCGGCTACGGTTGGCTCTTTAGGCATTTCGGGTGGCGGCGGGGGTGTCTCGCGTGTAATAGGAATCATCTCTTCTTCAATGATCACTGCTTCCGTATTGCGCATGGAATTTGACTGTTTTTCGTACGTTTTCCATTCAAATGCCAAGAATACAAGGGCTAATGCCACAATCATGCCAATTTCCCTAAACAAAATCTTTTTGTTTTCTAAGTCTGCTTTGGTTGATTTTTTAATTTCCATGTTATTTCTGTTTTAGCTTTTACTATTCGAATAAGGGTTTACGTTTATTTGAACTTGTAAAAGTAGGTAAATAATTGATAATTCCCAACACAAAATGTGTAAAAAATGTATAAAAGAATGTTAGAATTTTAAAAATCAGTGTTTTGAGTTTGTAAAATTTGATACGTATATAAATATTGATTGCAAGATTTGTGCCAAAAAGAGCAAAAAAAATCCGTGTATATAGTTACAACGGATTAACAAATTAAGTGGAGCATGTCGGAGTCGAACCGACGACCTCGTGCATGCCATGCAAGCGCTCTAGCCAACTGAGCTAATGCCCCAAATCCAAAATGCGGTGCAAATATAGAGACTTTTTTTGATTAAACCAAATGAAGCTCCTGAAGTACGTTGTTCATACTTCTTACGGCCGCAACACTCTGATCAAAAGCCTCTTTTTCCGAATGGTTTAGATCAAGCGTAATGATCTCTTCCACACCTGATTTACCAATACGTGCCGGAACGCCGATACATACATCATTGTGCCCATATTCACTGTTCAATGCCACGCAGCAAGGATACACCTTTTTTTCATCTAATAAAATAGAGCGAACCAAAACGGCTGCCGCTGTTCCGGGTGCATACCAGGCGGATGTCCCGATCAATTTTGTTAAAGTCGCCCCTCCCACCATAGTTTGCGCCACCACTTGTTCACATTGGGACGGATTTAATTTTTCCATCACCGGAACCCCCGTTACGGTGGCAAATCTGATAAGCGGGATCATAGTAGTATCTCCATGACCACCAATCACCATAGCATCAATTTCCTTTTGGTTGCTATTCAGTTCCCGACTTAAATAATAGGCAAACCGGTTGCTGTCTAAAATGCCCCCCATGCCTATAATCCGGTTTTTGGGCACCCCACTAATCTGATGCGTCAAGTAGGTCATGGTGTCCATCGGGTTTGAAATGATGATAATAAATGCGTCGGGCGCATATTGTAAAGCTGAGTCAACCACAGATTTTACAATTCCTGCATTGGTCCCGATAAGCTCTTCACGCGTCATGCCCGGTTTTCGTGGAATACCGGAAGTAACCACCACCACATCTGAATGGGCAACCGCCTCATAGTTGTTAGTTACTCCGGTAATCGTCGACAAAAACCCGCACATCTTGGCTGTCTGCATCATATCCATAGCTTTACCCTCTGCAAGACCCTCTTTGACGTCAAGCAGTACCAGCTCCGATACAAAATCCATAGTCGATAATACGTGCACACAAGTGGCGCCAACATTTCCCGCGCCAATAACAGTTACTTTTGACATAATATAAAATGATTAAATTTGAAAAATTTTTTGTTTACACTGCGAATATCGCAAAAAAAAGCACACAACAACATGATTTCATTTTTTACTCAAGATATTATATGTAAACTTCATCAAAAGAGGCTTTACATTAAGTGGTTAAATCAATTGATCCAACAACACGGGAAACAATCGGGCCACCTCTCCGTCATTTTTTGTTCCGATTCCTATATACGTGTACTTAATCGCAATTTTTTAAGCCATGATGACTATACTGACGTGATCACGTTTGACCATTCAGAGCTATATAATAAAGGTGAAATCTCCGGAGATATATATATTAGCATTGATACAGTAAAAATAAACGCCAAAGAGTTTGGCGCCAGCTCCTTTGAACAAGAATTGGTGCGTGTTATGGCACACGGAGTGCTGCATCTTATTGGATTTAATGACACCACACCCAATGAACAACAAATTATGACACAACAAGAAGATCTCGCAATCAGGCTATTTGAGATAAATTCCGAACAATAAAAGGATGTTTATATCTTTGCGGGATGAAAATCGAATACGATGTAATTGTTGTTGGAGCAGGTCATGCCGGTTGTGAGGCTGCCGTAGCTGCGGCTCGAATGGGGGCAAAGGTGTTGTTAATTACCATTGACATGACAAAGATTGCCCAAATGTCCTGCAACCCTGCTATTGGCGGAATTGCAAAAGGTCAGATTGTGAGAGAAATTGATGCGTTGGGCGGCTATACGGCAATTGTTGCCGATCGCAGTACGATTCAGTTTAGAATGTTAAACCGTTCTAAAGGTCCCGCCATGTGGAGTCCAAGAGCGCAATGTGACAGAATGATTTATAGCGCGCAATGGCGATCCGTTTTGGAGGAGACTCAAGGTTTACATATTTGGCAAGACACCGTAACCAATTTAGTTTTTGATGGCGATGCTATTTGTGGCGTTAAAACCGAATTGGGGATCTCTTTTTTTGCATCGGCTGTTATATTGACAGCAGGAACTTTTTTAAATGGTAAAATTTATGTCGGGAAAAACGTCTCAAAAGGTGGACGTGTAGGTGAACCAGCCGTGTCGGGAGTGACAGAATCTCTTCAAGAGCGTGGCGTTGTATCTGCTAAGATGAAAACGGGAACACCTCCGCGTATTGATGCGCGATCTATAGATCTTTCTAAGTTATCTGTTCAATACGGAGATGATGCCCCTGCAAAGTTTTCTTTCCTGCCTGTTTTGTCGTCTGTACAGCAGCAAAATGAGCAACGCCCGTGTTATATGGTGTATACATCTGAAAAGGTACATCAAATATTACGCAGCGGTTTTGAGGATTCTCCTATGTTCTCGGGTCGTATTACAGGTGTTGGTCCACGTTATTGCCCAAGTATCGAAGACAAGCTACGAATATTTTCTCAACGGGATCAACACCAATTGTTTTTAGAGCCCGAAGGCTGGACAACCAATGAATACTATTTGCAAGGTTTTTCGTCATCATTGCCGGCGGACATTCAATATCAGGCGCTTAGAGCGATCGAAGGATTTCAAAATGTGCGCATATATCGTCCAGGATACGCTATTGAATATGACTATTTCCCCCCTACCCAAATATTGCACACATTAGAGGTTAAATCTATACAAGGTCTCTACTTGGCTGGACAGGTAAACGGAACTACCGGTTATGAAGAGGCCGCGGCACAAGGGTTAATGGCGGGAATCAACGCTGTATTAAAGATAAATAAAAAGCCTCCGTTTATATTAAACCGTGACCAGGCATATATTGGCGTTTTAATAGATGATTTGGTAACAAAAGGTGTTGATGAACCTTATCGAATGTTTACTTCAAGGGCTGAATATCGAATTTTATTGAGGCAGGATAATGCTGACGTCCGTCTAACCCCTTTGTCGCATCAAATAGGTCTGGCTTCTGTTGATCGAATGGCTGTTGTGGGGAAAAAAACAGAGATGATCTCACGATGGATGTTTTTTTTGCAAAATGAATTTGTGTATCCGGATCAGATGAATCCATATTTAATTAAGATGGGTTCTACACCCATCACCCAAAAGCGAAAGTGGGCTGATATGCTCTCCCGTCCTGAGGTTTCTATGAATGAACTTTTAAAGATTGTTCCACGTGAAAGCAATGAAGGGTGTAGTGCCCTTTTGCAATCTCTTTTGAGTGAAGAAGTAAAAGAGGCGGTAGAAATTGCTATCAAATATCAGGGATATATTTTAAGAGAACAAGCATTGGCACAAAAATTGTTACGATTAGACCACGTTCCCATTCCAAAAGATTTTTCCTTCGATCAAATCAGTTCGTTATCTATAGAAGCGCGTCAAAAGTTGATGCGGATAAAACCTTTGTCTATTGGACAAGCTTCTCGGATTCCGGGCGTTTCTCCAGCTGATATTTCTGTCCTGTTGGTCTATTTTGGACGTTAAATGATGGATTATTCAGCAAAACGTTTTCATAACTTATGAACACTTTATAAATATAAATGGTATGCGTACCTGCTTTTTATTACCTTTGCACTTCAATTTGATTTTAGTTAGATTATTTTTTAAATTTTTAATGAAGCATTTTGTTTGGTTCTTATGGTTGATTCTCTTTTGTTATCCGATTGAGAGTAAGCCTCAGGCAATGACGCAGACGGTAAAAGGGAGAGTGGTTGATGATGTATCTAAAGTGCCATTAGTTGGGATTACAGTTATTATTACATTTCCTGATCAACCATCTAAATCCCCGATTGCAGGAGAAACAGATATAGATGGTTATTATATTTTAAGAAACGTTCCGTTAGGTCGTATTAATATTGTGTTTACATGTATCGGTTTTGAACCGGTTGGTAGGCAAAATGTGTCGTTAGATGCTGGTAAAGAGTTGGTAGTGAATGTAGGAATGGTCGAAGATGTGCAGACGTTGGCATTTGCCATGGTGACCGCCGAGCGAGATAAATTAAAGCCGCTTAATGAAATGGCCTCTTCTGTAAGCGGACGCACCTTTTCTGTTGCTGATGCAGAGCGATACGCAGGCGCAGTGAATGATATTTCTCGAATGGCTCAAAATTTTGCAGGCGTTTCCAGTCCCAGTGATGCGTCAAACGACATAGTGATTCGAGGCAACTCGCCATTTGGGCTTTTATGGCGTTTGGAAGGTGTCGATATTTACAATCCAAACCATTTTTCAGAAGGAGGTTCGACCGGAGGCCCTATTAGTATGATAAATGTTAATGCATTAGCTAATTCAGATTTTTATACAAGTGCTTTCCCTGCAGAATACGTGAATGCCTATTCAGGGGTCTTTGACTTAAAGTTGCGTGAGGGAAATTATGATAAACGTGAATATACCGGTCAAATCGGGTTTAATGGTGTTGAATTTGGTATGGAAGGACCCTTCTCCAAAAAATCACGCGCCTCCTATCTTGTTGATTACAGGTACTCTTTTCTTGATGTATTAAAAGCAATGGGTGTTAGTTTGGGTACAGGAACCGCAGTTCCACGTTATCAAGATTGGACAGTAAAGTTAAATGTTCCCACGCAACGATCAGGTACTTTTTCGCTCTTTTCTGTTGGGGGCCTTAGTACCATTTCCATGGAAGATGGCGAGTCGATCATGTATAATTATGCAGACGATTTGAGAAACAACACAAACATGGGCGTTGTTGGTATAAGCCATTCGATGTCTTTGAGCAATAAACTGTCCTACGTTTTTTCCTTAGCTGCCTCCAATTCACGATATTATGCCGAAATAGACACCTTAAACCCTGTTTCAAATATTAAAGAACGTTCTCAAGAGGCTAAAATTGAACGAAGTTTTTTAACTGCCCAAGTTGTATTTAACTCAAAACTTACACCGCGTTTAACAATGCGCTCAGGATTGTCTGGTTCGTTATTAGGATATAAGTTTATTTCCGTTGATTACGCAGATAAAATGTTTTCACAAGATGTGAATGAACGAGGGAGCACATTTGTTACCCGTGCGTATATCGAAGGGAGTTACCGTCCAGCCACCTGGTTTACCATAAACGCTGGCGTTAACGGTCAAATTCTTTTTCTTAACAATTCGTATAGTGTTGATCCACGTATTAATTTTTCATATAAAATATCGCCAAAGCATGAATTAAATGTTGGATATGGTCTTCACAGCCAAACACAAGGAATAGAGATATATTTAACAAAACAATGGAGTCAGGCGGTAGATGATTTTTATCCAAATAAAAAGCTTAAAATGACTAAATCGCATCATATTGTATTTGGATATCAATGGAAAATATCTCCAGAAACACGCCTTAAAATCGAAACGTATTATCAATATTTGTACAATTTACCAATTAATTTTTATAGAAATTATTACTGCTTAGTTAATTTAGGTGGGTTAGATTTTGATAAATATGGACAGGTATATGTGAGCGAGGGCAAAGGAGAAAACATAGGTCTTGAGTTTACATTTGAGCGATTTCTTACCCATGGTTGGTATTACATGACAACGTTATCGCTTTTTGATAGTAAATATGTGAGTTCAGATAATATTATTAGAAACACCCGATATAATGGCAATTATGTTTTTAACATAGTGGGAGGGAAAGAGTTTTCGCTATCAAGTATAATTTCGTCGGTAAAAACTAGTTGGTCGATTGGTATTGATGGAAAGTTTGTTATAGCTGGTGGTCAGCGTTATATCCCTGTTGACATAGCGTCTTCAAACGAAGAAGGCCGTATAATTTATAGATACGATTTAGCTTACGAGCCACAATTACCCTATTATATGCGTACCGATATAAAAATATGGGCAAAAATCAACCAAAACAAAATTACACATGAATTTGGGTTCGAAGCAAGGAATATTACAGATCGCAGCAATGTGTATCAATATCGTTACGATTTTAACGCCCAAAACATGGTAACTACCTATCAGACAGGGTTTTTGCCGCTCGCATACTATCGAGCAACCTTCTAATCCCTTCATAATGTTTCATGTGAAACAATCGGCCTAAAGTGAACCTTAAGAAGGTTTGTTCCTCTATTTCAATATCGTCTTATCTTTTTTTCGCAAGCAAAGAATATCTTATCTTTTTTTTAAGAAATAAAAGAAAAAAACTTTTTTCAAAAAATTTTTTTCAGATTTTTACACAATTTTTTGCTTTTACCTGTTGTTGAAAACACACAAAAGAGATACAATAATCAATCAAGAAGCAATAAATACGGATACAACAATTTCCCCGCTTCGTATAATATGTATATGAAAAAAGCCCTCTTTCTCATCGTTTTTTTCGCTTTTTACCTCAATTCTTCTAGAATCATATCCTTTTGGCCACATAACACCTTGTCCATTTACATCACACATACCATTACTTTATATTGCTGTTGCTAAATAGCATGTTGAACAGTCAATTACTCCACTTTAAAAATTTGTGTCGTTGAATATGATTTCTACACATCCAAGGTAGATTCTGCTGTTTTTAGGTGCCCGTTTATCTACTATGCCGGGAGCTGTAGTTGGTTTTTGCCGATAAATACATAGTCTTAAAGTGTCACTTTAAGTTGATTTTTTGGATAGGCCCGTAAAGGTAGTGAGAGACGATTGACTGTGTTGATCCCGTATGTTCACGCTGTATGCACGTTTTCCTGTGATTTGCGTATGAGATTCCATGTAAAACGCAGCGATTAAGCTAAAATCGGTCCCTCGCGTTGCCCCTGATACAACGTTCTCCTCTTCCATAATGGTCATTGATAATGAGAGTGTGTTGATGAGGTAGAATAGGCAAAAAAAGGAATTATTGAGTTAACAAGTTAACAAATCACGAATAATGAGTTGGGTGTGATTCCTCGCTTCGCTCGGAATGACTGGCGTATGCAAAGGCACATCAGCCTTCAATCGCCCACCCGTCCTTCCTGTCGTACCCCTCCCCCTTTCAGTCGTTTCCTTCCCCCTTTCAGCCCCTTCCCACCCCTTTCCCGTCTCTTCC
>JGI24702J35022_10001320_pt1 | contig 15422 bp, 14 predicted proteins | sample TergutTh196P4_FD_35022 | JGI IMG/M metagenome (IMG submission 35022)
AAAATAATCGAGGGTGGCCAAACCAGAACAGAATCTGTCTTCAATGGGGTACTGGCGGCTTCGAAAAAGGCGCGGATTATCGCCATCCACGACGGAGCAAGGATATGCGTGGACAACGGCGTCATTTCGCGAGGGATTGCGGCGGTTTCAAAGTATCCGGCTGCAGCTCCCGGAATTCCGGTCAGTTCGACAATCAAAAGGGTAGTAAAAGGGATTGTACAGGAAACGGTCGATAGGGAAGACTTGTTTGAAATTCAGACCCCGCAGGTTTTCAAGGCGGAGGTCATCAAAGTCGCGTTAACAAAAACGCTAAAAGAGACAGATAGTATCACCGACGATTGCATAGCTGTGGAGCGCATGGGCCTTCCAGTTCATATTTTTGAAGGCTCACGAAGTAACATCAAGCTGACGACGCTTGAAGACATACTGATAGCGGAGACAATTCTCCAAACGCAAGGGAATCGCCCCATGGTGTTTGAATGATTTGTGAATTAAGTTGTCATGCTTTTTTATTTGTTGTATAATGATTGCCGCGAGGTCGTAATACTGCGCTCAAACCAAAAGGCGGCATACATAATATGATAACATTCAGCGAACTGCTCGAACTTATACAGGGATTCCTGCTGACACTCAGACAAACGGTGAACATCTGGGATTTAGTCGATATCCTCTTTGTCGCGTTCCTTATTTATCGCGTCTTGTCGTTTATGCGCAAAACAAGTTCCAGCAGTGTTATCAAAGGCATAGCGCTGATCCTGCTAGTGGCTTGGCTATCGAATTCTCTTAACATGAGCATTCTTAATTATCTGTTGCGCCAAGTGCTTCAACTGGGCGTAATCGTGGTAGTAGTGCTGTTTCAGCCGGAACTGCGCAAGATGTTTGAACAGATGGGCGCAAGTCGGTTGATTTTCATGTTCAGGAAGCGCGGTAGGTTTGAACACGTTGAAGCTGGAATAAACAATGTGGTTATAGCAAGCGAAGAAATGTCGAAAAACGAAACGGGCGCGCTAATTGTGTTCGAGCGTGATATAGGACTTAATGATTACGCCGTGACCGGCACGCGCATAGACGCTTATATGACCTCGGAACTTCTTCAAAACATTTTTTTCCACAACTCCCCCCTACACGACGGCGCCGCCATTGTGCGTGACGGCAGATTATTGGCGGCTGCGTGTATGCTGCCGCTGTCAAACAATATAAACTTGAGTCGCGATTTGGGAATGAGGCATAGGGCGGGCGTCGGGATCAGCGAACGTTCGGACGCAGTAGCAGTGATCGTATCGGAGCAGTCCGGGACGATCTCAGTAGCGATCGGCGGGATGTTAAAGCGTCATTTGACGAAGGATACTTTTGAAATTCTGTTAAGGAACGAACTTGTGCTTGACAGAAGGAAAAAGAAAAAGAAAAAAAACGTTAGAAAGCCCGGCGCGAAAAAGGCCAGCGCCTCAAAGGAGGTGCTTAAAAGTGATCTTGAGTAAAGTGCTTAATAAAATATTTTCCAGCAGGGTTTTCTACATGCTTTTCTCTCTTTTGGTCGCTATTGCGCTTTGGATGTATGTGGAAATAAACGTGAACCAAGAAAAAACCTATCCTGTACAGGATATTCCAATAGTATTTCGAAATAAAGAAGTGCTCACTGACAGAGGGTTGCTGATATCTTCGTATTCCCCACAGACAGTGACGCTTGAATTTGATTGCGCCCCTTCCGTGGCAGCGCGCCTGTCCAGCCAGACGCTCTCAGTGGAAATTGACCTCGCGAGTATAACTATGACTGGAACAAGGCCTTTGAGTTATGTTATAATCTACCCGTCCGACGTGACCAGAGAATCAATAAGCGCTGTGAGGCAGTTTGTCGACCGGGTGTCAGTAGTGGTGGACAGGCTTTTGGACTGGCAGGTCCAAGTCAGCGTCGACTACAGGGGGGGGACAGCTTCGGACGATTTGATAGCCGACGCGGCGATATACGATCCTCAAACAATAATTGTTTCCGGCCCTGAAGACGTAGTGACAAAGATAAAATCCGCAAATGTCCAAATCCCGAGAGAACGTTTATCCTCGACATTCACAGACGATTTAGGGTTTGTCCTCCTAGATGAAAACGATACGGAACTTGACGAAAACACTCTGATGATGGTGACGCCAAATCCAGATACAATACATGTAACTATACCTATCAGGCAGATGAAAGACGTACCGCTGAGCATAGCACTTATGTATGGCGCCGGCGCTACTGACCAAAATACCAACGTTATTTGCGAACCGTCGTATATCAAGGTAGCGGGCGATCCGGACGCTATCAGGGATTTCAATATAATAACTCTTGGGACCGTCGATTTGACGCGGTCGAGGGATGTGATGACGACAGAAGCTTTCCCCATAATAGTCCCGAATTATTTAACGAATTTGTCGGGCGAAACTGAGGCGACGGCGACAGTGGAGGTGTTAGGCCTCGATGTGGACTATTACAGCACCTCGAATCTCCATGTGATCAATACGCCGCCTGTTTACAGAGCGGAAGTGAGATCTCAAAGCCTTGACGTGTGGATTCGGGGGAGAAGGGAAGACCTAAATCAGATTTCTATTGAAAATATCCGAGTCGTAGCGGATCTGACAAACATGAGAGCCGGAACGTCGCGCGTTCTCGCTAAGGTCCATGTCGACGGTATCGACGCCGATGTCGGCGCGGTCGGGGAATACAGGATAACAGTTACGCTCCTCAGCGACGAACCGTAGATATGTTTGGATATATACGCCCGTTACAGGGGGAACTGAAATTACGGGAAATCGAGCGTTTCAAAGCATGTTATTGCGGTTTGTGCCACGCGTTGGGGGATAAATATGGAATGGCTGCCAGGCTGATCCTCAATTATGAGCTTGTTTTTCTAGCCATGCTGCTTTGGGGTGAGGATGAGACACTAGAGATTCAGCGCAGGCGCTGTATAGCTAGCCCACACAAAAAGAGACGGTACTGCGCGCGAAACGCGACGCTGGATTCTTGTGCGGGGTACAACGTGATCCTAGCGTGGTGGAAGTTACGGGACACGGCGGAAGACGAAGGCTTTATAAAATCCGCGCCGCATAGGCTCCTCTCGCAAGTTCTTTCGAGAGCATACAAAAAAGCGGCGGGCGAGTTCCCAGAATTTGACGCAAATGTGAGGTCATGCATCGCGGAATTGCGTGAATATGAATCCAGCGGCGAAAAATCGCTTGACGGGGCAGCGGATAAATTCGCGCGAATGTTATGCGCCGCTGTGCCCAGCGGAGAACCGGCGAATAAGGCGCGCCCTATGCAACAGTTACTTTATCACTTGGGTCGATGGATTTACATAACCGACGCGCGCGACGATTACGAAGGAGACGTCAAAGCGGGACGATATAACCCGATCGCGAATCTCGACCAGCATGGACATGAAACAATGACGGAAGCCTGCGCTCTGAGATTGGAAACGACGCTTTCACATTCAAATGACCTGGTTCGCCTAGCGTTTGAGCTCTTACCAAAAAACCCATGGTCACCGATAGTCGAAAATATTATATATTTGGGTATGCCCTATGTAAACGAACGCGTACTTGACGGCACGTGGAAAAATCGGAGATACGACAAAAAGCCGCAATCATATTTTTAAAGCCTACCGAAAGCTCAGCGAATGCCCACCGAAAGCCCGGCGAAATAAATTCTTAAAACTACCCAGTGAACTGCTACCAAAAAAGGAATGAGTTTGATATATGAATGATCCTTATAGCGTGCTTGGCGTTTCTTCAAGAGCTACTGATGAAGAGGTTAAAAAGGCTTACCATGATATGGTGAGAAAATACCACCCGGACAATTACCATGACAACCCACTTTCTGACCTTGCGCAAGAAAAAATGAAGGAAGTCAACGAGGCGTACAATAATATCATGACAATTCGCGAGGGGAGCGGAGGATATAGACCGGGCGCCAGGAGCGGCGCTACATCCGGGAGCAGCGTTGAAGGCGCAAGAGTAAGAGCTGCAATTAGTTCAGGCAATCTTGAACTCGCTGAACAGTTGCTAAAGAATTTCCCTTCAAGAAGCGCGGAATGGAATTTCCTTATGGGCAGCGTTTGCTACCGTAAGGGTTGGCTTGATGACGCGCTTAACTATTTTCGGATTGCTGCCGAGATGGAACCCAATAATTCTGAATACGCCGAGGCGATTGCCCGTATGAATAACTGGGGGAGCGCGTATAGGCCATACGGGGGAGGTCCTGTCCAGCAACAAAACTGCGACGCTTGCGATTGCTGCGCCGCGATGATGTGCATGAATATGTGCTGCCGTTGCGGTTAGTCTGACAGTTATGGACAAAAAGACGCGCAATTTGGTTTTATCGGCGCTTTTTGCGGCGCTCACCGTGATTTCACTCTATATTGCATCGGTGTGGCCAACAGGGCTTTTTGGCCTGGCTGCGTTTGCTTCGCTATTTGGAGCGGCGGCTATCATTGACTCGGGACTACTCTCGGGCGTATATGTTTATATAGCCAGTTCCATCGTAGGTTTGTTGTTGTTACCGAACAAAGCCCCGTCAATAGTATATATATTTATGTTTGGCTACTACCCCGTGATCAAGAGCTTAATTGAGCGCCTAAAATCGAAGATTGCGCAATGGACGTTAAAACTGGTCGCCTTCAACGCGTCGCTCACGATTTTATGGTTTTTATTCAAAGAGATGATATTCAACTTTGGAAATAATCCGCCTAGCCTGGTTTTATTGTATTTGGGCGGCAGCGTTGTATACGCCCTGTTTGATTACGGTTATACAAAGGTTATCTGGCTATATATCAACCGCGTATCAAGGTTTATAAATAAATAATCAGGAGGACCCATATATGATAAAAAGCATGACCGGTTTTGGCAGCGCGAAAGGCGTCTGTGAAAGGCTGGAAATATCTGTTGAACTAAAGAGCGTTAACAACAGATATCTCGACTGCACGGTCAAACTGCCGCGGGTTTTCAGCTTGATTGAGGAACCGCTCAAAGCTATCATTCAAAAGCATATCTCTAGAGGCAAGGTAGACGTCTATATAGCGATAGATACTTCTTCTTCTGAAGACGTCGAAATAAAAGTAAACCGTCACCTGGCAAAGGCTTATGTATTGGCGCTCACGTCAATGGCTGAAGATAACGGGTTGAGATGTGATATAAACGTAACGGATCTGACAAGGTTCCCTGATATACTGCAAGCGGAAAAACGCGAGGCTGATCCCGAAATCCTCATAGAAGGCATCGGCGGAATTCTCAAGGAAGCTATTTCAGGTTTTGACAATATGCGGCTTCGCGAGGGAGAGAAGCTCAAACAGGACATTTTGGCGCGCCTTACCGTTATTGGGAAGCTTACCGACCTCATCGAGGAAATCTCACCTCGGAGCGTCGCGGAATATAGAAAGAAACTCGAAGTTCGTATGAGTGAATTATTACAAACGTCCGGCATAGATGAAGAAAGAATATTGATGGAAGCGGCTATTTTTGCCGATCGTGTCGCAATAAACGAAGAGACAGTAAGGTTGCGCAGCCATATCGGACAGCTTAAGGAGTTGCTTGACAGTAAGGAACCTGTAGGTAGAAAAATAGACTTTCTAGTGCAGGAGCTAAACAGAGAAGCCAATACAATCGGCTCAAAGGGGAACGACGCGGAGATGTCAAGGAATATTGTCGATCTAAAAGCAGAGATAGAAAAAATCCGCGAACAGGCGCAGAATATTGAATGAATTGGTGATAGATTATGAAGCTCATTAATATCGGTTTTGGCAATATGGTTTCCGCCAGCAGGATCATAGCGGTTATCAGTCCCGAATCCGCCCCAATCAAACGGATAATAACAGACGCTCGCGAGAGGAGCCAGCTTATAGACGCGACTTATGGCCGACGAACCAGGGCTGTAATAATTACTGATAACGGTTCGATAATCCTTTCCGCGATTCAACCTGAGACTATTGCCGGACGGTTAACCGCGAAAAACGGTCAGGATGCCGGAGAGTCGGGCACTGAGTAAAGTGAAGGAAAATAAAAGACAGGTATGCTATATTATGGTAAACAACCTGGTATACCGCGCCGCTGATGAAATATTGTCTATCATCGCGGGATTGGGCGACTTTGATATTGCGCTTTAAGTCTGCCAACGAAAGGAACGAAAAATATGCTTTATCCATCACTAGCGAGTTTACTTAAGCAAGTTAACAGCCGTTATCTACTGGTAAATATCATCGCCAGGCGCGCGCGGGACATAGCTACTATTGCCATTGAGCGGGGGGAAAGTACCGATTACAAACCGGTGTCGAGAGCTATTGAGGAAATAGCCGCCGGCGAATTGCGGGTAACAATCCCCAACGAGTTATAAAGCTTGCCGGAATATGGGACCGACAATCGCAAAGATAGCTGTTAGCGCGGCAGTTTACGCAATCGACAAGCCGTACAAGTATACTATACCGGATAACCTGGTAGGGCACGTCGTCCCAGGCATGAGGGTTTTCGTGCCGTTTGGCTCAGGAAATAGGAAAAGCGAAGGGGTCGTCCTTTCGCTTGCGCCAGCCGACGAGCTAAAGAAACTTAAAAGCATTGACTCCTTGCTTGACGAAGAGCCAATATTCCGCGCAGAGGATATGAGGCTTGCGCTTTGGATGAGCGACAGATTTTTCTGCTCGGTGTACGAAGCATTGCGCGCAATGCTTCCCGCCGGGATGTGGTTTAAGGATGATGGCGCCAGACGATGCGGCGATAAAACAGAAAATGCCGTATCCTTGCAAGTTGGCAATGAAGAAGCCGCCGCGCTGGCGTTGCAAAAGACGAAGGGCGCACCGAAACAGGCGGCGGTTTTAAGTCTTCTCGCGAAAGAAGGGAGCATGGCGGTTAGGGAGTTGTGCTTTTTTGCGGATACGACGCCAGCTACAGTAAAGGCGCTCGAAAAGCAAGGTTTGCTGAAGCTTGACAAGCGAGAAGTGTTAAGAAAACCACATGTGGACGTTTCTGGGATTTCCGAACCGATACAGCTCAGCGATGAGCAGCGCGAAGCGTATGAAAATATTGTTCCGTTATTGGAGAGCGAAAAGCCTGAAGCCGCGCTTTTGTACGGAGTCACCGGTAGTGGGAAGACGCTTATTTACATTAAACTTATCGAAAGAGCTATCGCCTTATCTAAAACCGCAATCGTCCTTGTTCCAGAAATCGCGCTCACGCCCCAGACTGTGAGCATTTTCACATCATATTTCGGGGAGAGCGTAGCTGTATTACACAGCGCACTTGGAATAGGCGAGAGGTATGACGAATGGAAACGTGTCAGCAACGGCGCTGTTCGTGTAGTGGTGGGGACCCGCTCGGCAATATTCGCTCCCCTTCGGAATATTGGGCTAATCGTTATAGACGAGGAACAGGAACATACATATAAATCGGAAAACAGTCCACGTTATCACGCTAGGGACATAGCCAAATATCGAGTCGCCCACTCAGGTGCATTGCTGCTCCTATCTTCAGCGACTCCGTCAGTGGAGAGCATGTATAGCGCGAAATCGGGTAGATATAAACTATTTCGCCTAAAGAAACGATACAACGAAAGAGAACTGCCGCCTGTCATCATCGCCGATATGAAGGTTGAGCTGAAAAATGGCAATACCAGTTCAATCGGTTCGGTTTTACGCCAGGAACTCGATAAGAATATAATAAACGAGGAACAGAGCATCTTGTTTATCAACCGCCGCGGGACAAACCCGCTTGTGACGTGCGGAGAGTGCGGGTATACTTTTAAATGCAGATGTTGCAGCGTTTCCATGACATACCATTCCTCAACCCAACGTTTGCTTTGCCACTATTGCGGTCTGGCGCTACCTGTCCCAACCGTTTGTCAGGATTGTGGCGGGAAACTCAAGTTTGTCGGCGCCGGGACGCAAAAGGTCGAATCGGAGTTGCTCGAACTCTTTCCTGGAATTAGCGTGATCCGTATGGATGCGGATACCGTAGCGCGGGTTAATTCTCACAACAAGCTGCTATCGCGTTTCCGCTGTGGGAAAGCGCAGATTTTACTGGGTACTCAGATGGTAACAAAGGGCCTTGACTTTGAAAATGTTACGCTTGTCGGAGTTTTATCGGCGGATATGTCGCTTTATATGAGTGACTATCGCGCGTATGAGAAGACTTTTTCCCTTATTACTCAGGTCGTTGGGCGCTCTGGCCGGGGGGAAAAGCCCGGAAGGGCGGTCATCCAGACCTTCACGCCGGATAATGATGTGATAATGCTGGCGTCTAATCAGGATTTTGACGGGTTTTATGAAAGGGAGATGGTTTTCCGCAGAGCGCTGGGCAGCCCACCAGTAAATGATCTCATGACGCTTGCGGCTTCAGGCGTAGACGAGTCGGCGACGCTTCTTGCGTGCTTAAAAATGCGAAAGGCTCTGGAGGGGTATTTTCGTGATATTAGCGGAATAAAACTGCTTGGGCCGGCACCGGCGCCCGTTCCAAAACTGAAAAATAAATATAGATACAGGTTGCTTGTGAGTTGCGAAAATACAAAAAAAGTCAGGGATACAATAGCGCATACTGTCAGACAAACTTTGAAGGACAAGCAGTGCAGGGGAGTATCAGTATTCGCGGATGCCTATCTATATGATTAAATAAAGGGGAATATGCGTTTTATGGCTATCAGAAATATACTGCGCGGTAATGATCCAGCCCTTTTAAAGACAAGCCGGATCATTACGGATTTTAACAAAAGGCTTCACATGCTCCTTGACGATATGCGCGAAACCCTCGTCGAGGCTAACGGTCTGGGCCTTGCGTCGCCACAGGTTGGAGTGTTGCGCCGGGCGGTTCTGATCGTCGATACCGAAATCGCCGACAAGCCGATGGAAGAGCAGATAATAGAAATGGTCAACCCGGAAATCATAGAAGAGTGTGGCGAGCAGACGGGTAATGAGGGGTGTTTGAGCGTTCCCGGGGTTTATGGCATCGTTACGCGCCCCGAGCGTGTCAAGGTTAAGGCGCAGGATCGATATGGAAACTATTTTGAGTTGCTCTTGTCAAATACCGCAGCGAGGGCAGCTTGCCATGAGGTCGACCATTTAAACGGGGTTATTTTCACTTCGTTAGCTGAGCGTTTCCTCACTGAGGAGGAATTGGATAGACTCGCTGAGGATCGAACAGAAAACGAGCAGGATAACGAACAAAAACCAGATTTGTAGTGGCGGGTAATTGACGGGTGGGATGACAGCGATGAGAATTATATTCATGGGTACTCCGGACTTCGCCAGAAAATCGCTTGAGCGCCTTATCGACGATGGCTACGATATTGCAGGAGTATTTACGCAACCGGACAAACCGCAGGGCAGGGGATTGAAGCTGACGTTCAACCCGGTGAAAGAACTGGCGCTCTCGCGTGGGATTCGGGTATTTCAGCCGGTTATGCTCAAAAACGAGTCTGTACTTGGTAGCCTTGCCGAATTGAAGTGCGATCTGATAACAGTAGTAGCCTACGGAAACCTCTTGCCACGCGAGATTCTCGATTTGCCGCCGCTTGGATGCGTAAATATCCACGGTTCACTGTTGCCAAAGTATCGCGGAGCTGCGCCTATACAATGGGCGGTTCTCAATGGAGAAATCGAGACGGGCGTCACTTCGATGTTCATGGCTAATGAGATGGATGCCGGCGATATACTGTTTTGCAAAAAGACGCCAATAGGCGATGGTGAAACCGCCGGAGACGTTTATGACAGACTCGGTACTTTGGGCGCTCGGTTATTGAGCGAAACAATAAGCGCTATATTGGCGGGCACAGCCGTCGGGACGCCGCAAAACCACACGGAAGCGACTTTCGCGCCATCTTTGAGAAAGGATATGTCGCTAATCGATTGGACAGACACTTCCGTCAGGATAAGGAACAAAGTACGCGGGTTAAATCCATGGCCAATAGCAACTGCCAATTTCAAAGGTAAAACATTCAAAATATTCTCCGTAGATATTGGCGAAAGAAAAAAAGAATATACACCCGGCACGATTGTCGCGGCTGACGCGAATGGTTTGGAGGTCGCTTCCGCTGATGGTACGGTCATTGTCAGACAGTTGCAGGAGCCCGGCGGAAAACGCTTATCCGCAGCGGACTATCTCAGAGGACATGATCTTTGAAAAAGGATGGTAGTTGGTGATGCCCAACAAAGCGAAAACAGCGAGCAAACCGATTATCAGCGCACGTGAAGCGGCGTTTAGAACGCTCGCGTCGTACAGGCGCGATGGAGCATGGCCGGATAAAACCCTTGACGGCTTAATAGTAAGAAATAATATGTCAGCGCGCGAAGCGGCTTTAGCGACACGGATCATTAACGGAGTTTTGCAGAACATGATGCTCTGCGATTTTTATATAGCGAGCTTTTCTTCCATTGAAATCAGAAAAATAGAACCCAGCATACTCGATATATTGAGGATGTCGATTTACCAGTTAGTTTTCATGGATAGAATCCCAGATCGCGCCGCTGTATACGAAGGCGTCGCGCTTGCGGAAAAAATCTCGAACCAACGCGCAGCCGGCTTTGTCAACGCGATGCTGCGAAGAGCGTCGCAAGCCGCCAAAAACGATGATTTGCCAATTGTTAGCGGAAATACAGTCCATATCCTATCTATTCGATACAGCCACCCGGAATGGCTAATCTTGGAACTCTTAAAAGTTTTAGACGTCAAATCTGTTGAGCGATTTCTTTCGGAAAACAACGAACATAACTTACCGATATTTGCGCAGGTAAACACTCTGCGAACAGATGCTAATGGAGCGCTCAGTTCGCTGTTGGCTGAAGGTATTGGCGCGGCGCGCCACGGATGGTTGGATGGTTGTATCCAACTCAAGGGCGCGCGTGGCATATCACGCATCGACGCGTTTGCAAAAGGATTTGTTTATATACAGGATCCGGCTGCACGGCTTTCGGTTTTGGCTGCAGGGCTGAAACCGGGGGATTTCGTCATAGACGGTTGTGCGGCGCCTGGCGGGAAGTCATTTGCCGCTGCTATCGAAATGAAAAATAGCGGCAAAATTATCGCCTACGATATTAATAAAGAAAAACTTGGACACATCGAGAAAGGCGCCGCCAGGCTTGGAATCAAAATAATAGAAGTTATGGAAAAAGACGCGCTGGCGGTTGAAGATACATTGGTTGGAAAAGCGGATATCGTATTTGCCGACGTCCCATGCTCCGGTTTTGGGATTATCCGTAAGAAACCAGAAATACGTTATAAATCTGAATCGGAAGTCGAGGGCCTTCCTGATATCCAAAAACAGATACTTCGTTCGCTGTCACGATATGTCAAACCGGGAGGCGCGCTTATATACTCGACGTGTACTGTGCTATGGCGCGAGAACGAAAATGTCGTCGATTTGTTTTTACGCGACAACAAGGAGTTTCACAAAGAGGCGTTTTCCATCCCGGGAGTTGGGTACGTTGAAAGCGGCAAGACGACTCTCTGGCCGCATATTCATGGGACAGATGGGTTTTTCATTTGCAAAATCAGGAGGAAAGGCATTGGATGATGAGAAATAAGCGGGATATAAAATCTATGCTGCCTGCCGAGCTTGAAGAGTATTTTAGTATTGTGGGTGAGCGCGCGTATAGGGCAGAGCAGGTATTTCGATGGTTGCACAGCGGCGCGGCGGCTTTTTGCGAAATGACAAATCTTCCAGAAACATTGCGCGAAAAGCTGAATGGAGAATTCTATATAACTGCGCCTGAGATTGTTGATAAGCAGGCTTCGCAGTCGGATGGATCAACAAAATATTTGTGGCGATTGTCAGATGGCTCAGAGATTGAAAGCGTCGTTATGGAGCATGATTATGGCAATACTGTATGCGTATCGACGCAAGTCGGATGCCGTATGGGATGTGTTTTTTGCGCGTCGACGCAGGGTGGGCTAGTCCGCAATCTCGCGGCGTCTGAAATTTTAGACCAAGTGCTTTTCTCAGGAAAAGAATTGGGGGAAAAGCTGTCAAACGTTGTCTTGATGGGCATTGGGGAACCGCTTGACAATTTCAGCAACGTGACGCAATTTCTGAAGATCGTCACTCATCCCTCCGGAATATGCGTTGGAGCGAGGCATATATCGCTTTCTACATGCGGGATAATAGAAAATATTGACAAATTGGCCGACTATGATATACAATTAACTCTAACAGTATCGCTCCACGCGCCCGATGATGAGACAAGATCGCTACTGATGCCGATCAATCGCGCCAATGGCGTTGGTAAACTGCTAGATACTTGCGGCGAATATTTTCTCAAAACAGGTAGGCGGATATCATATGAATACGCTATGATAGAAGGAGTCAACGACACACATCGCCATGCGGAGGAGCTCGCTCGGAAGCTGAAAAAGACCGGTAGTCATGTAAACTTGATACCACTTAGCAAGATAGCGGAAAGTCCGCTAAAAGCAAGTTCGTCTGAAAACGTAAGAATGTTTGCGGAGTATCTCATGAAAAACGGGATCAACGTAACGATCCGCCGTAGCCTGGGCGGGGATATTAGCGCGTCATGCGGGCAATTGCGCAGCCGCCATAAATGTCAAAATAATCGTCAGTGAATTTCAAATTGCAGATTGTGTGAGGATGATATGGAGTTATGGGGGATAACCGATAGCGGTAAGATAAGGAAACAGAATCAGGACTCTTTTAGGACGCTCTTAGATGAGAATAAGGGCGTGGCTGTGCTTATCGTATGCGACGGTATGGGTGGGGCAAAAGCAGGCAATGTTGCGAGCGCTCTCGCTGTTGACGCGTTTATTGACCATATGGGCGGGTGCATAGAAAATATTGGCGACAGCAGCGATACTGCAGCTAGGCTTACTGACGCTGTACTGGCGGCGAATAAAGCAGTTTACGAACAGAGCATCCAGGACGAGCAATACGAAGGAATGGGTACGACCCTGACAGCCGCGATTTCCACTAAGGAAGGTGAAGTGGTAGCCAATATCGGGGATAGTCGCGTCTACCGTATCACAAAAAACAGCATAACGCAGATCACCAAGGATCATTCTGTTGTTGAAGATATGATTATGAGAGGCGACCTGACGCGCGCCGAGGCGCGTAGACACCCCAACAAACACCTAATAACGCGCGCGCTTGGCACAAGCAGCGAAGAATCTCCGGATGTGTTTTTTACAAGCCTTGACCAAGACGACTACATGCTCCTTTGCTCTGACGGCCTTTCAAACGTAGTATTTGACAACGAAATACTATATGAGCTTCAACGCGGAGCAAGCATCAGAGAAAGCTGTGAGGGCCTTGTTGAAATGGCTCTTTCGCGTGGGGCGCCGGACAATGTGACGGCGGTATTATTTCGAAAGTAACCGCTCAACCGCTGAGTATGAACGAGCATTAAAAACTTTACGTCTTGCCTTGTTTTTTTGTAAGATTGTTCTGTGCGGCAGCATAGAATCCTCGTAAGGTGGTGTATATATGGACAGTAACGATAAATATATTGGTAGAATACTTGATAATAGATATGAAATTTTAGAACTCATCGGGACAGGCGGGATGGCGCTGGTATACAAGGCGCGTTGCCACCGCCTCAACAGGATGGTAGCTATTAAAATACTAAAAGAAGATCTAGCGAGCGACGAAGAATTCCAGAGACGTTTTTATACCGAGTCCCAGGCTGTAGCGATGTTATCACATCCGAACATTGTTGCCGTATACGACGTAAGCCGCTCCGGAAACATAGAATATATTGTAATGGAGCTCATTGAAGGGATAACTCTTAAGCAATACATTAATAGAAAGGGATTGCTTAACTGGAAGGAAGTCTTGCACTTTGCGACCCAGATAACCAAAGCTCTAAGCCACGCGCACTCAAGGGGGATAATCCACCGCGATATAAAGCCGCACAACATAATGATTTTAAAAGATGGCAGCGTGAAAGTCGCGGATTTTGGCATTGCGAGGCTTCTTTCTGTACAAAACACCTTGACGCAGGAGGCTTTGGGTTCAGTCCATTACATATCGCCTGAGCAGGCAAAGGGCGGACACGTTGACGCGCGTTCCGATATTTACTCAGTGGGCGTTGTGATGTATGAAATGCTGACCAGCCGCCTACCCTTTGTTGGAGAGTCAGCCGTATCGGTTGCTATCCAGCATATAAGCGCTATCCCACTCATGCCGCGTGATATCAACCCCGATATACCGGCTGGTCTAGAAGATATAACGATGCACGCTATGGAACCTGATCTGAGTTTACGCTTCACGACTGCCGATGAGATGCTCAATGACTTGGAGGATTTCCGTAAAAATCCGTCGATCCTATTTAACTACGCGATGTCAGCCCCGGATAACAGGCAATCGCCGGACATGGAGGAGTATCAGGAAACAAGGGTGATACATAGGGGGGCTATCATTAACCAGGACGGGTTGCCAGCAAAGGTCGAACGCGTGGCGACGCCGGCGACTCAGGCGAAACGGCGGACGCCTGTAAAAGCTGAAATGAGCAGCGATGAATATCGAGCCGTAAAAAAGCGGGCAAACAACACATCGACTCTTATAGGTATTTTCAGCATTGTCGTGTTTCTTATCGCTGTGGTCGTTTTCATGTGGAATTATTTGCTCAAGGGCATATTCGTTCCGGAATACAGGGAGCAAATAACAATTCCAAGGTTCATAAACCGGAAGATCGACGATATACTAAGCAATGAAGAATTTAACGAGCAATATAGCTTTAATGTGAGTTATGAAAACAATGACGAATATAGCGATGGAATTGTTTTTTATCAGAATCCTATGCCTGAACGGCAACAAAGCGCGTTGCCGGGGCGCAAGATCAACGTCGAGCTTGTCGTATCAAGCGGGGAAGAACCGCCGCATATTATGCCAAATCTGTTAGGCTTACATTATGCGGACGCGAAAAACCAGCTTATCAGTCTTAATCTGGATCTGGACATTGTTGAAGAGTCTGTGACAAGCGATGTTGAAAGGGGTTATGTCGTAGAAACAAGACCCGATGCGGAAGGAAAGATTTCCAGAGGCAATACAGTGGTGATTGTGCGTAGCGCCGGGCCGGACAAAAGAATGGAAAAAGTACCCGATATCATAGGCAGTTCAAGAGAAGCCCTCGAGAGCGCGTTTAGGGATCTAGATCTTACACCCGATTTCAAAGTGATTGCAGGCAACGAACCGGAAGGTACGGTGCTAATCATTTCTAAAGCAGGACAGGAGGTCGAGGTTCCGGCGACAATAACTGTATACATTTCACAAGGTCCACCGGAAATAACACCGCCGGAAACAGAAGACCCATCCACGGTTGATCCAGGTACGATCACTCCGCCAGTGGATGATCCGGGTTTAATAACCCCGCCAGTGGACGATCCTGGTACAGAAACCCCGCCGCCGGAGCAGCCGGGACCAGACAACCCGCCGCCGGAGCAGCCGGGACCAGACAACCCGCCGCCAGACG
>JGI24702J35022_10001321_pt1 | contig 15414 bp, 10 predicted proteins | sample TergutTh196P4_FD_35022 | JGI IMG/M metagenome (IMG submission 35022)
ATATGGCACATGGTATGCGGAGAGCAATTCAGCATACATCATAACAGGCAACACAGCAACTTATATCGGCAGCGGCGGCGGCAGCCGTTTTGTTATCAGCATTTCCGCTTTCGAGGCGGTTACAAATAACGATGCAGGCAATGAATCTTATGCTCATCGAACCGCCTACTCCGGCGGTTACCGTATACGCGGCGTGTATACTGAAACAGACCAAAGTACTACAAATGTTGGCGACAGTTTCAGCCGTATTTTTTACGTTAGCGCTAACAACGTTTCTATTATGAGAACGACAGGAGATATTTGGAATAAATACAGGTAGAGATTGAAGACCGAAGCCGTGACAACAATATAATTTAAAAATGGTTATGAAAAAAACATTTGAAAAAGAGAGAAAAGAATTGTTAGACCGAAACAAATCTTCTGAAATGAAAATATTTTCCAAAGAAACGGTCAATTATTTACCCGAACAGATACGCAAATATTTGTCTGTTTGTGGTTTTATGAATACTCCGGTACCGGTTAATGCCGATGTGTATTGGGCGGAAAGTCAAATAAAGTTATCGCCCGAAAAGAAGTGGAGCGCACTTCAAACCGTACAGTTTAATTCGGTCAATCCTGTTGCACGGATTTCATATATGCGTTTTCTGTCAATGCCCGTTCATGCACGGGATATTTACAGAGACGGCTATGGAGAAATGAAAGGGAAACTGTTTAATTTATTCAGCATAATATGTGACAATAGCAATGAAATAGCGCAATCTGTGATGTTAGTAGCGTTCTGTGAGTTTTTAATAATTCCGGGATACATATTTTCCTCTAATGTTATGTGGGAGAGTTTGACGGACAATTCAGTTCGGGGCACGCTGACAGATAACGGAATAACAGTTTCAGGAATATTCTATTTTGATGCGGATGGATTATTTACTCATTTTGAAACGGATGACCGGTTTTATTCTGTCGGCAAAAAAAGATACAGAAAAGAGAAATGGTCGGTTGCCGTTGAAAGTTATAAAAATCAGGGCAGTATAAAAATCGCAGAAAGCGTAAGAGTAATGTGGCATTTTCCTGGAGAAGACTTTGAATATTTCAAAGGAGTTATTGACAAAATCGCGTTTAATGTTTCTGAATGAGATAAACAGATTGATAATGAAAATAGAAAAAATCAACGAAAACAAAAAACAGTTTCTTGACCTGTTATTATTGGCAGAAGAACAGGAAAATATGATTGACAGGTATTTGGCAAGCGGCGACTTGTTCGCGTTNTATGACGATGATTTGAAAAGTGTTTGCGTCGTAGCGCCGATAGACAGCGAAACGTGCGAATTGAAAAACATAGCGACATACGAAAAATATCAAGGAAAAGGGTACGGCAGAGCATTGATTTGCAGAAGGAACAATAAATTAGTGGACTGTTTAACATTTTAACATAAATAATAATATTATGCCTAAAAGACAAATTTTTTACAGTTTTCATTTCGACAATGATGTGATGAGAGTTCAACAAATCAGAAACATGGGTGTTATTGAGGGAAATACGCCTGTCTCGCCTAATGATTGGGAAGAGGTTAAAAGAAAAGGGAATTCGTCTATTGAAAAATGGATTGACGATAACATGAGGTATCGTAGTTGTGTCGTTGTGCTTGTAGGTGAAAAAACTGCCTACCGCGAATGGGTACAATACGAAATTCAAAAAGCATGGAACGAAGGAAAAGGACTTGTGGGTATTTATATTCACAATTTGACTTGTCCAAGAAATGGGAAATGCAGACAAGGAGCCAATCCATTTGAGCAATTTACACTTAATCGTGGAAGCAAGCTGTCAAGTGTGGTAAAATGCTATAATCCAAAAAGTTGGGATACTTACAATGATATCAAAGACAATATTGAAGATTGGGTTGAAGAAGCGATAAAAATTCGTAATCAATATTGACACCAGGAGCATACACATTAAAGATTCTTCGAATTGTATAGTTTATATAATCAGCAAATATAATGAACAGTGAAATAAAACTCTTCCTATCGTCAGTTTTCAAAGATAAGAAAATGCAAGAGCGACGTGATTATTTTAGGAATGAAATAAATGCGGAACTAAACCATATAGTTGGGCAAGTCGGTAAAAAATTGTTTCTATATGACTATGAATTAGGTATCCCTGAAAAAACTCCGTTTGCTGAAGTTCTTAATGTCTGTTTTGTGAAAATTGATATTTGCGAATATTTTGTTGCTATCATTGACAAGGGCGTTCAAGGGTATGGCGCTATTATAAATGGAGATGAAGAACTGAAAGATTGTGCTGATATTACAGAAAAATACGAAAGACTCGTCAAGGCAGGTCTATCAGAAAAGTATCAAAAACTTGTAGAAAAGGGATTAAACGAAAAATTGAGTGTATTAGAATTAGAGATACGTAGAGCAATAGCGGATAAAGATAAAAAGAAGCTGTTTTTTATTCGTCAAGGAGCACAAGAAAGCCACCCTAAAACGCGAAAACTAATACAATACATTGAAGAAAAAGGGGATTCAGAAAGTATCAAACCGTTTTCAGAAGACACTACTATTTTGGATGAACTGAAAAGCTATTTTAAGGAAAAAGAAGCTGGCGGTATTGAAAAATTATCTAAAGAGGAACGAAATCTAAACTTGATGTATGTCAATAAAATGCGTTATTATGTTGATGACAAGGAAAGTCAGAATATTCTTAGTGATTATCTTGAGGATAACAGTAATAAAGTATTGGTTTTATGGGGAAAATCAGGAAGTGGTAAAAGTACATTGTTGCTAAATTGGACGCGGCAACTAAAAGAGGATGAAAATATATCCAATGTCAAATCAAATATCATTTCCGCTTTTGCAGGCGTCGACGGTAATACCATAAGTGAGATACTTCTAAAAATATATAGTCCCACTAATGAAAAATTAGATATTAATCAAGAAGAAAAAGATGAGGAATCTTTGTTAGGTAGATTTGCACAATTTACATTCGAAATATCAAAGCAATTCCCGAAAACAATTATAATAATTGATGGTATCAATCAGCTCGAATTTACAAGCGATTGGAAGAATAATAAATACTGGTGGCTCAACAAGCAGCTTGAAAAGAATGTAAAGGTGATAGTTACTGCTACTGATAATGCTGAGGATACTCATTTTGTAAACAAAAAAATGCCCCCTCAAAAGTTATTAAAGTTAATAGAAGCGCATCTTAGAAAAGAAGGTAAAGAGCTAATTTATAAATATTTTCATGGAAAACTTGATTTCATAAAAGATGGACTTCCTGCATTTGCCGGATTGTTGTGTACAGAGATATGCATGACTGCAAAATATGACACTTTAAATGGGATATTGGACAAATATAAAACAATTTCAGATATATTGGTATTATACAAAGAATTTCTAAAACGACTTTCAGAGCGACATTCTTTGAATAACAATACGGTACGGGAATTATGCAGTTATATTTATTATTCAGAGAACGGATTACGTAGAGATATATTGCAACAATTATTCAAAGATCAAGACGAACAGATAAACTCCTTTTATTTTTTACTTTACCATGAGTTAATGAGAAGTGTTGAAGATAAAATAACATTTTCTACCGATTATTTCAGACAAGCAGTCAAAGAACTATACGGCGACTTTTGTTGTTCGATATGTTGCCTTAATTATAAAGAAACTGCTTATCGGACTGCAATAATCAATGTATTAGAAAAAAGCGAACATGCTAAAGAGATAGAAACTCTCACCGAAAGAGCCTATCAAATTTACCGGATAAACGATAAACAGAGGATGTACGATTTGCTATCGGATATTGATAATGCAGTTGATTTATTCCGAATGAATCGTTTTCGATTTCTTGAATATTTGAATTTGATTGAAGATAAAGACAATTTGTACAAAAATATAAGCAATGAAAACTTAACTGACAAGATTATCATATTTTTATCCTATTATTATAAAGAAATAGCCAACTATGACAAGGCATTAGAGTGGTTAAAATATGCACTGATGTTCAACGAAAAGGTATATGGCAAAGAGCACCCGAATACTGCATTTACCTATAATAACATAGCGTTGGTTTATCATGCACAGGGAAAATACGACAGCGCTTTGGAATACTATGGCAAAGATTTAACTGTCAGTGAAATTATTTTCGGGGAAACACATCCAAATATTGCCACAACCTATAACAATATAGGTAAGGTTTATAGAACAAAGGGGGATTACGACCTTGCATTGGAATACTACGGCAAAGCGTTAAAAATTTGGGAAACAACCTTCGGCAAAGAACATCCATCAACAGCCACTACCTATAACAATATGGCAGAGGTTTATCGTGTGCAGGGGAATTACGACAGTGCTCTGGAATACAACAGGAAGGTGAAAACCATTCGTGAAAAAATTCTGGGTAAAGAGCATCGGGATACAGCCACTATCTATAACAACATGGCTCTGGTATATTATACGCAGGGTAATTACAACCTTGCATTGGAATACAATGGAAAAGCGTTAGGAATCAAGCAAAAGCTCTTGGGCAAAGAACATCCGGATACAGCCACTACCTATAATAATATAGCAACGGTTTATTATGCACTGGGTAATTATGACCATGCTTCGGAATATTTCGGAAAAGCGTTAGATATTCGAGAAGTTGTCTTCGGAAAAGAACATCCGGATACTGCCACTACCTATAACAACATAGGCGAGGTTTATCGTTTGCAGGGCAATTACGACCGTGCATTGGAATACTTCGGTAAAGCATTAGCTATTCGAGAAAAGGTTTTAGGCAAAGAACATTCGGATACAGCCACTTCCTATAACAACTTAGCTGCGATTTATCGTGCGCTGGGTAATTATGTCAGTGCTTTGGAATACTTCAAAAAAGCATTGATAATTAGTAAAAAGACCGTCTGCTTAGACCATCCTGATTTAGCCGCTGCCTATAACAATATTGGCGAGGTTTACAGGATGCAGGGCAATCACGACCGTGCTTTGGAATACTTCGAAAAAGCGTTAGCAATTAGTGAAAGGGTCTTCGGCACAAAGCAGCCGAATACAGCAACCATCTATAACAATATCGGTGAGGTTTATAGAATGCAAGGGAATTACGACCGTGCTTTGGAATACTACGGCAAAGATTTAGCTATTGCTTTGGAACACTATGGCAAAGCGTTGGCTATTCGTGAAAAGGTCTTTGGCAAAGAAAATCCGGATACAGCCACTACTTATAACAACATAGCTGTAGTTTATGATACACAAGGCGATTACGACCTTGCTTTGGAATGGTATTTGAAATCTTTGCTTGTTTTAATTACGGTTTTAGGATTTGAACACCCTACTACGAAGACCGTATTTAATAATATGTCAGATGCCTACGGAAAAAGTGGCAAAACTGAAACCTTCGAAGAGTGGTTGGCAGAGAACTTACCGGAACTATTTATCTAATAGAATTTGAAGTACACAATTTAATGTAAAAACAAAATAAAAAATATAAGATAATATGAACAGAGAAATCAAACTCTTTCTCTCATCCACTTTCGATGAGAAAATGCTGAAAGAACGTGATTATTTCAGAAACGAAATAAATGCGGAACTGAATCATATTGTAGGGCAAATAGGTAAAAATCTATTTATTTATGGCTATGAATTAGGTATATCCAAAGATGAACTTTTTTCCAATATTCTTGATATTGTTTTTCGAAAAATTGATAAAAGTGATTATTTTGTTGGTATTGTTGGTGATAACTACGGTACGCCAATAAATTATGTACCAGAAAGATCAATAGATTATTACACTGGAAAATTCAAGGAACTGGTTAATAAGGGTATCCAAGAAGATTTAAGCCCGTTAGAACTTGAATTTATCAAATCCTTGGAAAACAAAAATCAGAAAAAGATTTTCTTTATTCAAGATACTATATTAAGTAGCAATATCAAAATACAAAAATTAATCATTCGTATTAAAACAAGTACCGCTGCCAATGTCAGTATATTTTATTACAGACAATACGAAGATATTCTGTTCGAATTAAAGCAATATTTTAAAAATGAAATTAGTAATGAACTATACAAACTCAACAAAGAAGAAATAAACCGGAATTTAATTTATGCCAATAAAACCCGCTATTATGTTCCCAATGCGACAACTCAGAAGATTCTTAACGAATTGGACAATTATGTAAATAATGATTCTCGAAAAATATTCGTTTTATCCGGTGATGCAGGAAGTGGTAAACGCACCACGTTAATGCAGTGGATACGACAACAAGAGGAGAATTATATTCTCAATAGCGAGACAAAAATCATTTCCGCTTTTGCTGGCATTGAAGGTCTTGCGATAAAAGATATACTTCTCAAAATATTTAGCCATGTTCCATCTGATGACAAACTATATATTAATCAAAAAGATGAGAAATCATTGTTAAGTAGATTTGCGAAATTTACATTAGAAGTGTCACAGCGTTTTTCAAAAATAATTATAATAATAGACGGAATCAACCAACTTAAATTTACCAGCGATTGGGAAAGTAAATACTGGTGGCTAAACATACAACTTGAAAATAATGTCAAGGTAATAGTTAGTACTACTGATAATGTTGAGGATACCCATTTTGATGTTCACAAAATACTTTTCCAAAATCTATCAAAGTTAATAAAAATCTATCTTTATAAAGAGGGAAAAGAGCAATTATATAACAATTTTCGAGAAAAACTTGATTTTGAAGCGAAAGATGAACTTCCTATATTTGCCAGATTGATATGTACAGAGATTTGCATGACGGCAAAATATGACACCATTGATGCAATATTGGATGAATATAATAGAAGATTTTCATCATTTAAAGATTCCAACATATTTATTTTGTACAAAGGGTTTTTAAAACGGCTTTCAAAACGAATATCTTTGAAAAACAATGTAGTACAAGAAATATGTCGTTATCTTTATTATTCCGAAAATGGATTACATATAGATACATTGCAACAATTATTTAAAGATGGCGATGAGCAGGTAAATTCTTTTTATTTCCTGTTTTATAATGAGTTAATAATAAATTATGATGGAAAAATTACTTTTTCTACTATTTATTTTAGGCAAGCAGTCGAAGATTTTTATATAGACGAAGATAAAGAAACAGCATATAGAACTGTATTAATTGATATATTAGAAAAAAATAACCATGCCAAAGAGAGAGATACAATTGCAGAAAGAGCCTTTCAAATTTTTCGGATAAGAGATAAACAGAGAATGTATGATTTGCTTTCGGATATTGATATTGCAGAAGAATTATATAGCGTAAATCGCATTCGATTTCTCGAATATTTGGATCTGATTGAAGATAAAGATAACCTATATGAAAATGAAAACAATGAAATTTTATCTGATAAAAATGTCAATTTTTTAGCGTTGTATTATAAAGAAGTATCCAACTATAATAAATCATTACTACTTCAACAAAATGCATTGGCAATCAACGAAAATACATTAGGTAAAGGGCATCCGAATACAGCTACTACTTATAACAATATTGGTGAGCTTTATATGATGATGGGCCATAATAACCGTGCTTTGGAATATTATAGCAAAGCATTATCCATTTATGAAAGTATCTTAGGCAATGTGAATCCAGACTTGGCCTTTACCTATAACAATATAGGATTGGTCTATGTGAATAAGGGAGATTACTACATGGCATTGGAATACTACAACAAAACGTTAGCCATATATGAAAATATCCTTGGTAAAGAGAATCCTAACATGCTTAGTACCTATAATAACATAGCTGTTGTTTATCTATCGATGGGTAATTATGATCGTGCTTTGGAGTATTCCCATAAAGCATTAGTCATTGTAGAAAATGTTTTGGGTAGAGAACATACTGATACAGCCATTACCTATAACAACATAGCTTCAATTTTTAATGCACAGGGGAATTATGACTTAGCATTGGAATACTACAGCAAAACATTAGCCATTTATGAAATTATCTTAGATAAAAAGCATCCGGATTTGGCCAGCACCTTTAATAATATAGGTTTGATCTATGCGAATAAGGGAGATTATGACTTGGCATTGGAATACTACAGCAAAACATTAGCCATTCATGAAAATATCTTAGGCATAGAGCATCCGAATATGGCCAGTACCTATAACAATATAGGCTTAATATATGATATGAAGGGAGAATACGATTGGGCTTTGGAATACTACGAGAAAGCTTTAGCTATTAATGAAAAAGCTTTAGGGAAAGGACATCTCTCAACAGCCACGACCTACAACAACATAGCATCGGTTTATCGTGTGTTTGGCAATTACGATATAGCTTTGGAATATTACTATAAAGCATTAGTCATTTATGAAAATAACTTAGGCATAGAGCATCCTGATGTGGCCAGTACATATAATAATATAGGTTTGGTTTATGATAATAAGAATGATTACGACTGTGCTTTGGGATACTACCGGAAAGCGTTAGTTATTAATGAAAAAGCCTTAGGTAAAGAGCATCCCTCTACAGCCATAACTTATAACAACATAGCTGCGGTTTATCTAGCGCACAGCAATTATGACATAGCTTTAGAATACTACAGAAAAGCATTAGACATTTATGGAAATATCTTAGGCAAAGAGCATCCACATATAGCCACTACTTATAACAATATTGGTGAAATATATCGGATACAGGGAAATTACGATCTTGCTTTGGAGTGGTATCTGAAAGGTTTGCCTATCCTTGTCAAGGTTTTAGGTATTGATCATCCTAATACAATTAAGGTGTTCAACAATATAGCATTTTCTTTTGAAAAAAGCGGCAAAGCAGAACCTTTCGAAGTGTGGCTAAAGCAGAACTATGGTATTAAGCAAAAATTTTCTAATAAAGAATGAATATGAGAGCATCAACCATTTCTTTGAGTGATAGGTCTACGAGTGAAGCTATCATTGCACAAAAATTAGAAGTAGCAATTAAAGTAAATAGTAATTATGAACTTTCGCCTGAATTAATAGAATCCTTAGATGCTCAAAAAGAAGTATTAATAAGACATCTTCAACAAAAGAGTAACGTTGAAATGACGTGTAATGTTAATACTAATTATTGCATAATTAGGAACAATTCACCAAAAAAGTTTTTTATTTCGTATTCAAAAGATGATGAAACTGAACTTAATCGTTTTATCACTCATTTAAGTGATCTTAGAAGAACTGGATTGGTCGATATATTTTTTGATAAAATGACAAGATATGGTGAAAATTGTGATGAAACCATTAAAAGAAATATAGATGAATGTGACTTTATGATTTGTTTAGTGAGTGCCAGTTATATGAATACTGACTATATTCGTGACATAGAAATACCAAGAGCCATTAAGCAAAAAAAGAAAATTATTACGATTATCCTTAAACCATATTATTGGAAAGGAGTTAACATTTGTGCTGATTTTATATCATTGAAAGGTGATTGCATTACAATCGACGAAAAAAAAGATATACAAAGAACACCTATAGAACAAGATAAAATGTGGACAATGGTCATAAAAGAATTCTACGCAAAAATATTTAATATGTAATTGAAATGAGTAATAAAAAATTAATATTTGCCTTACTTATTATTATATTACCAACATTACTGTTGATAGTATATTTGATTTTTTCTGCCGATAGTTCGGCACTATCACCAATAGACAACAAAGATATGAAAGATACTATCAGATTTGAGATATTGAAAAATCTTCTTCAATTATTTATCATATTGATTATTGGAGGATTGGTTGCATATCTTTTCAAAAGCAGGGAGGAAGCAAGAAAGGAAGCAAAAATACACAAAGAGAAAGAACAAGAAGCTGAACGTAATCGCAATGAAATAAGAATTGTTTTTTTCAATCGTATAGGAGAAATATATCGCAATGTGAAAAGCATACGAAGAGCCCTTATTGCTGCTGGCTTGACAAATAGATACAATGCAGCACCCTCTAAAATGAGCAAACAACAAATAGATTTGTATTGCGAACAAATGAAGTTGCTTAATGATAACCAATTATTGCTTGAATGTTTAAAGATAGAGTCCATGAGTATTCCTGTAATCGCTAAATTAGATGATATACAAGCATTACTATACAAAATGGAAAATTATCTCAGACAAATATTAAAAGAATATGAAGCAATGAAGACAGCAACAAGTGTAAATTATGATAATCTAACAAAACTTGATAAATTTACAAGTCCGTCAGAAAATGGATTTAGAGAACACTTCGCAACTCCATATAGAGATATAATAAAAACAATCGGCAAAAACTTTTATAATCAATATATACTATGAACAAAGATATCAAACTTTTCTTATCGTCAACTTTCGATGACAAAATGCAAGATGAACGCGATTTTTTCAGAAACGAAATAAATACGGAATTGAATCATATTGTAGGGCAAGTTGGCAAAAATTTGTTTCTATATGACTATGTATTAGGAATATCCAAAGATGAAGTTTTTTCCAATGTACTTGACATCTGTTTCCGAAAAGTTGATGAAAGCGATTTTTTTGTTGGTATTGTTGGGAATAACTACGGTACACATGTAAATGATAAGTTGAAAGAAAATTACACGGGAAAATATAAGGAACTCATTGATGAAGGTATCAGGGAAAATTTAAGCGTGTTAGAACTTGAATTTATCGAATCTTTAAAAAATACAAATCAGAAAAAACTTTTCTTTATTCAAGATGCAATAACGGATAGCAATACAGAAGTACAAAAATTAATCACTCGTATTAAGACAAATATTTCGACGAATATTAGCATATTTTATTACAGTAAATATGAAAATATCTTGTCCGAATTAAAGCAATATTTTGAAAATGAATTTAAAAATGAGATAGATAAATTCACCACAGAAAGAAAAAACAGAAATCTGGTTTATGCCAATAAAACCCGCTATTATGTTCCTAATGAGTCTTCTCAAAAGATTCTTTATGAATTGGATGATTATGTAAATAATGATTCTCGAAAAATATTTGTTTTATCCGGTGACGCAGGAAGCGGCAAACGTACCGTGTTATCACAATGGATACAACAAGAGAAGAAAAATGTTTCCAGCAGCGAAACAAAAATCATTTCCGCTTTTGCCGGCGTTGAAGGTAAAACCATAAGTGATATACTTCTCAAAATATATTGTCAAGCGCCCTTCGATGACAAATTGTTATCTATTAATCAAGATAAAAAAGATGAACAATCATTACTGGGTAGATTTGCACAATTTACATTAGAGGTATCAAAGCAATTTCAAAAAACAATTATTATAATAGACGGCATCAATCTGCTCGAATTTACAAGCGATTGGAAGGGTAATAAATACTGGTGGCTAAACAAACAACTTGAAGACAATGTAAAAGTGATAGTGAGCGCCACTGATAATAAATTTGATGAGACCCGGTTTGAAGTCCACAAAATACTCTTTCAAAATCTATCAGAATTAATAGAAACATATCTTTATAAAGAGGGGAAAGAGCAAATCTATAACATTTTTCGAAAAAAACTTGCTTTTGAAGCGAAAGATGACCTTCCTGTGTTCGCCAGACTGTTATGTACGGAGATTTGCATGACAGCGAAATATGACACAATAGACCGGATATTGGATGAATATAAAAAATTTTCATCAACTGGAAAATCTGATATATTGAGTTTGTACAAAGAGTTTCTAACACGACTTGCAAAACGACAATCTTTGAAAAACAATGCTGTGCAAGAAATATGTCATTATCTTTATTATTCAGAAAACGGATTGCGTAAAAGGACATTGCAACAATTCTTTAAAGATGGCGATAATCAAGTTAATTCTTTTTATTCCTTGCTTTACCATGAGTTAATAAAAAATGTTGATGATAAAATAGCATTTTCTACTGTCTATTTCAGGCAAGCAGTCAAGGAACTATACATCGACAGTTGCTGTTCAATATGTAGCCTTAATCATAAAGAAACGGCATATCGAACAGCAATAATAAACGAGTTGGAAAAGAGTCAATATGCCAAAGAAAGAGGAGCCATTGCCGAGCGAGCCTATCAAATATATCAGATAAGTGATAAACAGAGAATGTACGATTTGCTTTCGGATATTGATAATGCAGATGTTTTATATTGGATGAATCGTATTCGGTTTCTTGAATATTTAAATCTGATTGAAGACAAAGACAATCTGTATAAAAATAAAAGCAATGAAAATTTATCTTACAAGATTGTCTTATTTTTATCATTTTATTATAAAGAAATATCCAATTATAATGAATCATTGGTGTGGTTTAAAAATACATTGGTTATCAATGAAAAGGCGTTAGGCAAAGAGCATCCAAATACTGCCACTACCTATAACAACATAGGCGAGATTTATAGGGTACAGGGCGATTATGCCTTTGCTTTGGAATACTACGGGAAAGCGTTAAACATTGTGGAAAAGGTCTTGGGCACAGAGCATCCAGATATTGCCACTTCGTATAATAACATGGCTGTGGTTTATAATAACAAGGGCGATTACGCTCGTGCTTTGGAAAACTACGAGAAAGCGTTAAACATTCGTGAAAAGGTTTTGGGTAAAGAGCATCCAGATACCGCCACTACCTATAACAACATGGGTATAGTTTATGAAAACAAGAGCGATTACGCCCGTGCTTTGGTATACTACGGGAAAGCGATAGACATTGAGGAAAAGGCCTTGGGCACAGAGCATCTGGATACTGCCATTACCTATATCAACATGGCTGGGGTTTATCGAGCACAGGGCAATTATGCCTATGCTTTGGAGTACTACAGGAAAGCGTTAGATATTTATGAAAAGGTCTTGGGTACAGAACATTTTGATACTGTCACTCCCTATAACAACATGGCTGGGGTCTATAGTGACAAAGGCGATTACGCCCGTGCTTTGGAATACTACGAAAAAGCGTTAGACATTGTGGAAAAGGTTTTAGGCACAGAACATCCGTATGCTGCCAGTACCTATAACAATATGGCTGGTATTTATCGAACGCAGGGTGATTACGCTCGAGCTTTGGAATACTACGAGAAAGCATTAAACATTAAAGAAAAAGTTTTAAGCACAGAGCATCCGGATGTTGCTAGTACCTATAACAACATGGGTGAGATTTATTATTACAAAGGTGATTATGCCCGTGCTTTGGAATACTACGGAAAAGCGTTAGACATTAAGGAAAAGGTTTTAGGTACAGAACATCCGGATACTGCCACTACCTATAACAACATAGGTATGGTTTATGATAAAAAGGGTGATTTTGCTCGTGCCTTGGAATACTACGGAAAAGATTTAGCTATTAGTGAAAAGATTTTGGGTACAGAGCATCCAGATACTGCTACTACCTATAACAACATAGGTAGTGTTCATAATCACAAGCGCGATTACGCTTGTGCTTTGGAATACTACGGGAAAGCATTAGTTATTCGTAAAAAAGCTTTGGGCACAGGACATCTATATACTGCCACTACTTATAACGACATGGCTGTGGTTTATGATAACAAGGGCGATTATGCCCTTGCTTTGGAGTACTACGGGAAAGCGTTAGATATTTATGAAAAGGTCTTGGGCACAGAGCATCCGGATACTGCCACTCCCTATAATAATATAGCTGCGGTTTATTATCACACAGGCGATTACGCCCGTGCTTTGGAATACTATGGGAAAGCGTTAAACATTAAAGAAAAGGTTTTGGGCACAGAACATCCGGATACTGTAGCAATCTATAACAATATAGCTGCTGTTTATCGTGTGCAAGGCAATTACGACCGTACTTTAGAATGGTATCTGAAATCTATGCCTGTTTTTATCAAGGTTTTTGGCAAAACGCATCCTAATACAGAGACTGTGTTCAAAAATATAGTTGATGTTTACGAACAAATCGGAAATCCGGAACTTTTTGATGAGTGGCTGAAGAAAAACTTGATGATGTAACTTTTTATAAACAATAAATATTAAATGTTATGTGTAATAGTATCTTAGAAAAAAAGGAAAGTCCCGCAGTACAAGCTCATATTAATATGCTGCAAGGGATAATTAATAGGATGGCAAGCAATAGCGCCAATTGTAAAACATGGTCTATTACAATATTAGCTGCCTTACTCGTTTTGGTTGTTGATGGTAAAATAGACTTATGTAACCTGTGGATATGCTATATTCCAATAGGATTATTTTTCTTTTTAGATTGTTTCTATTTAGGATTAGAACGACAATTTGTAGAAAAGCAAGAAAAATTGATTGATAATATCAATAAAGGATTGAATTTTGAAGAATTTTTATTCTCTGCAAGTGGAAAAATCAATAAAGAAATAGATGCAGATGTAACTAAAACATACTGGCAGAAATTTATCAAAAAATTACACGATAAGAATAAGAAAAAAGTTGCTCGTGAATTAGAAAATTACCGGAAACAATTTTTGAATACTTTAAAAGGAGTTATTTCTTTCTCAACTCTTCCGTTTTATAGTTCTATGATAGTCTTTATATCTATATCCTACTTACTCAGTAAGTAACCATAAGAGTAATTATGAATAAGGAATTCAAACTATTTCTATCATCAACTTTTGATAAGAAGATGCACACAAGACGTGATTATTTCAAAAATGAAATAAGTGCGCATCTTAATAAGATTGTTGGACAAACAGGTACAAACCTGTTTATATATGATTATGAAGTAGGAATTCCTGAAGAAACTCCATTTGCCAAAGTACTTAATGTTTGTTTTGAAAAAATTGATACTTCCGATTATTTTGTTGCGATAATTGACAATAGATATGGCTCTATTATAAATAAAGATAAAGAGTTGACAGGTTTTAATGGGAATATCGAAAAATTTCAATATCTTGTAGAGAAAGGTTTAGCAATACAGTATCAGGACCTTGTGAGAAATGGTTTGAAAGACGAGCTGAGTGTATTGGAATTAGAAATTATCAGGGCATTAGAAAATGAAAAAATAACGAAACTGTTTTATATTCGTAATCGTACAAAATATAAAGACCCTGAAGCACAAAAATTGATGCAGCGTATTGAAAAACAAGTAGCTTCTAAAAATATTAAATATTTTTCCCGAAATGATACCATATTGGAAGAACTGGAAAATTATTTTAAGAATGAGAAAGAGGTTAGTAAAGGACTCAAAATACTCAAAGAAGAACAACAAAATTTCAATTTGATGTATGCCAATAAAATGCGTTATTATGTTGATGACAAGACAACTTTGAATGTTCTTAATAATTATGTTTCAGATAACTGCAATAAGATTTTGGCTTTATCGGGAAAGTCGTGCAAAAAACGGAGCATATCCACCCAGAAAAACGGTGATATCCGTTCACTATTTGTCAAAGATCAAGCGCTGCAAAGTTAAATAATTTATTCTTAAACTATCTCTCTAATGTTGAAAATTATTT
>JGI24702J35022_10001322_pt1 | contig 15411 bp, 10 predicted proteins | sample TergutTh196P4_FD_35022 | JGI IMG/M metagenome (IMG submission 35022)
AAAAGACATTCGCCCGTCTTCGTGGCGAAAACGGCTATCATGTTCGAGTAGAAAACGGATCACCTGTATGTTTTTATCCTTTTCCAATGGCAATGATTCCGCTAACAAACATATCTCTTTCGGACTTCCGGTTAATTTTTCTATCAATGTTTCGCGTACCAGATTAAACTCCCATAACGTCAGTCCCGATTGTGTCTTTTGCAAGCAGATATCACATGTCTTACAGTCTGCCGTACTTTTCTCTCCGAAATAATGAAGCAACAACCGTGTCCGGCAATGTTGTTTTACACTCAGGTATTCGATTACTTTCTCAATGCGTTTTTCGTCTTTGAGCTTTCGGTCTTCGTAGGCATAACGGGGAATAACAACATATCTCGGTTCTTCCCTGGGGCGGGTATAGACAATTTGTGGAACTTTTTTTCGCGGGATATAATGAATAATCCGGTGCTTCGAAAGGAAAGTCAACCGGTCATAGACTTCTTGATGTGTCACCCCGGCACGCGTAGCAATCATTGACTCATCAATATAAACATAATCGGCAAATAAACCGGTATATGCACGAAGAATCACCTGAACAATCGCATCTGTCTTGGGTCCTTGATTCAGCGAATGGTAAAGTTCTTCTCGCGTGACAGTGAAAATCAACCGCGAAGCATTATCAGGCTCCTCCACATATTCGATATAACCTGATAACTCCAATAACTTGAGCGCATAATTGGCCTGGGTTATCGAAAACTTATACGCATGACAAAATTCCTGCAACGAGAAATCGTATGCAGCATACTCCCCAAATCCGGAAGCAATCTGAAAATAATTACCCAATGCCTCATACACCCTGACAACAAATGATCTTTCAGGATATTCGTCCGAAATCCGCTTTTTCAATTTGGCCTTTTCACCGGCGTTACATAACATGACGGCATACGCCCGCTTCTCGTCACGTCCGGCACGCCCGGCCTCCTGGAAATACTCTTCGAGCGATCCGGGCATATCCCAGTGTACCACCAAGCGCACGTCAGGCTTGTCAATCCCCATACCGAACGCATTGGTGGCAACCATGACACGACACATATCTTTCCTCCACAGGTTTTGACGTGTCTCTTTGGTCTCACGGTTGAGTCCGGCATGAAAGAAATCGGCCGAAACACCCGCTTGCAACAAGAAAGTGGCTATCTCCTTAGTCAACTTGCGATTCCGGACATAAACAATCGCCGTACCCGGTACCTTGTTCAATAAAAGAAGTAATGTTTGTTGCTTGTCTTCCGTTTGCCGTACCACGTATGAAAGATTTGGGCGGACAAAACTCTTGCGAAAAACATTATGGTGCCGGAAGAGAAGTTTATCCTGAATATCATTCACTACTTCAGGCGTAGCTGTTGCAGTAAGCGCCAGTACAGGTATGTCAGGTAATAATTCGCGAATCGAAGCAATAGTCAGGTAGGAAGGTCGGAAATCATAACCCCACTGTGAAATACAATGGCTTTCGTCGACGACCAACAGGCTGACTTCCATGGCTTGCAACTTACTGATAAATAGCTTGGAAGACAATCGTTCGGGCGAAACATAAAGGAATTTGTAATTCCCGAATATACAATTATCCAATTGTGTACAGATTTCTTCATACGACATTCCCGTGTAAACTGTGGTAGCTTTGATCCCGCGTGTCCTCAGATTATCCACCTGATCTTTCATCAGGGATATCAAGGGTGTGATGACAACGCAAAGTCCCGGCATCATCATGGCCGGGACTTGAAAGGTAATCGACTTCCCGCCTCCGGTCGGCATAAGCCCCAGCGTATCTTTGCCTTCACAGATCGATTGGATAATGTCTTCCTGTAAGGGGCGGAATGATGTAAACCCCCAGTATTTTGTTAATGTAGCAAGACGTTCGGATGTATCCATCATGTAGTTTTCAGTAATAAGTTTTCAGTTGAGAAAAACCGTAAGATGGAAAGGCTTTTCAATTATTCATAATTCATAATTGTCCGAAGGTCGAATATCCTTGATCATCAGCTGTATGGTTGTAATGCCATTGTATGTGTTTTCTTCAATCGTATAACAGATATCAAATGACTGCCCTTCTTTGATATAGTTGAAGTGTTTGTGCATACCAAAAGCAATTCCATGAACCGGACCTCCGCTGTTCCGGTCGTCATAAATCTCCAATTTGACATGATCCTGTTCTTTGCCTACCAGCCGACTGGTTCCATAATCCTGTACACCTAACGAACAGAAAACAGGCTTTTCATTATTTGGTCCAAAAGGATTCAGTCTTTTCAGTTCGTTGACGAATTTCACATTGATGTATTTTAAGTCAATAACCTGATCGATATCAATCTGTGGGGTCATTTGTTCGGAATCAATTTCTTCATCAGCCAATTGCATAAACCGTCGGGTGAACTGTTCCAAATTCTCTTCTTTCAACGAAAGCCCCGCAGCATATGTATGACCTCCGAAATTTTCCAATAAATCGCGGCAGCTTTCGATAGCCTTATAAATATCAAATCCTGCAATTGAACGAGCCGAACCTGTAATCAATTCCGAAGACTTGGTGAGTACGACCGATGGACGATAATATTTCTCCGAAAGCCGCGATGCAACAATTCCAATCACTCCTTTATGCCAATCCGGATTATAGACAACAATACCTTTCTGATCTTCAATCTTTATGATATTATTGATGATGGCATTGGCTTCGTCAGTGATTCGTTTATCCAACTCCCGCCGGTCTTCGTTGTACTGATTGATATTCTCACTTTTTTCCTTGGCAATCTCCTTATTTTTAGCTAATAACAATTCGACTGCTTCCTTTCCGTTCATCATTCGCCCTGAAGCGTTGATGCGCGGACCAATCTTGAAAACGATGTCGCCGATGGTTATCTCTTTACCTGTCAGTCCACATACATCAATAATACCCCTCAATCCCAAACTCGGACTACTGTTCAACTGCCTTAATCCGTAGTAGGATAATATACGGTTTTCGTCGGTGATAGGCACAATATCGGAAGCGATACTGACGGCAGTGAGCTCCAGTAAGTTCTCAAGGCCNGAAAAAGGAATGTCATTGCTTTTGGCAAAGGCTTGCATAAATTTGAACCCGACACCGCATCCNGAAAGATGCTCATAAGGATATTCCGAATCAACCCGCTTGGCATCTAAGACAGCTTCTGCTTTAGGAAGCTCATCGTCGGGCATGTGATGATCGCAGATGATAAAATCAATCCCTCTTTCGCGCGCATATTCAATTTTGGCAATCGCCTTAATCCCGCAATCCAACGAAATAATTAAGGTAAATCCATTCTCGCAGGCATAATCAATGCCTTTGTACGAAATTCCGTACCCCTCGTCGTATCGATCAGGAATATAAAAATCCAAATTCGACGAATAAGGACGCAGAAACTTATACACCAACGCTACGGCTGTAGTGCCATCCACATCATAATCACCGTAAATCAGTATTTTTTCCTTGTTGCCTAATGCCTTGTTGAGCCTTTTGACGGCTTTGTGCATATCGGGCATGAGAAAAGGATCATGCAAATCATTCAGACTTGGTTTAAAGAATTTCTTTGCAGCATCTACAGAAGAGATACCTCGCTGAACAAGCAAAAGACAGGTACACGGATTAAGTTCCAGTTCCGCAGCCAGCATATTGGCTACCTGTATTTCTTCTTCTGTATTGGTTCGAATATTCCATTTGTTTGTCATTATATATTGTTTTTACTTTTTTTCGCTCCCTGAAATNGCACCCTGTAAATCTTGTCCAAAAACAATGATGCAATTTGAATCCGTAAAAATACGAATAATAAACGGAATTTTTCCATAAAAAGTCTAAAATAATAAATATTTCTATTTTTTTCACACAAAAAAACAATTATTGTATATTTGCATATTATTTACCCGAAATTTTACAGACAGCAATGAAAAAAGCGTATTCTTTGTTTATTTTTATGTGGGCGTTGCCGGCAGTTGCCTCTTTTGCACAGCAATATGTGTATGATGTCAACCGGACCGAGTATCATGACGACATGTTGTATGATAACGTTCGCCGCATTATCCGGCTGCCTTCAGTCAACGGATTGGTTGCAGTCAAATGTGATCTGCATAACCATACCGTTTTTTCCGATGGCGATGTCTGGCCAACAGCAAGGGTCAGGGAAGCATGGCAAGACGGATTGGATGCCATCTCCATTACCGACCACACATCAGCCGATCCCTCCAAACGAAATGTGACGGGAGGGCCAAATTCCTCGTACGAAATTGCTAAACCCGAAGCCGACAGACGCGGGTTGATTTTAATCCAAGGTACCGAAATCACGCGATCGAAAGAGGAAGGAGGTCATCTCAATGCCATTTTCATCACCGATGCAACGAAAACACTCGATATCCCGACCGAAGATGCTGTACGGGAAGCTGTCAAACAGGGAGGTTTTATCATCTGGAATCATCCGGGATGGGCGATTGACACGTGTATGATGTTTGATGTCAACCGGCGCCTGATTGAGTCGGGCGATATTCATGCGGTGGAAGTATTCAACGAAGCCGAATGGTATCCGCGTGCCTTAAGTTGGAGTCGGGATCTGAATTTAGCGCCAATGGCTGCAACTGATATCCATTACCTCACCAATAGTTTTTATCGCATCTCCGGCAATGCTATCCGTCCGATGACAATCGTCCTGGCGCGCGAACGGACACAGGAAGCTATCAAAGAAGCGCTTTTCAACCGAAGCACCATCGCCTTTTTTCGCGGGATGCTGGCCGGGAACAGCCGTTTACTGTCCGACTTCTTCTTTGCTTCAGTGACACTGCAAAAATTGAGTACAACATACGACCGCGACCGTAATGCCTCCAATCATTACCTTTTGACAAATCCGTATGATGTGCCTTATGTGATCCAACTCGACTCAAGCCCGAAAAAGATAACACTGCACGCCAACTCCGAAATCACCTTCACCCTCCCCGCCACAATACGGGAAGTCAAAGCCCGGATCCTTAACCTCCATACCTACGAATACGAAACACTGGAGGTGACAATCCCGTTGCCGGAGTGATATTAGAACGCAAATCCAACTGAACGGGAATTACCTGGAAGTATTGTAATGCTTTCACCACCCCATCTTCATCGACCGAATCTGTCACATAATCGGCGGCGGCTTTGACATGGTCTTTGGCATTGCCCATAGCGATGCCAATGGCGGCATGGCGTAGCATGGATATATCGTTTCCGCCGTCGCCAAATGCCATCGTATGTTCAATGGAGATGCCAAAATATGCCAACAAATGATCCATGCCGGAGGCTTTGCTGCAATGTTGATCATTAAAATCCACAAAAATGGGATGCCAGCGACAACCGGTACAGTCCGTTAGTACATGTTGCAAAATTTCGGCTTCGCGGTCTGCTTTAATAAACGCATCCAACTGATAAATGGTGTGTGTGAAAATTTCCGAAACTGGCTTGATGGGAGGCAGCGGGATTTCGACCAATTGGCTTAATGACAACAATAAATCGTCAACACAGTTGATGTAATTCCCTTGATCCGTCATAAACGAACAGGAAAACGGCTTTTCTTCCAGATAAAGGGCTAATCTGTCCAAACTTTCTCTTGAAATTGGTTGCTGTGCCAATACCCTACCCTTTGAATCGACACAGTACGCCCCGTTGGCCGTGATAAATCCATCGAATTCCAAGTCTTCCAAGTTGATAATATCACTCATCGAACGGCCTGTCGCAATGATGACTTTAATGCCATCATCCTTGAGCCGACGGATTGCCGCCTTGGTTACAGGAGAAATGGAATGAGAACTGAAGCTGACTAACGTACCGTCAATATCGAAAAAAATCGCCTGAATGTTAGGAGTTAACTTATCCATTCGTCGCTTTTTCCAATTTCTTCATGATTGAAAAAATAAAAAGCGCTGAGAGAATACAACAGATAATAAAGATGCCCCACAGCATATACAAGTCAACACGTTTCCACATGATGCTTCCCACAAACAACAATTTGTTGCCTACAGCCGTAGCCAGCAACCAGCCTCCCTGCATCAACCCTTGGAAACGCGAAGGAGCTACTTTCGATACAAATGATATGCCTATCGGACTTAAAAACAACTCTGCGACAGTGAGAACTAAATAGCTGCTCATCAACCAATAAGGCGATACTCTCGAAGAATCGGGTACGGCAGCGCCGTCAAGCAGATGGGGGGAAATAAGTTTCAATGAAGCGACTAAGACCAAGACAAATCCAACGGAGGCAATAATCATCCCGTATCCGATTTTTCTCGGTGTCGAAGGTTCTTTGCGTTTTTGTGCAAGGTAGGCAAACACACCCATAACCACAGGGGTCAACGCTACAATAAATAAGGGATTAAACGATTGAAATACTTCGGGTGATATGGGATTGCTTGGCTGTGATATATTTAATGTATAATAAACGCAAAAAGCGCCGCCGGCCAAAAATAAAACACCGCCAATCAAACGATTCATCAGGTTTGTCTTACGCACGACCAAAATAACCCCGCCGATAGTTGCTATCACAGCCAGAATGGATTCCAAGTTAAAGAATAAGTTCGTGAAAGAATCCACTACCTTTACCGTATAATCGCGTGCGAAATACGTTAATGTCAGTCCGTTCTGATGGAATGACATCCAAAAGAAAAGCACGACCACAAAAACCAGACACAAGGATACGATTTTCGGCTTTTCGTCTTTGGTGGAGACCTGGAACATATAAGTCACAAAAGCGATAAAGAGGCCTATGGCTAATCCAAAGGCATAATCTAATTGAGCGATCCCTGTCCATAATCCGACGAAATGGAACAAAACAGTAACACATCCCAGCAGAATCAACGGAACAAAAAATTTGGATATATTTGTTGCCAACGTGACATTCGCTTTGCTTTCCGCTGCCACTACTTCTACCTGCTTCGAAGGTAACATTTTATTAAATATCACGTAAACCAACAGAGAGATGATCATTGCGCCGGCTGCTACGGCAAAAGCCCAATTGTAACCTCTGGCAAAAACATCCAAATAGGTTTGAGAAAATTGCATCAAATTCGTTACCGGCTGTCCGCTGATCATCGCCTTGTCAGCCAACTCCTGTAACTGGCTTGTATTGGCCAACGTACCATTCAGCATTTGATGACACAAAGCCGGCAAGCTGCCATCGTGCAGGAAACCGTTGGATTTTAACCAACCGTTTCTAACGCCGGTGGCAATAAACGGGGCAAAAAAAGCGCCAACATTGATGCCCATGTAGAAAATCATAAACGCCTTGTCCCTCAATCCTTTATTCTCTTCTGTCTTGTATTTCTCTTCATCGTACAACTGTCCTACGACTGCCTGTAAGTTCCCTTTAAAAAGACCGTTACCTAATGCGATAATTAATAAGCTGATGAAAGAAGCCGTCAGCGACATTCCGGGCATGGCAATCATCACATAACCGGCAAACATAATGATCTGCCCGATCAAAATGACAAACTTGTACTTCTTCGACCAGTCGGCAAGCATTCCGCCCACTAACGCCAACGCATAAATTGAAAAATAAAACCAACTGTAATAACCGCCGGCTTCTTCTTCGGATAAGCCATACTTAGCTTGTAAAAACAAAACTAATATGGCCATCATGGTATAAAAACCGAATCGTTCTCCCATATTCGTAAAGAACGCGACCAATAACCCTTTGGGATGTTGTTTAAACATAATTATGATTTATTAATTGTTTGATTGTTATCAGAAAATCTGTCTGATAGCTCCTGTTTCGGGATAGAATGTCACCCTGACGGGAGATTTCTTGTCTTCAAACATAACGGGAGCTAAACTTTCGCGCGTACCGAACTGAACGACTTGCTGTTCACCTCTATACAACGAGTTTTGAGCTGTTTTGATCTCGATGCGGGCTTTGCCGGGCAGATTGTAAATGATGCCTTTCATTGATTTTTCTTTCTTCTCCGCATCTTTCGGACTTAATTCCGGCGCATGATCCGTTACAAGCAGATTGATAAAAACAGGTTCGCCTCCCAAATCGTCGGCATCCAAGATGCCTTGCCTTTTCGAAAAACGAAACAAGACCTCATCGTTTATGTCATCCTTCGGAATCAACGTTATTTCGTGATACGATGTTTCTCTCGTACAACCACCGGCAAAAAGACTTGTCAACTTATTCTCCTGATCCTCCAACCCTTGAATAGCCAGACGCATCGCTTCGCCGTCGGGCGGCAAATTTTCTGCATCGCCGGTCAGGATATCCATCTTCCGCTCACGAATAAGATAGATTTGTCGAGCAGCTACTTCCGCTTGCCGTGCCATGGTGCCGGCTTTCAGTAATTCTTCGGTATATACGGTGGTGACGTTCAAATCAATAGATTCCGAAGATTTGGGTTCATTGCCCGCAACAGGCTCAGCAGGAATATATTCCGTGTTAATCGAACATAACAGGCCATCATCTGTCAAATACACGTAAGGAGCGACTGTTCCGGCCTTAAATTCAACCACATACGTGTTTGATGCATCAGGAATACCCTTGTTTACCAACGATACTTTGCCCATTTCATACACAATGTTATCTTCCATAACCGCATCTTTGATGCCTAAGAGTATTTCCGCATACCTGTAATACGGCCCGGCCTTACATGTTGTTCGGGTTACTTCAACCGTGATAACGAAAGTGGTTTTGGGCAGTGAATAGGTCACACCGAATCCTGTAGCTTTGGTCGCAACTTTCTTTTCAACGCGGGTTTGTGTCATAACAGGGTTGACACTCAATAATATGAATAATGATCCAACGATAATATTTCTCATTCTTTTGTTTAATTTGTCCGAAATCGTTCACAAATTTATGAATTATTTCAAAAGTTTCAAATTTTCCGTTATTTTTGTGTATTTTTACCGGCATAAATAATTAAAACACTCATGGAAAATAATCAGACCTCCAACGAAATTCAAGTAGAGCTTACGGACGAAATCGCTCAGGGAATTTATTCAAACTTAGCAGTTATTGCACATTCGTCGTCCGAATTTGTTATCGATTTCATCCGCGTATTACCCGGAACACCGAAAGCGAAAGTAAAAAGTCGCATTATCCTGACGCCTGATAATGCCAAACGACTGCTTTTTGCCCTCCAGGATAATATCAAAAAATTCGACGAGATGTCTCGTCAGGGCAAAAATATGGCCTTCGGTAATCTGATTCCACCTATCGGCGGGATAACGGGGCAAGCGTGATTTGTTGCAAAAAAAGAAATAATGCCATGAAGAAGATTCATTTTTACACCTTGCAGAATTTCCGTTCGATACCGCAGATGAATCGGGTGAGCGAATCAATTAAACGGGATATCGAAGTCGTCGGTCGTGTGCTGCCGTTTAAGACCAATAATTATGTGATTGATGAATTGATAGACTGGGAAAATGCGGACACCGATCCGATTTTCACGCTCAATTTCCCACGGCAAGGCATGTTGTCGAAAAATCACTATGAAACGGTTGCCAAACTGATTGACACACAGGCAGACCGTCAGACGTTTGACGAAACCGTTCAGGCCATTCGTTTGTCGTTGAACCCGAATCCTGCCGGACAGGAAAGCAACGTGCCTTACTTAGGAGAGATAAAATTGAAAGGGGTGCAACACAAATATCCCGAAACAGTGCTTTTCTTCCCAAGTCAGGGACAGTCGTGCCATGCCTACTGTACTTTTTGTTTTCGCTGGCCGCAGTTTTCAGGGATGAACGAACTGAAATTTGCCATGAAAGAAGCTGATCTTTTATTCAACTACCTCAAAGTTAAAAAAGGAGTGACCGATGTGTTGTTCACCGGCGGCGATCCGATGATTATGAGCGCTGCCATTTTGGAAAGTTATATTTTGCCTATGCTCGGACCCGATTTTAAACATATCCATACGATACGCATTGGTAGTAAGTCGCTTGCATACTGGCCATACAGATTCCTGACCGACGAGGACAGCGGCCGTATCATCGAACTCTTTCAACGAATCGTGGATGCCGGGAAAAACCTTTCTTTTCAGGCGCACTTTAACCATCCGCGTGAGCTTTCGACAGAAGCGGTTCGGCTGGCTATCAAGAAGATACGTTCGACAGGCGCACAGATCAGAACACAATCGCCCGTCTTGCGCAATATCAACGATAAACCCGAATTATGGTCGGAGATGTGGCGCAAACAGGTTGATCTCGCACTAATCCCATACTATATGTTTGTTGCACGCGATACAGGGGCGGCAGCCTATTTTGAACTGCCGTTGGAAAAATGCTGGAAGATTTTCCGCAGGGCGTACCGTCAGGTGAGCGGACTGTGCCGTACGGTGAGAGGCCCGAGCATGAGCGCACATTCAGGTAAGATTCAGGTGCTGGGCGTAGCCGAAGTGAAAGGGGAAAAGGTTTTTGTGTTGCGTTTTATTCAGGGACGTAACCCTAAATGGGTGCATAAACCTTTTTTTGCCAAGTACGACCCGAAAGCCACCTGGTTCGACCAACTCAAACCGGCATTCGGCGAAGAGAAATTCTTCTTCGAAGACAAACAAAACACCCCATCAGTCATGCATCCGTTTTTGTTTGAGTGATTTGCTTAATGCGCTTACATTCCATGCCGTCATTCCGACCGAAGTGGAGGAATCTCTGTTTGGACCTACTGCTCCCCCTTCGTTTCCTAACGAAGGGGGAGCAGTTCTTATTGTTTCACCCAAACATTCGACCTTGACGTTCTGATTTGAGCGTCGCGCGGTTCGTTGCGGTTCATGCGGGCGAAGTTGGGGATAGCCAGCATGGGTTGACCGTCTGCCCATTCGCCTTTAATAAGCACCATTCCATTGAAGAAATCGGGCGTCCACTCTGCCACAAGCGGGGCGGTGCCGAGATTACCCTCATTGATATGATTGCCGTTATCCACTTCTTCGAAGTTATAGATAAGCGGGCCGTAACGTAACGCAACCTGACCCGCAGTGGCTTCTATCTTCGGATCGGCCGTGATGCGTTGTACCTCCATCGGTAATTCAAATTCGACCTTATCTCCTGATTTCCAGCTTCTTTTGATTTCGGCATACCCTTTGTTGATGACCGGCTCCATTGGTTGTCCGTTGACGGATAAGGATAGCAAACCCTTCACGGCAGGCACCGGTTCGTAGAGTTCGCTCGTTTTGCGATCGGGTACGCGGATAAACAAGGTAAATTCCTTCGCTTCTTTGGGGTTTACCGTGATAGCTACTTTGCCATCCCAGGGATAATTGGTTTGCTGTACCATTTCTATATCAGTCCCCATCACTCTTTCTACATTGATGGTACTTCCTATGAATAGGTTGACATACACGCCTTTGTCCGATGTCACATACGTCCATGTCGGTATCATCAACAGTGTTCTGGGAATATTACCTACGCAGCAAGGACAAGTATGCCATGTTGTCCTTTCGGTAACTGTGGACAACGGATTAGGGTAATAAAACGTTTTACCTTCCATATCCAACGCACCCAATAGGGCATTATACATGGTTTCTTCGTACAGGTCGGCATATTTGGCGTCGTGATATGACAAATTCAATTTATACTGGAAGAAAATCAATCCGCACGATGAACACGATTCACAATAGGCATTATGTCTCAACGAGTAATTGGGGCCGAAGCCTTCTGATGTCTCGCCACTGCCAACGCCACCGGTGACATAGTATTTTTTATTCACCATATTATCCCAAAGCGACATTACGGCGCTCTGGTAATCGGGATCTCTTGTTTCGGCAGCCATATCCGACATGGCCGAATATAAGTATACCGCCCGAACGGCATGTCCAACCGCTTCATATTGCTCTTGAACATGAACATGCGACTGGCTGTATTCACTACCCTCATTACGACTATCCATCAGGAATTTAGCCAATGTAATATAACGGTCGCCTTTCCCATTGCCTTCCATATCATTGACAAAACGCCCGAATCGAATCAGGGCTTGTTCCATTTCCTGATGTTCGTCCCACCATTCGATTTGTCCGGGGTTAGGGCCAATGTTGTCAGCCCAGCAATCGGCTAACTTCTTGGCTGCATTGTACAAACGAAGATCCGTACCGTTTGTTAAGGTATAGTGGTTGATCGCCGATTCGATAAAGTATCCGGCGACATATCCTTCGTGATCAGACCTGTTTCTTACATTCCATCTGCTTTCCCATCTTTCGGGGTTGCGAAGCGTGTAGGCTGTTTGCAGGTAACCGTCCGGCTCCTGTGCGGCTAAGATAATCGGAATCCATTTGTCTAATGCTTTCCTCATCTTTTCGTGTGCAGCTATGATTTCCGGGTCACCCTTGGGGTCGATCATCAGCGCAATACACATTGATTCAATCGTTTGGTGTACCCAGGCATTGGAAAACACATAACCTTTATGTGTACCGTGAGGCAAGCCTTGAAGGGCTTTAGCGGCTTCAATAAAGTTATCAAGGCCACCGGGGCCTAACGTCAGATTGGGGTTTTCACATTGCGCAATACACCAGGGAATCCAATTGACAATCATGGCCTTTGCCCTGTCGCTCCAAAGTGGGTTATCAATCGAATATTTCTTCGTATATACAACTTCCAACCGGTCTTCCATGGGTGGTTCAACAACCTTTACGATAAGGTTTGAAGGGATGCGATATGATCCTTTCTGTGCAACGAAAGAGAGTTCATATTCACCAATGGCCGAAAAAGAGGCGGTCGCATGGATTGAGTCTTGATTGGTAAAGGTAATGGTTCCGGGTCCCGACACCTTTGTCCAGCTTACCTGCTGAACGGGAGCAACGGACTTGATATGTCCCGTCAGGTATGTTTGAGCGCCCAGCATCACGGTTCTGTCGCCATTGGTCGACACGATAGGTGGCAGGTTTTGGGAGTTGGGTGATTGAATCACTTTCCATTCCAATAAGGCGGATCTTAGTTGCTGTGTTGCCTCGATTTCAAGCCTTAACCTTGTCGTTTCGACCTCATCAAAGGTGGTTGGATTGTATTCGGCAACGGTAAATCCCAATCCTTTCGGATTGTTGACCGGAACAAAATCCGTGCCATCCCAGTAACTTACGCGGTAAGCTTGCGGCAACGGCAAAGTCCCTTCCCAGTCCCACCAAAACACTTCAATTTCATTTGTACGGACCTTTTGCGGCCATTCATATTCGACCCACTGGTTTTGCAGCGGTAGCTGTGGTTGGTCAGCCCTCATACGCATAGGGCCTGTTTGGGTGTTGGTAATGCCATCATTTAATGTGGTGATAATACTTGCGGATCGATCACCTTGAGATATGGTAGCCACAGCCACAACAGCCATATTTTGGCCGGTGTCTTTGGATTCGGTATTACACTGAACTGTAATGAGTAATACGGTAAGTGCAAGTGAACTAAGCAGTAAAATGGTTTTTTTCATTTGAGTAAGAATTGATGTAAAACGCTAAACCCTAACAGGGTTTCAAACCCTGTTAGGGTTTAGCGTTTTATGGATTATTTAACCGGTAGCTTACAAAAGCAAACCGTTTGCTGTCGGGCGCCCATGAATTGACATTGATGGTTCCCTGACCTCCAAACAATTGTGCCAATGTTCTTGCTTCGCCTCCNCTGGCAGGCATCAGCCGNAGCTCTACATTTTTATTGGCTAAGTGTTGTTCGGGTTCCACATCTCCTTTCGTATAGGTGATAAATACCACCTGTTCTCCGTCNGGTGAGATATGCGGAAACCAGGANTTACGTGTTTCGTCGAATGTCATCTGGGTTTGCTCCGAGCCGTCAGCCTTCATCCGCCAACACTGCATCANACCTGACCTGACNGAGTTGAACCAGATATATTCACCACACGGTGAATATTCAGGTCCGTCGTCTAACCCTTCAGCATCGGTCAGCCGTATTTCTTCACCTCCTATCGCCGGAATCACATACACATCGAAGTTGCCATTCCTTTCGGCACAATAGGTCAGCATCTTCATGTCAGGGCTCCACCCGTGCAGGTAACTGGGACCCAGCGGAGTAATCAATGCGGGTGTTCCACCTTCGAAAGGCAGGGTGTAGACACGCGAGCGGCGGTCTTCCACCGTACCGTGACTGATCGCGATTTGTTTGCCATCCGAACTGATAACATGGTCGTTGTTACAACGTGTGGCAAAACCTGTCGGTATCTCTACAGGTTCTCCAGGTGAATCGGGAGATAACTTGTACAATTTTCCTCCACTGTTAAAGACAAGCCATTGGCCGTCGGGTGTCCAGTTAGGCGCTTCCATCAAAAAAGGAAACTCCTTGACAATCGTTCGTTTACCATCCCTGATATCGAAAATCTCAAGGATACTTGTCACACGGGCTTGCTGAGCGTAAGATACAGGGAAAATGAATAAAAAGCAGCATGTTAATTTAAGAAATTGTTTCATAATCTAAAAGTTTAATGTTTTATCGGGCAAAGATAAGAAAAATGTATGATTTTTGTATCTTTGTGCTTTCAAAAACAATATTGATATGTCACAAATCTTTCCAAACAATCTGCCTTATAAGGTGGCGGATATCCAATTAGCAGATTTCGGCCGCAAGGAAATTGAAATCGCTGAACATGAAATGCCCGGCCTGATGGCGCTACGTAACAAATATGCCTGCCTGCAACCGTTAGCAGGAGCGCGTATCACCGGCTCTTTACATATGACTATCCAAACGGCTGTATTAATTGAAACATTGGTCGATTTGGGCGCTGATGTGCGATGGGCAAGCTGTAATGTTTTTTCGACACAGGATCATGCGGCAGCCGCTATCGCGGCAACAGGANTACCTGTCTTTGCCTGGAAAGGTGAGACACTCGAAGAATACTGGTGGTGTACGGATCAAGCCTTGCGTTTTCCCGANNGAAAAGCGCCTCAACTGATTGTAGACGACGGCGGCGATGCTTCGTTGCTGTTTCATTGGGGATACAAAGCCGAAAACGATCCGGCGACTATCGAACGGCAAGGCGGTAATCATGAAGAACAGATCATCCTGAATCTGTTAAGAGATATCCTGTTGGAAGACCCCCAACGCTGGCATCGGATGGCAGCGGAGATGAAAGGCATCTCGGAAGAAACAACCACAGGCGTACATCGTTTGTACCAGATGATGGAACGCGGCGAACTGCTTGTGCCGGCAATCAATGTGAATGATTCGGTCACCAAGTCGAAGTTCGACAATCTCTATGGTTGCCGCGAATCGTTGGCTGACGGGATCAAACGGGCGACCGATGTGATGATTGCAGGGAAAGTCGTTGTCGTTGCAGGATATGGCGATGTTGGTAAGGGGTGCGCCCATTCGATGCGATCGTACGGAGCACGGGTGCTTGTCACCGAGATCGACCCGATCTGCGCCTTACAAGCTGCTATGGAAGGTTTTGAGGTCACAACAATGGAGGAAGCCGTCAAAGAAGGTAATATCTTTGTTACCACTACCGGCAACTG
>JGI24702J35022_10001323_pt1 | contig 15408 bp, 14 predicted proteins | sample TergutTh196P4_FD_35022 | JGI IMG/M metagenome (IMG submission 35022)
TTCTGGCTGGAAGGATAGTACGCTATATGACATTGTTGTTGCCGCCATCGGAGCTTTCTTTGGATATGGGTTTGCTCTCGTTGTCGAGCATCAGCTCCTCGCTAGAAAGAGAAGAAAATGTATTACAAATATAGCACTTGAGCTAAAAGACCTTAAGACAAGGCTCGAAAGAAGCGCAAACGACCCAGCCATTCCCTCCGCATTGAGCTACTCAATACACACTCCTATATGGGAAACTGTAGTAGGCAACGGCGATATACTCGAATTGAAAACAAAGAAACTAAGGGATTGCTATGATGTGCTGTTTAGGGTGTATAGCAGCATAGAGAAGCTCTCAGTACTAGAGAATAGCACGCGTGAAAAAGACGGAGCGGCTATCATCAATGAGGTCCTAGGTATGAGACGGGCCGTCCTGAAACTTTTTGACGAGGATCCGCTCAAATCGTTGATCGACGATTGCGAGTAATCGCGCAATTGATTAATTCATTACTACACAGGAGGAGCGCAGTCGTGGCGAAGAAAAAGAACACATCTACATCACGTGAACCAGTATCGCCAGAGCCTGTACCGCCAGAGCCTATACCGCCATGCACCAATGCCACAGGGCCAAAGCCACCGCGCTCTGGCTATATTCCGCACTCACAATATAGCGAAGTCCAGCAGGCGATTGATGATCCATCCAAGTCGATTATCAATTTGTTTGGGCTTGGTGGAATAGGAAAAACAGCTCTTTTGACGGAATATCGCAATGCTACGTCGCGACGCTATTACTACTGCGATTTGCGCAATGCCAGAAGCTACAAAGAGACTGCTACCATGATTTTGAACAACCTCTTTCAGGATAAGAGTGTCGCTTCTTCTTATGCTGATAATGCGTTTGCCTTGACAGAAGGAATACAAAAACACATTCTGGATCCTAGACATAATGTTGTTCTGATTTTCGATAATCTAGAATCTATCATGGGCGTTGGTTCTGAATGTGGGAAAATAAGAAGTAAACATGCTGGATACGATTCCCTGTTCCGACTATTTCTTGAATACACGACTAATTCATCATTAGTATTATCAGGGAGAGAGAGAATTGAGCTGAATTTCAATCGAAATGATGAAATCACTCCTATAAGATTGTTGGGTCTGAATGGTTCACAAACAAAAACTCTTTTAGCTAGTTTTAAGCTAAATGGAGACTTCTCTAACCTTAGTAAAAAGTATTTAGGAAATCCGCAAGCGCTAAAGATGGCAGCATCCTCCATCGTGGAGGATTATGCTGGCGACATCAACAAGTTCTTGGCGAATCCAGAACTACCTGGTGATGTATTTATTCTATTCCAGGAACATTTTAAAAGATTAGATCAGACTGAAACAATTGTGCTGCTGTGGTTAGCAGTTATCCGAGAATCAGCCCAAAGGGATGAAATACTGCGCAAAATAGTAAAAATGTCGATTACTGCAAGTAAACTAACTTCGGCTCTTAAAGGCCTAGAGAAACGTTGTCTTGTCGAGACATTGCACATGCCTGGAGCGGCAACATCGTATTATCTCCAAGGGGTAATTCTAGACTTTTCATCCGATTATCTCATAGAAAAATTTGTAGATGAGATGCAAAGCAAGCAACTCAGTTACTTTCATTTGTTAGCGCTAATTAACACGGCCTCAAAAGAATATATCATAGACACACAAAAGAGATTATTGGTCAAGAGGATAATTGATCAGCTAAAGCGATCAATTGGCGAAGAAGTGGTACTGACTCTATTACGTTCACTTGTTGATGGTATTGACAACACCAAATCATACGCTGTTGGAAATATTGTCAATTTGTATGCCTGCGTCAATCCGAAGATAGATGGATTCGATTTTTCGAACCGCTGGATCATCAACGCTGATTTGCGGTCAATCTATCTGCAAAAATCAAATTTTACGAACGCAATCTTCGAAGGTGTCTTGATGAGAAATACCTACGGAACATTGATTGATGTGCGTTATTCATATGAGGGGAAGTTCATATTGGGTGCTGCAACCGAATTTAGCGTCGGGATATGGGATGCTGAGAGTCTGCAATTTGTAGAAGAAATCGCAGAACACCATGATTGGGTTCGATCTGTAGATTCAAATTCAAAATATATTGTAAGTGGAAGCAACGATGAAAGAGTCATCGCCTATAGTTATGACACGAAGAAGAAAATTAAGGATGATGGAGGAAAGCACAGTAGCCGCGTAAGGAGAGTAAGACTATCGCCTGCCAACACATGCATCGTATATTCTTCTGGCGACAGTGGGAAAATTATCGGCTGGAATATCGAGAACAACTTTATGTGCGAACTTGCGCTATCAGATGATGCTCATCAAAGATATTCCCGAGTTATATGGGATTTTGTTTTTGTGAATAATGGTAGGCAGATAGTAAGTGTGTCGGATGACAAAACAGTTCGCCTATGGGATGTTGCATCATTCGAGGATACTGATCAATCTAAAAAATTGTACGTACACACGGATAGGATTAAGTCGGTCGCTTACGATGGGGATAAAACGGTCTTTTGCGGCTGTGACGATGGAAGCATACTTGAGATTAATATAGCGACCAGTGAGACAAGGCCATATAAGTATCTAAATTCAATTATATGGAGTCTTGATTATTGCAGCGTTGCGCATCAACTAATATGTGGGCATGATGATGGACACATTTCACTTTGGCAATTTGATCGTAGTCAAGCTGAGCGTCTTTCGTTGTTACGGATTATGCTCGAACATAGCAGCAAAGTATGGGCGGCACACTTTAATCAACAGGGAAGTCATTTTGTGACCTCATCAGATGATTTCGAGTTTAAGGTATGGAATGCAGGAGACTATCTGCCGCTTTTCACTAGCAGAGGGTATACTTGCTTGCTTAGGACATTAGCGGTTTCAGATGTGAACAACGCCGTTATTGTTGCTGGAGATGACCTTGTTATTCGTAGATATGCGTTAGATACAGGAGTATTATGCGAAAGCTACACTGGCCACAACAACCACGTTAGACATTTAGATTGGTCGGCATGCACAGATAGTTTCTTAAGTGCAAGTGATGATGGGCAGGTGATTTGTTGGGGAACAGCGTGCAAGCCGCTAAGGTTCTTAAAAGGTCACGCAAAAAGAGTGTGGGCAGTTGCTCATATAGATGGCGACAAGTATGCAAGTGTGGGTGAGGAAAACGAAATATACATTTGGGATAGTACTCATGACGACCCAATAGAAAAACTAGTAGGTCATAATGATTGGATTTGGGACATCTCATATTGTGATGCAAAGAAAATCTTCGCTACAGCGAGCGAAGACGACACATGCATTGTGTGGGAGTATTCCGATGAGGAGGGAGTGTACAGGCAAAAGTACGCACCTCTGTCTGATCACAAAAAATGGCTGTTTGCTGTAGCGTTCAGCCCCACCGGAGATCATTTGATAACATGTAGCGCTGACAATACAGCCATCGTATATGAAACAGCAACTGGCGAATTGCTTTATCAGCTGAAACACGATGGTTGGGTTTGGAGCGCGACCTTCATCGATGAAAACACTGTGGTTACAGGAAGCGCGGATTCGAAAATTCGTGTTTGGCGACTAGGTTACGAGACAAGTGGAGTTGACTTGGTAAAGACAATGACTGAGCATACATCATGGGTGGTTTCACTTGGGTACTCGAAGCAAGAGAACATTCTGTTTTCCGCAAGTGCCGATTGGACAGCGAAAAAGTGGGACGCATCTTCCTATGAGTATCTGGGAGAGCTTCATATTGATAAACCCTACGATGGAATTAAGTTGGATAGCGCAAAAGGCTTAACACAAGCTGAAATATACTCGCTTATCAAACAAGGGGCAATTATTCAATAAATTGAGAGGAGACAGGCATGAACATTTTGGTAATCGGAGGATCCAATTTTATCGGCTGGCGATTCGTGGAGTTTCTCGGCAAAACGAATCATACCGTCACGGTCATTAATCGAGGCAACCGATCACGATCTTATCCGCATAATGTGATACACCGTCTAGCGGATCGGAATGATCATGCGAAAATGAAGGCCATCGTTGGCAATGCCTCTTACGATGCCGTGTACGATATGTGTGGCTTTGTGGAGTCTGACATGAAGTACACTGTCGAGCTTTTCAGTGGCCGCACAAAAAAGTATGTCTTCATCAGCACGGCTGCAACTTACATTGAGCCGGAAGTGATGCCAATTCCTGAAAGTTACCCGCAAGGGGTACATGGGATTTGGGGGAAGTACGGCGGCGGTAAACTTGCTTGCGAGAAAGTGCTGTTGACCGCACACGAGGAGAATGGTTTCCCAGCCGTTATCGTGCGGCCCTCTTATGTATATGGCGTAGGGAATACAATTGATCGGGAAACCTTCCTGTATGATCGAATAACAAACGGTCGGACGATTCTTGTCCCAAGCAGTGGGGAGGCAGTTATACAGTTGGGCGAGGTAACCGATTTATGCAGAGCCTTACTCGCTATTGCGGTGAGCTCAAAAGGCTATGGACAATGCTATAACATTAGTGGGAGCGAACTGATTACCCTTAACGCCTTGATACACTTGGTTTCAAAAATCATCGGGAAAGATTACAGAACGGTTTTCATCAACCCCAAAGATTATGGTATGACGGACCGTGAAGTCTTTCCATTTGACAACAGCTCGTATTTCACGTCATGTGAAAAATTCTCAGCCGACTTCGGCTGGCAGCCTGAGATCTCTCTGGTTGAAGGCCTTTCAAATGCATATCAAGAGTGGCTAAATTCTTCGCAGAGGATACAAACCAAATACGAGAAAGAAGATTCGGTTCTTATTAAATTGTAATGCAGAAGGGAGACGGCTTGTGCGTGTTTCGTTGAGCCGGCAGATTCAAGTAAAGATTGAACTTCTTTGCTATGGCCTAAGAACAAATGCCCTCGTAGAAGGCATCTACATCCGACAAAACCCATACGATCAGAAAAGGACCGGTAATGTTGGTATACAGATACTATTGGGTGAAGATGGCCTCCCAGTGAATATCCCAGTATTTCATGTTTTTGTTGAGCAGTCACCATATGAGCTCGTTGAGATGGAGGGTAGCCTCTTTATCAAGAACAGCACCTCAGCAGATTTGATGCGGGCATCAGTCATTGATGCGCCAAACTGGTATATGCGCGAAATCCCAGGTGCTGGGGGCAAGTTCGCTGGCGACTATTTGCTTGTTGAAGGCTCCTCAACATTGATTGTCTCAATAACAGAGTCTTGCCTATACGCAAAAAACGGTAGAGCATGTTCTTTTTGTGCAATTGGGCAGCAATCAACTGCTGCGTGCGATGATGTGGAACGGAGACGGCGCATCTTAGCAGCAATTGATTTTGCTTTCGCTGATGGAGATAACACGTATAGTTCTATAAATTTTACAGGAGGAAATTCAAGCACTCGAGATCGTGGTATCCGAGATTATGTCCCTTTTATTAAACACATAAGAGAGAAGAGCAGTATACCCATATGCCTTGAAATATCTCCCCCAATGAAGGACGAGTTAGATGCTATTAATGAGTGTTTTCACTTAGGCGTTAATGCATTCATGATGAATCTTGAATTGTGGGACGACCAACTAAGAAAGCTCTTTATGCCCGCCAAGGCCACAATACAGAAAGACGAGTATTATAGTGCGTGGGAGCGAGCAATAGGATTGGTTGGCAAAGGAAAAGTGAGCTCAGTTTTGATCATTGGCCTTGAAAATGAACGGTCAACGATGGAGGCAATTGAAAAAATGACAAGTCTCGGAGTTATTCCTTCGATAATGCCTTTGCGTCCAAACAATGGTGCGATTCTTGAAAATTACCTTACAACGCAACCTTCACTAGTAGCCAGTTTAACGCACAAGACTGCCAATCTGCTTATTCGCTCTGGCATTAACATGGACAACCTTCCCGGTTGCATTGGTTGCGGAGCCTGCGCTGCAGAGCAAGATGAATTTCATCGACTAAAAGGAGGCAAAACATGAACACGACATCTTGGAACTATGAATTGGCACGAACATGGGAAAAGTTCTTGCCTCCGATACGACCTTATCAAGAGGAAATCGAAATTTTTAGAGCACTAATCTACAAATACCTCCAGACGAGCGAAGATCATCCTAATGTCCTCATTCTTGGCTCAACTCCGGAACTGCGTGACCTCGTCTGTTCTTTGGGACTTGTCCCAACTGTCGTAGACTATTCGAAAGAGAATTATGTTGCGATGGGAACTCTGAAAAAGACTAGAAATACAACCGAGAGGTTTGTTGAATCAGACTGGCTGGAATTCGAATCAGATGAGAGCTTCGACATCATCCTCAGCGAAGCCGCTCTCAATGTCGTCGATGCTCGCTCGTCTGCAATTATGTATAGAAGGTGCAGTGATCTGCTTAAGTCGGGGGGGTATCTGTTAGCAAAGAATTGGATTCGAGTCGCTAATGGATCGTACTCTGTTGAGGATCTTATCGCATCTTATCGAACCGCCAGTAACTATCCATTCGGATTCTATTCATACTCCTGCATTCCATTAATGCTATGTTTCTACGACTACGACGGCGAAGTTATATATCTCCGCGAATTTAGCAAACGGTGCAGAGAACTATTCGAAGCAAACCTAATCACTCAAAGAGAATGGGAGAGCATCGCTGTACACAAGTATGAAAATGTGGATTTGCAGCTTTATATCCCTAGCCAGGCTGATTTTAGGAGAGATATCGAAAAATATTTTGTGATAGAAAAAATTTACGATATTGAAACCGCTTTTTCTGAATTCCATCCTATTTTTGCTTTATCAAGGAGGTAACCAGCATGTTTATCAGTGACAGCGAGTACATCATCCGCATGCGCCGAGTTTTTCATCAGCACCCAGAGCTTGGGTTCCAGGAATTCGAAACAGCGAAAATTATCATCTCCGAGCTTGAAAAAATGGAAGTTCCTTATAAGAGCGGAATCGGGGGAACGGGGATTGTTGTTCAACTAGGTACTGGTCATCCGCATATTGCATTTCGTACCGAAATGGACGCACTCCCAATCGAAGAAGCAAACGATGATATTGATTACGCTTCAAAGATTCCAGGGCAGATGCATGCTTGCGGCCATGATGGTCACATGGCTATTATGCTCCACACAGTGAAGCAAGCGAAGTCTCTTTGTGATGCTGGCAAATTGAGTGGAAAGGTTTCCTTTATTTTTCAGCCGTGTGAGGAAACGCGAAACGAACAAGGCCAATCAGGCGCACAGATTATGTTGCTTGAAGAATATCTTCAGGACGTTGACCACTTTTTTGCATGCTCTGTCGAGAGCACTTTCGAGAGCGGAAAAATCTTTGTTCGCGATAATGCTGTAACATCCGCAATAGATCGCTTTGATATTGATATCGTTGGCAAAGCTGGTCATGGCGCCTATCCACATAAAGCAGTCGATCCAATTTGGATAACCTCCCATGTCCTCACAGCGATTAACTCCATTCAATCAAGGTGCGTGGATACCATTTCTCCGTCTATTATTTCAGTGTGTAGCGTCAACGGAGGAGACGCATGGAACGCTATTCCCGAAAAGGTTGTTCTAAGTGGCACAATACGTACTTTTGACCAATCAATTAGAAATAATATCCACGAGCGCTTGAGCAAGTGCGTACAGATCTCTGAACTTATGGGCGGGACATACAAACTGGATATTCTACGCGGCAATCCCACCGTTGTAAACGCGCCGAATATGAGTGCAATCGTTAGAAGATGCGCAGCGTCCGTTGTCGGAGTAGAGAATGTTGTTGATGTTCCCCTTCAAATGGGTGGAGACGATTTTAGTTATTACTCAATTGATAAGCCCTCTTGCTTCTTCTATTTTGGAGCCAAACGCGATTCAATATCAAGGCAACACCACAGTAGTAACTTTAATATCGACGAGAATGTGCTTGTGAAGTTCTCTAACGTGTTTTACAACATAATAGAAAATTTCTTGATTGGCTAGCTATGTATACAAAAAATATTATTGACGGCCATCTTGATATAGCTTGGGGATATCAATCGCTACAACGCGATTTCCTTGTCTCAGCCAGAGAAAAGTCTCTGGCTGAGACGGAATTTATTACTAGTGTTGAAGGGATTGCGACGGTAGGATATCCAGAACTGCGCCAGGCAAATGTCAGCATCGTTTGTGGCACTATATGGACAGAGAGCGAAAACAGCATGCAGCCTTCGCTTGGAAAAAAGTATGTCTCCATTAAGCAGGCGAAAGAATTAGCGGATGACCAGCTATCGTATTATGTCTCACTTAGCAATCATCCTCGCTTAAGGCTCGTTAGTAGCACAAATGACATTAACGTCTGCTTATCGGAGGCTTCAGAATTGGGTATAGTCCTGCTCATTGAAGGAGCGGATTTCATCGAAACAGAATCGGATGTACAGCTTTGGTTCAACAGAGGAGTTCGACTTATTGCTCCTGTTTGGGAAAAAAACATCTACGGTGGTTGTTCAACTTTGGGTGGCGGCTTAACTGAGAGAGGAAAGAAACTCCTCACCGTTATGAAAAAGCGAAACATGATACTCGATATCTCTCACATGTCGCAACTGTGTGCCAATGAGTCGTTGTCTGAGTATTCAGGCATTGTTGTTAGTTCACATACATCATGCCAAACTATATGTCCAGGAGAACGTCAGGCGACAGATGAGCAAATTATTCAGATCCATAAAAGTGGTGGGCTTGTCGGGCTTATGCTTTGGGACAGAATATTAAATCCCGGCGGAACCGGCGCTTCTCTGGATGATTTCCAAAAGCACATTGAGCATATACACCGCTTAACAGGCGGCGTGGATTGTATTGCAATTGGGAGCAGCATGGATGGTGGCTTTGGTTCGCTTTCGTTACCAACGGGAATGCTGAACATCGGAGATTTGCCAAAGATCGCAGACTGGCTTGAAAAGCACAGCAATTTATCTCCTATTGATATAGAAAAAATAATGTATCGAAATTGGGAAAGAGTATTACGCGCGGCATTTAGCTGAATTTCTTCAACGAAAGGATTCATCAATGAACAATGGTATGTGGAGAGATGAGGACTTTGTCCATCATTACAATGAATTGTATTGTGATGGTACCCAAGACAACACCGTATGCCTTAGACATCTAGCATTGTCGAAAAAGGATGTTTTCATTGACTTTGGTTGCGGTAGAGGTGATTGCTTATCTGTCGCTGCATCGCTTGTACGTCATGCGACCGGAATAGACAACTCGCACCACCAAATTGAGATTGCACGCAGCAAGATAGGTCATCATAAGAATGTTTCGCTAATTGAAGGTGATTTCTTAGGGATACGGCTTGAACATGCTGGCTACACAAAAGCATGCGCCAGAAAAGCCCTTCACCATTTAAATGATACTGAAAAATCTTCATTCTTTGAGTCCGTATCAGAATTCTTTTTAACTGGTTCACTCTTTATTGTTGAAGATGGGATTTTTAGTTTTGATAGAGATGAACTCCCTGCAAAATGGAATGATGTAGAGAACGAAGCCATGGTCTACTACGGGGAAAGATGGAGTGCGATAAATGACGACTTCAAATACTACTCTTTCTACGAGTTTCCAACGGGAATTACAGCATGGATTCATGCTCTGGCGCAAGGAGGATTTGTGCCAATTGACATAAAGCACTTCACTAGTTTCTATGGGTATATCCTAGCAAGAAAGGGTTAATCATGATAGTTGATGAATTCTTGTTCTCATGCAAATGTTTGGAAAATTGCTGGGGAGGATGTTATCATTATCTAGAACCATGGATAGGCTGCGAGCATAACTGTGTATACTGCTTTGCTCGCCACAAAAGTGAAGTGGTTTCTATTCTAGGACAATGCAATTCATCATTTGAAAGCCCAACTGTATTCATTGAACCTACATCTCTAACTAAGCAAATTCATGAATACTTACTTAAAGGTGAAGTTAAGACGCTAAAGCTGTCAAGGTTCACAGATTTTTTTACGCCTAAATTTGTGAGTAGTGGCCTTTCACATGAGATACTCAGGGTTATATGCGAATCCCGTGTTGAAAGGGCAATCATCACGACAAAAGGCGTTCCAGATGAGAGAATTATTTCGCTGATGAAACGATATCGACATAAAATATCTTTCAATATGGCGATCAGGCCATTTGCGTCTAAAGAAATTGAGCCCAATGTGCCATCCATATTTGAGCGGGTCGAAGCCGCTTCTCAAGTACATCAAGAAGGAATTCAAACAACAATTCATATGGATCCCTTAATCATTGGATTTGATGATCAACCTGAATCACTTGCGGAATTTCTTGTATTACTAAAATCAAAAAGCTTGGAGCGGATAATGTTTTCCTTCTTACTCCTGACAGAGGAGATAGTAGAAAATATACGGAGGATCGTAGGTTCTAGTTTCGCGGACGAGATCATTTCGAATTATGATTTATCAAAGATGCGGGGAATCTCAACGACACAAACAGAGTTAGCCTATTTTACTTTGCATCCTGAAATACTCACGCGAAGTGCTAATAATCTTGCAGCAATTTTACGTGAGCTAAATTTCCAGTACGCTCTTTGCGCGCTTAAGAACAAAGGCTACTTATCTGACCTATGCAGTAAGACAAGTATATGTAGGGGTGATTTTTATGCCTAAAATCTGGCTGCCGAACTTCGAAGACGTTGCACTGCAGAGCGATCCTACATATGGTGCTACTTTTTCTCCAGAGATGCTGAGTCAATATTACTGCCGCAGTCTTTTTTGGCTATCTCCAAATGACAAAATCGTTTTACCTTGCTCCATAGATTTGGATTATGCGAATTATGTGGCACAGTTGTGTGGATTTCACCGCAATTCATCGTGGCTGCTTCAAACCACATATAGTGGTGCAAGAAAATTCAATTTGTCAAACAGCATTTTATTGAACGATGAGGTGCTGACGCAGTTAAGAAAACTAGCAGGCACAGAATGCTATACAGTGGAGCCATACATCGAAAGCACCTACGTCTCAGCTCTTTGTAAATCAATCAGAATTCCTTTAACCCATACTTCTACAGAGCTTGTTGAATCTGGGTTGATTGACAGACTAAATGATAAAGTCTTCTTTAAGGAATTGTCTAACATGCTCGGAATACGAACAGTATCAAGCAGGCACTTTTATGAGAAAGAGAGCCTGTTAACATATCTCGGGGATTTAGGCCTGGAAAAAATCTGCATCAAGAAGGCTTTCCATAGTGGGGGAAGGGGCAATATAGTAGGAGAGGCTCAAAAAGTGATTGAGCAGCTAGCGTTGTGGTACGAGTGTGGCGCAATTCTTGTGGAACCATATATAGAGTTTATTGAAGTAGTCGGATCACTTGCTTACCTAACTGAACAGGAATGCACTTTCTTAGGAGTTGACCTGCATATTTCTGAGGGGGGATGTTGGAAAGGGTTTAGCTATCCCTATCATGACACGGAGACAGCAAATACGATTGAAACATTGACCATGTTATATGCAGAGCGTATTCATCGAATGGGAGTACGAGGATATCTTAACGTGGATTGGGGGATATCCAGAGATGGAATCTACGCCCTAGAGATAAACATGAGGCATAACGGCTTTTGGGCGGCGCTTAGCTTAGGGACTCGCTTTTTCAAGTCGTTAGAGGCATCCCTGCAGATACTATATATCGAAAACTTCCCTGTCAACCAGAATCATAACACTCAGAGTATTATCAGCGCTTTGGCGCGCGTAAGAGCTGATAATGCACCCCTACTAGTTATGAACGATGACGCTGTACAAGGAGCTGTTTTGATGACTCCGCCTCGCTGTGGTTATTTGGCACTTGCCTTGTTTGGGAGTAGTGTCGAATTTTTGCTTCATGCAAAAGCGTTGGTTGAACAGACCATCGCTTAACCTTCAATCAGACCAAAGTACAATTACTAAGCGCAATCTATGGTGATAGAAAGGAAACCAACCATGACCACAGCCGTGCTGAGCGAAAAACAAATGAGCAAGGCGTTAGGATCGCTTGGCACTTCGTGTCGACTTAAAGCGTTAAGTCTCTTTGTAGCATATGATGTGCCTTTTATCGCTGAAGATTTCGTTGCGGGTATAGGGACACGCAGAGAGCTAGCATGTATGCTAAATACCCTTTTCTTTACTTTGCGAATTGCAGTATGCGATCACTTCACTTCAAGTGCTACAATTAAGAAGGCGCTTGATAGCTCAACTAGGATCGCTGAGAGCCTCAAATTTTCGCATACATACTATCTGCTACAATCACTCGCTCGAATATTTCAGCCGGAGTATTGTAGTGCCTTTGACAGCGAGCTTGCGCTTACGCTTGATAGCGATCTTGCCCTCAGCTGCAACCGCAGCCTTGCTAGACTCTTAAGTGTTGGTGATGCTCGCACACTGGTTAGGCGATTTGAGTCGCAAATCATCCGTTGCGATGAGCTTAATAGTGCTCTAGCGAGTGCCCTCATCACTAGCGTTGATATAATAATTGCTGTTAAAGAAGATGATTACAGAGAAATTCCATCTGAAATAGAACTGGTCTGCGGAGAAAAATGGCAAGAAGTAAAGAGGGTTTTAGCTCGCAATGATCTGTTATTTTGGGCAAATTGGTATGAAAATGCATTCAAAAAGCATTTTATTGATTTACAAGAGACTGATTGATATCTGCTGAGAAGATGCTAGGAGTATTCATGGCGAGGGGTTTGACGAGCGACGCTCTACAGCATGAATACGGCGCGTGCCATTTGGTTCAAACGCAAATAACCGTATTAGACAAATTGTGCAGATAGCAAATCCCTTGATCGTCAAGCTCTCGGCTTTCTGTTAGTGTTTAGAAATGGTGTTTAATACGGTTATTTGCGTTTGAACCAAAACCTCGCGCCCGGCACCGCCTGCGGGGGTGTCAAACACCGCCACCTTGGAGGGGTGTAAAATCTGCCCGGCCCAGGTGTAAAATGGCAGGTTCATCCGCGAATATCCGTATTTGACTATCTGGCGAATAGAATTCTTACCCTCAGCAGATCGATCTTGGCCCGTCCATACATTAAGCGTTTTATAACCTTGATTTTGTTGTTAGCGCCTTCCACAAAACCGCTGCTCAGAGGAGAGGATACGGAGTTTATAACGGCGTCCAGGTCAGAGAACAAACCGTTGGCGAAGGAAAGGATCGGCTTAAACTCGCAGTCGCTGTATGTTTGAATGAAAAGCCCCAGCAGCTCAACGCTATTGTCTGCGTAGATTTGCCTGAAATCATGAATACATTGCTGTAAAACGGCCAATTGCGGATGCTGCTCAAGCACGTATGCCAGATCGGCCTCGTTGATTTCTTTGCCGGACCAGAAGTGCTTGAAAACAGCGCTGCGGGAAAGGTAATGCTTGCTGCTCTTAGCTTTCGGATTGATTTGAGTGCCTGCCGCGTTGCGCTTTGGGCAGTACGGAATGTCCAGATCCGCAATCAGTTTACGGCAATACTTCTCAAAGGCGGTGCGCCTTCCTTGGTTCTTCCGTAATAATCCGTTTTTGTCACCAAAACTGAACACCGGCTGAAAGCAGAAAGCTTGACGCTCAAGGGATTTGCCCTGTGCGAGCTTAATGCAACACGGATTATTGCGGATGAACCCCTTCCTTGATAGCCAAGGCCCTGGATTTGTTCGAGCGCTTTGTTTTTCGGCATATTTTGCTGCAAAAGTTGAATGATTTCCGCTTGATAGCTGTCCAATTCAGAGGGCGTCGCCCTGCCAAACCTGCATAGCTTTTCTGGATCCCCTGTCGCATATCGCCGTATGCTATTGTAGGTCGTTTGTAGCATTTCCTTGACTTGCACCGGCGCGAAGCCTTCTTTGAGCAAGCTTTGGATGGTTTCGATTTTTTCGCGCCGTCGTTTTTCAGCAATACTCAATCCGTCATCAGCCGTTTTTTTTAAGCTGCACAAGCTCATTCTGAGCCGGCTCGTTTTGATGTGTTTCCGGCCCGTTGGGTATCGCGATTTTGTCGGGCAATTCGCAGCGCAGCGCCTCTTTGATAGCGTCCAGCAGATTTTGATGCAAATGAAATCGATCCGCCACCTGCATCGCGCAAGGCAAAATCTCGGAAATCGCGCTTGCGTAGGCACCGGCACGATCGCGCGTCACAATTTTGACCTGCTTATTTTTCGCCAGCCACTCCTTCAGCGTCCTCCCGTCCCGGCCTTCCAGAACATCAATGGGCCGATGAGTCGCTTTGTCGCAGATTACGGTGCAATAACGCTTGCCTTTCCGATAGGCGAAATCGTCAACGCCGATGGCGTCTCCCATGGGCGCAACCGCTTGATCCGCCAGCTTCCGCAACATCCGAATGATCGTGTCCCCGCTGATTTTGATGCCCAGCAGCTTGCAGATCATCGCCGCCCCTTCGCAGTTCGTCTCAAAAGCCAGGGCGCGTACAAAATCTTCGCATCGGCGCGTCATTCGTTCGCTTCTGCCTACAAAGCCATCATAATCCTCAACGAAAGTTGCTGTTTCACAGACTGGATTGCCACAATCGTATTCGTATGCTTTGATTTTGAGCTTCACATTTTTGTGCAATATCGGCAAATCCTGCACAGTGCGCTGATATGTACCATGATAAACACGCGCTTCCTGCCCGCAATCCGGGCATATATGGCTACGCTTCATGGATTTCAGCGTGATCATAACTTCTTCATCCGTCTCGTCAACACGCTCAATCTTAAGACACTCCGGGTAATACGCTCCCAATTCTATGCTTTTCATACCGCTCATTACCCGCACCTCTTATCCCTTTTTTGCTTGCTTTTACTCTCTCATTATAACACGTTTTGAGCGGAATTGCAAGCGGCAAATACGGATATTCGCGGATGAACCTAATTGAATTCGGCCAAGCTTGCCGTCCCACTGGCGCAGCCCCTGAACGTAGACCCCTTCTTCCTCACAGNGGAGGTAGATGAACCCGGCGAATGCACGGATGCCCTGCTGAGGAAATTACTGCTGAAGCACGGCTACAAAAAAATAGTGGAAGAAGCGAACCTGAAGCGGCCTTACACGCGGCAGCAAGTACCGGCAGAGGAAGCGCCAACGGCTCAAGAGGCGGTTGAAGTTGAGCCAGAGGCCGTTACTCTGCTTGCACCGCAGCTATCGCCTGACAGCGACGCGCTGACATTAGACGACCTGAATCTTTTGCTCGAAGCTCTATCCATCCAAGCAAAGGCCGGTATTGCTACAGCTAAGGAAAAGCTGGTGCAACTCAGATCGTTGCTACTCACCTAATGTGACCCGAGGCAATGACAGAGATTATTAAAACTCATCCCCGTCACCCATATTGGGTGGCGGGGGATTTCTTTGCTCAACAAACTATCAGCAAATGATTAGTTCCCTTATTTCCTGCTCTTGGGATTAGAACGCATGCGCACTGTATGAGCAATAAAT
>JGI24702J35022_10001324_pt1 | contig 15392 bp, 17 predicted proteins | sample TergutTh196P4_FD_35022 | JGI IMG/M metagenome (IMG submission 35022)
TGCAGTTCTTCCGGAAAGATATATGTTCTGGTCTGTCAGAGAACTCATTTGTTCTGCTTTACGGAGCGACACCGTCGGTTTCGGTCATGGCGGTTGCGGAACTTACTTCAGATCGGGATTCCTCGAAAGAATATCACGCTCCCACTCCGCAATATATTCATCGGCCAATCTTATCATATCATTCAATACCGGGATGTTCATTCCTCTCTCCGCGAACTCTTCAAGCCTGTTCGCGATCCATGTGATCCATACCGCCTTCCCCCTCCCGGATTGCTCCTGCGCCTCATTCAGGATCACCGACCATTCGAAATCGTTCTTGTTAGAGATTATGGCGACACAGTCATCGTAATCACCTTCCCTCTCGGTCATTGTTTTGAAGAGAAATATGTCCTCCGGCGAGCAAACGAAGAGGTCTATGTTCTTTAACCGTACATCGTCACGGACCGAACGTTCCTTCATGTTCTCCGATAAAGAGAAACGGCCGCATACCTCTCTGCAGAACAGATCTACCCTGGTGCCGCCTCGCTTAAGTATCCCGGGTATCGACAGCCTTCCGTAGGACCCGTCCGGTATCTCGGAAAAGAATCCCATGCCGGCGAACGCGTTGAGGACGGTGTCGTACTCTCTTTCGGTCTCAACGACAATGTCTATGTCCTTTGTTTGGTCCTTCATCTCTCTTTTCATCAGTGCTCCGCCGCCGATCATGTACACTGCGATCTTTCCTGATATGCGGCCGTCCAGTTCGGCGAACAGCTTCTGTATCTGCGAGTAATCAGTTATCATACAGGTCCACCTCATACATTGTCGCACGTTCCTGCATCTCTCTTAACGGGACCCACCCGTCCACCTTTCCTTTCTTTGTCCTGAGCACCAGTTCCATCTCGTCCTTCATCGGATGATCGACGTCCTTGAATTCATCTCTGTACTTTTTGTAAAATATCAGCGTTATCATCCTGAGCCTCCAGCTTTTCTCCGCTGTGATTATCTCGAGACAGTGCGACAGTATGTCCTGTATGGTCAGAGTGTCCGGAAGGTTACAGTAATACTGTGTGCCGAAGTACACATCGATACCGTAATCATCGAACCTGGAGAACGCCGTCCTTGTATATTCCAGGTTTCTGTCGTTTGAGAATATCACCAACGATCTGGACCTGTGAAATATTCTTGACCCTGAAGGGATCCGTTCGTCGAAAGAGTCGGAATAATCCGCATACCTGTCGGCCAAAGACCTGAGGTCGGGCCATATTCTGTCGTTTATTACGTACTTGTCGCCATCCTTTGACAGCATGCTGACGTTCCTCATCCTCTTTATCGAACGGGATACGGTACTCTGGCTTATCCCGAGCCTCTCCGAGACCTCCTCTGCCGTTCTCGGCACACGCATCTCTCTGATGATTTCGAGACCGTTTCCGGCAAGCAGAACGATGGCGGCGGACGAATCGTGCATGATGTTCATCAATGTGTACATATATGGCTGATCCTGAAAGACGATCTCTCCTTTCTCTAAACGGATCGCCTTCTTTTCCTGCAGGGACGCCACGGTCCTGTATATCTGCACTTTACTGAGCTTCATGGCCTCGGACAGTTCCGCGACAGTAACGGAACCTCTGCCGATGTGCGAGAGCAACTGCATCTCCGATTTGGCGAACATAATCAATAAATGTAATTAATATATAAATAAGTTTCATATTTTGCATTTTTGTGTGATCTGGTGAATACTGTCGGTGACGCCGCTGACACTGCGGTCATATCACGCGGAGAGGGATCCGTACGGGCCGATATGATGCGCGGGGCCGCACCGGTCTGCGGAGTTCTTTGCGATACGTCTAAGATCTGTTCCTGCCGGCGGCTCCGGTGTAGAACGTATCGAGAACGATCCTTCCGGCGTCGGTGACAAAATACTTTTTTGTTCTTTTGTCCTTATCGATCCATCCGTTCTCTTTCCACCTGTCCACGAAGTCCCTCTGATAGCAGACGGCCTCATATCTTTTCTTTTCGTCGTCCATTTCCTTGGGCCTTTCCTTTCTGTACCACACGCCGCATTCCTTCAGCGCTTTTATGATGACAGTGCCTTTCACCGGTCCGTCCGCGCTTTTTGCGTCCAGTACCCTCAGGCCGACGACCAGATGCTCGTCGGGCACGTCTATCCTGTAATGCGGCAGCGCCCTCGGCTCGTTCGCCGATAACGCCAGCCCGACGGGGACGCCGTCCCTGTAATATATCTTTCTCAGATCCCCGTACGGAATGCTGTACTCTTTGGCGCTCACGGAGAACGGAACTGTCCCGGGGACCATCATCGCCGCTATCACCGCTGCGGCCGTGTATTCGGACGTTCCAGCCGAGATGTTCACAAAAACGTCCGCATTGTCCTCCGATGCCAGTATGTTCAGCACCGTCCTGAGCATTGCCGTGAAATCATAGACGACCGCTTCGTGCTCGACGATCTCCGCCTTCGGCAGATCTTTTCTTATCGTGTCGCACACGTGATCGTAGAATTCGTTGTAAATGAGGTTCTCGTCGTCGGAAGGTTCCGCATAATGTATGAGATGCACTCTCGTTGCCGCGTAATATACCACCGGTTCGGTTATCTTCGCCGTTTCGAATGTGACGCACGAGATCACAACACGTTCTTTGCGTCCGGATGTCATATTTCCGCATATTACAAATTACATATATTACATTTATTACGAAAAAAATATTTTTAAATACCGCGCAACATCCGGAAAATGACATCCGTGCGGGAATGTCCCGTACGGACCTTTGATGGAGGAGAGACGGTGGTAACGGAAAGGCCGGCGGAATGGGTGTGCGAAGTATGCGGACGTTCGTTCCCGGCGATGAACAATGCGGACGAATGCGAAAGATCGTGCAAAGAACGGCGGAACATCAACTGGGAAGGCAGGATCCTAAAACGCGAAGTGAAAAGGGCGAGAGAGAACGAGGTCCGTGTGATATCTGTCGGCAGGAAGAGGGGCGACCGCAGCATATTGTACGACGCTCATGAGATGATCATCGACGATAACGGTGCCAAGGCGTCGCTCGGATCGCTCTTCGATCCCGTTTCCGTGGATGCCGCGGACTCCGTTGAAATAACCGCGGAAGAGTGCGAAAGATACAAGATGCAGGCGATCGCGAAGTTCACGGAGGCCGTGAACGGAATGAACGGCTCCGAACATCCTGCGATCAAAACCGATTTTCCTGCAAAAAATAAACAATGATGAACAGTCAGATCTGGATGAATGGGGTGGAAGTGATCAAATGAAATCTAAGAAAAATGGTATGAAGGGGTCTGTGGACAAAAAGACCAAAAAACGCTTCGAAATATGTTACGGCGAAGATACGTACAGCCTTACGTTCGAGACGGACAAAAAAAGCCCGCGGACGGTCTCGGTGGTCGGTTGGTCGGGCAAACTCCCGAAGGTTCTGGACATTCCCGCGGAGGTGATGCATTCCGGTGCTGTATATTCCGTTGTGAGCATAGGCGACGAAGCGTTCAATGACCACGCCCCCGTTGTGCTGTCCGAACCGCCGCAGCCCGGCGATATTGACGGGGTGCTCGGCAACTGCGATAACCTTGTGGAAGTGAACATGAATTCGGTAAAGACCATCGGATGCGAAGCATTCTCCCACTGCAGAAATATAAGGATTGTGAACATGAGTTCCGCAGAGACCATCGGATGCTGGGCATTCTCAAGATGCAAAAAACTGACTTCCGTGGATATGGCATCGGTAAAGACCATCGGTTCCCATTCATTCATGGAGTGCAGATCGCTGACATCATTAAACATCAGATCGGCAATAAAAATCGAAGAAGGTGCTTTTTATGGATGCGAGGGTCTCACACATCTGAGTCTGGATTCAATAGAGTGTCTTGACCGTGATGCGTTCTTTTACTGTACCGGCATTGTTTCTGTTGATCTGTTCTTGATCAAAGAGATGGATTATTTTGTATTTGAGGGGTGTAAAAGTATAAAAACGATAAGGGTTGCCTCCGATAACCCATATTTCACTATCGGCGATGACGGCGGTCTTTACAACAAAGATCTTACTGAACTAATATTATATCCTGCGGGAAACGGAACCGAATCATATACGGCCCCGTCAACTTTGAGGATGATAGAACCGTATGCATTCTCTCGGTGCGACAGCTTGACCGCGGTGAACATCGATCTGGTTCGTGAGGTCGACATGTATGCATTCAAAGATTGCAAAAATCTTATGACCGTGGGTATGAACTCTCTCGTTAGCGTTGCTTCTGGATTGTTCTCCGGATGCGAAAAACTGACCGACGTGAGAATGAGTTCGGTCATGACAATAGGGAATGGTGCGTTCGAACATTGTACAAGTCTTAAAAATATTGACATGTGTCCGGCAGAGAACATTGAGGCCTTTGCTTTCAGAGGTTGCACAAATCTGAAAGAAGTAAGAATGGATTCTGTGAGGAACATTGCTCCGCATGCGTTCGATGAATGTGTGGGTTTGACGGAAGTAACTATGAATTCGGTGAAAAATGTTGAAATGTTCGCATTCGGCGGGTGTGAGAATCTGGTCGCCGTGACCATGAATTCTGTGAAGGATCTGGACAATTGTGCGTTCTCTGAATCTGCTAAACTGACGACCGTAAACATAGCTTCCAGCAACAGATCATTCACGGTCGGCGAGGACGGTGTCGTTTACAGCAAACGCATGCTCACGGTCGTGCTGTGTCCTCCCGGATTGAAGAACCGGTCGTATACCGCGCCGGACACGGTGACGTCTGTCAGGCACGATGCGTTCAGAGGATGCGGACATCTGACAGACGTCACCATCAACTCGGCAAAGGCAATTAAACGAGGCACGTTCGAGGATTGCAAGAATCTGACGGACGTGACCCTGAACTCGGTCGAAAGCATCGATCCGGACGCATTCGGCGGCTGTGCAAAACTGGAAAAGATAAACATCGCTTCCGATAACCGGTCATTCACGGTCGGCGAAGACGGGGTCGTTTACAGCAAAGACATGTCAAAGGCAATATTATGCCCCCCGAGGTCGACGATCGTCTCGTACACCGCGCCGGCCACCGTGAGGTCTGTCGGAGTCTATTCGTTCCGCAACTGCAAGAACCTGAGGTCGGTGAACATTGACCACGTGGAGATCATCGAAAGCGGGGCGTTCTATAAATGTGAGAAATTGACCGAAGTAAGTATGAGATCGGTCAAGGTCATTGAGGGTCATGCATTTTACAGATGCAAAAATCTGACAACGCCGAACATGGATTCCGCGGAATATATCAATGTCCTTGCATTCGATAAGAGCCCGGTCCGCAACCCGTTTTATGACTGAGAAAGACATGGAAACAATTCATACATCAAGAAAATGCGGAGATCAATACATACGGAAATGACGGGTGACGCAGCGCAGAAAAAAATTACAGAGAGCAAATATATTAACAAGATGCCGTATCCGTCATCCGTGCCCCAAAGGCACAGGGATAAAAACATGACAGCCAAAGCAGGAGGTGGACATACGATGCCGTTATTTTGTAACAGTGAAACGGCACTTACATATGATCCTCAGTTCGCCTCCCGTTGGGATCTGTCACTGATTTTTGCCTGACCGCGGAAACTCTGACAGGGACCGCAGGAGGGAGGAAAAAATGAACAAAGAGAGGAGCTTGGCTCATATCGAGATCATCACGGACATACGGCCTATCCCTGATAAGGACAGGATCGTGCTTGCAAAAGTGCTCGGATGGAACGTGGTCATCGGTAAGGATGAGTTCAAGGAAGGCGACAAAGTTGTATACGTAGAGATAGACAGCAGGCTGAACACGAAATATGAGATGTTCGGCCTGCTCGCAAAGGATGCGGACAGGTACGGATTTGCGCTGATCAAGACACGCAAGTTCGGAGATTCGTATTCCCAGGGAATTTGCTTCAGGGTACCGCAGGAATACGCGAAGCTCAGGGAAGGAACAGATCTGACGAAACTCCTGAACAAAGGGAAAGAGGATAACGATCTGAGGATCATACACAACGAAGAGTACGCGGAACGCAAAGCGGATTGGGATAAACCCTGGAAGAAGGAGACGAAGCTCTCATTCTGGAAGAGGATACTGTACAGGCTCTTCCCCAAGAGGAGAAAGGCCCGGAAGAAGGAGAAGGTCCCCAGCCCGTACGATATCGGCGTGACGAAGACCGACGAGGAAAGGATACAGAATCTGGTGGAACTGTTCGAGGACCTTAAGTCAAGGAGAGCGGAGCTCACAATGACCGAAAAGCTCGACGGACAATCGTTCACCGCACATATCGATGCATCGGGAAAGATATATGTGGCAAGCAGGAACGTTCCTCTGTTCTACGCGCATTCGCGCAGGACGAAGCAATCCGCAACGTACGGAGGGAGTACCTGGTACCACGCGTTCGAAAGGTACGGCCTTAAGGAGGGGCTGAAAAGGATGCTCGATGAGCATAAGGCGCCGGTAACGGTGCAGGGAGAGCTGATAGGCTGCCATATCGGAACGAATCACTACAAGATAACAACGGAGGACGTGACGTTAAAGGTGTTCAGCGTCAGGGTCGACGGAAAGAGGCTGCCTTTCGGTGAGATGGAGGGCATGTGCAAAAGGCATGGACTTGAGACGGTCCCGTTCCTCGGTACTATGACGATGCCCGCGGACATGACAATGGACGAATTTATCGCAATGAGCGACGGCGCGTCCGTGCTGAACGGTAACGTTCCGAGGGAAGGCATCGTGTACAGAACGCAGGACTACAGGACGTCCTTCAAGGCGATAAGCAACAGGTTCCTTGTGAAGAGAGGTGAATGACATGAGAATAGACGAAGCTGTGGATATCGTAAAGGAACAGACCGGCCGAGAGGCAGCGATATGCTCTCTCACCGGGTCACGGAACCATCGCCTTGAGACGGAGGACTCTGACTACGACTTCAAAGCTTTCGTGATACCGACGATGGACGACATGTACTCGCGCAACGAATATTTCAAAGGGATAAAGGGAGAAGGTTACGAGATAGAGGTGCACGATCTCAGAAAACTTCCTGACCTCCTCTGGAAATCGAACCCCTCGTTCCTGGAGGCGATATTCGCCGCGGAGAGATACATGTGCCCCGAGATGGAGGGACTGTTCTATGCGAACAGAGAAAGGATATCGGGAATGAACATCCCGTACCTTTACAACTCCACGACGGGGATGTTCCATAACAAGATGAAATATCTTGAGAAAGGGACGGCGAACACACAGCACCTGATCGAAATGCACGGATACGACACGAAACAGGCGATGCACGCGCACCGGATGCTCTGCGTGATACGCTGGTTCATCGACCACGGCAGCTTCGAGAAAGCGTTGATATACTACGACCCGGTGACGGGCAGCTTCAGGAGAGAGTTCTTCCTTGACATAAGGAACGGGAAGTACACGCTGGACGAGATGCGGAACATGCTGGAGAAACTGTTCGCGGAGACCGAGGAACATTACAGGGACAGGTGTCTCGGATCCCCCGCGGACAAAGAGATGGACTCGGCGATCCGAACGGGGACGAAAGAGTTCATACTCCGGCATACGGAGATGATGGGACGGAGAACGGGTCTCAAAATGCACAACGGGCAAATGTAAAAAGAAAAGGAGGAAAAAAATGTCTGCAGACGACAGCTGGAAAGAATATGTGAACGGCAATGTCCGCGTGTTCATCAATACGGAGGACGGAACAAAGATACGCACAACGATGGACGACGAGTTCTCGGCCGACTTCCCCGAATCGGTGGACATGAAGATCACCGACCATTGCAAAATGGGCTGCGTCATGTGCCATGAGGAAAGCACAGAGAACGGAAAGCATGCGGACCTCTCAGACCCCGACGGAACATTCCTCAGAACCATGAGGCCGCATACCGAGATCGCCATAGGAGGAGGCTCCGTGATGTCGCATCCGCAGATCGATGGCCTTTTGGGATATCTCAGAGAAAAGAAGGTCCTGGCCAACATAACCGTGCATGAAAGGGAGCTGCTGGACAACCTCGGAAGGATAGAGAGATGGATAGAGGAAGACCTGGTGAAGGGCATAGGCATATCCCTGCACTCGAGCTTCCGCCGGGAAATATGTGCTTTCGCAAAGCAGAATCGGAATGCAGTACTGCATGTGATCGCGGGCCTCACGCCGCAGGAGACGATAGACTCCTACGGGAAAAAGGACCTGAAACTTCTGATCCTCGGTTACAAGAACTGGGGGAGGAGCGCGGAATATTACGCAGGGCACGAGAAGGACGTCAGAGAAAGGACAGATGTGCTGGAAAAGAGCATCGACCGGCTGTTCAAAGAGTTCAGGGTGGTCTCCTTCGACAATCTGGCACTCGGACAACTGAGCATCAAAGGGCACGTAAGCGAGGACGTGTGGAACGTCTGCTACCAGGGAAGCGATGCGACGCACACGATGTACGTGGACCTGGTGAAAGAACAGTTCGCAGCCACAAGCACATCTGCGGAAAGATACGGGCTGAAGGACACGATAGATGAAATGTTCGCCGTCGTGAAGGGGACGATGAACGACAGGATATGACAACGGGGTGAATGAAAATGAAGATCACGATAAGAGGGTCGGTGTTTGAAACGAACAGCTCTTCGGAGCACAGCTTCATACACATGAGCAAGAACACGTTCGAAGCCTGGAAGCGCGGAAAAAAGAGATTGAAAATGAGAGGTGACTTCCGTGATATGTATGATGAGAGGGATTTCACAGACACGATCTGGCGGATACCTTTCGGCAATTGGAGGCGCGGTACGTACAGAGGCATAGTGAGATTCCATGAGGGATCGGGAGGAGATATGATCTGCAAATGCGAAGCGAAGAAAGAGCATGTGGACCCGGAAGAGTGGGAAGATGCGACCGACGATGATCCCGTGTACCAGCATCCGTACATGGAAATAATAGACAACGGGAGGACCGTCACCATACACATGTGGGGCAGGTAACGATTTCAGCGGGAGGCAACAGAGATGAAAACAACGATAAGGGGATCGGTATTTGAAACGAACAGCTCTTCGGAGCACGCTTTCATGTACTTAAGCAAAGAAATGTTCGAGAAATGGAGACGCGGAGAGGTCGGAATAAAAGGCGGCGGCTATCCTGTCTGTGATCTTAGGGATGATGATTTCACGACCACGAAGGAAAGACCGGACACCGTGTACGATCCTCTGACGAATGAACGTCCCGACGAGGATTGGTTCGGTGAGTATTTGGACCCGATAGATGACCCGGTGGTAAGGGCAGATCTGTTGCATGTTCTGCGCAGATATTTCCTTGGCAAAAAACACTACATAGAAAATTCCGAAACATGGGACGGCTCATACATTTCCATGCTGATGATATTCATGAGACACCACGGGGAAACTGTTCAAAGAAAGCATGCAAATAAGAAATACGTGGACCCGGAAGAATGGGGGCCGCCGTATGATGAGGTGCTTGCTACATTCCGTAATGCCCTGTGCGAGATCGAAGAATGGGAAGACATCAACGATGAAAAAAATGCAAAGTTCCGTAAGATCGTAAATGACCTCCGGGAGAAAGAAGAGATAACCGAAAAAGATCTCTCGGAACTCTGGAGCGTTATGTTCTCCGAAATGGACAAATACGGGATAAAGGACAAAAAATTCAGAGCGTTCTGCGACGCATTCGACGATATAGAATACTACGATGTCGTATATCAAAATGCACACATAGATGTAACAGACAGTGGGAAGAATGTCCGAATACACATCTGGGGAAGAGATGACGGATAGCGGTCCATTTGGCGGAAGATAATAATCGGGGGTATAAAAATGGGTCATTGGGCGGATACAGAGATAATAAACATCAGCAAGGGCACGTTCGAGGCCTGGAGAAGAGGAGAAAAACGGATAAAGGAATTCAGTTCCTGCAGTTATGGCAGGACATATCTCGAAGAAGACTTTGTCACCAACGAAAAGATATGCAAAGACGTGATAAAGGGTTCCAGATCTCTTGAATATCCTGATTCAGAACATGTGCGCAAACACATAGATATAGTGAATAACTCTGAGATCAAGAGGGATCTGCTTTATGTCGCCCGCAAGTACAAACCCGCAGAGAGATGGCGTGACCGGGGTGCCGTGGGCTTGGACGGCTCATACGTGTTCTTTCTGCAGTACTACTTGCAGTTGTCCGATTTCGGCATACCGAGAAAATACGTGAGAGAGGAATATGTGGACCCGGAAGAATGGGAATTCATGAAGGACGCCGACGAATATGCCATCGTGAGACAGAACCCGTATATGAGGGTCGAGGACGACGGTGAGAATATCAAAATAACAATGTGGGGAGATTGAGATGAGAATGACGGTCAGAGCATCGGTGTTCGAGACGAACAGCTCCGCAACGCACTATTTCATATACGCAAGCAAAGAAACGTTCGAAGCGTGGAAACGCGGAGAAAAGATGCTGGAAATGTACGGATTCTTTGATCGGGAGTACTATGAGCACGATTTCGTGGATGCGCGGAAATGCAGAAAGAAGAAGGCCGCTGACGCGCCCGAGTGGGAATACGGCACATACGAAGGCGTTATGAAATTCCTTTCGGAGCTTGTAGGGGCCGGCATCTTCAAAGGAGAGGCGAACAGCAAATATGTAAGACCGGAAGAGCTGGAACGCGATGGCGACTTCGTGTATCAGCGCCATTACCTGGAAGTGGAGGACGACGGGAAGAATGTCACCGTGCGCGCATGGGGCATGCATTGAGGGACGAAAGAGGCTACAGATGCGCACATCTGCCGCGGACACGGACAAACGATAAATAAAAAAGACATGTTCAGCGTAGTGTAACAGTCAGCATAAGAGACTGTGGATCTCTTGGAGCGGGTGCAACTCCCGCCGCTGAACCCATTCATATCGAGACGATGAAAAAGAAGAGGAGATGAAAATGACATACAAGGTCAGAACGATATACGACGACGGTTTCAAGAGCGTGAAAGAGTTCGGCGAGCTCGGCGAGGCGAAGAGCTTCTTCCTGAACGTGGACGTTCAGGATATAGAATCATGCTTCCTGTGCGAACTCGCCGAGGGAACATGGACCGAAGTGGCACGCAAAGAGCCCAGGAAAAAGAAACCGGAGAAGGAAGCGGAAAAAGAAGAATGAAAAAAGAAGTTCGGGCGTCTACTTCAAACGGTGCGTCGGATTGGGGCGGCCGGGTGAGAAGCAGTCGTCGAACTTCATCTTATAATCTATTTTCTTTGCGCCCATCACTTTTTTTACCGTCTCTCTTATTGAGTTGCGGAGCGCGTCCGGTTCCGACACGATGCGGGCGTTGAAGTTCAGCTGCGACTCGCCCTTTCCGAATCTCGAGCCGTGGACACCGCCTACCGTGAACTCGTTGCCTATTAACGATATTTTGGTGTGCGACGACCCGCTCGTCAGCGCGATCTTTGCGTGCGCTATGTCTTTGGCTGAATACTTTCCCGCGAGATCCCTGAGCATCGCCATTGAAAGATCATATGCATCATATTCCGGCGAATCGAAAAGGAACACGCCGTTGTACCATCCGAGTTCCGCCTCGGCATCCGCGTACTTATCGTAATCAACGTCCACCGGCTTCCGGCCGGTGACCTTGTCCGATGTTATTATCTTCATGATGTCGCCGAACCCTTCGCCGCTTACCGCCGAATATTTTATGATGACGGCGTCGGGGTTCATCCCCTTCAGCTTAGTTATGAGCGATGAGACGTCATCCTCACCGAGCAGATCGGTCTTCGTCAATACCAATACTTCAGCCTCCTCCGCCTGATGGCTTCTCAGGTATCCGCCCAGCGTGTCCTTGTCGAAGGCGTTGTCCCTGAGCTTCGGGCCGTCTATCAGAACGACGAGCGGCGCCGTCGAGAACGTCTCGCCGTAATATTTTTTAAGAGGCAGCGCAACAGTTGCTATGAGGTCCGTACAGCTTCCGACCGGTTCCGCTATTATGTACTCCGGCCTGACACTGCTGATAAGGCGCTCGGCGTTCTCTATCAGCTTCGGGAAATTGCAGCAGAAGCACCCTCCCGGAACCTCTTCGACGTCGATCCCCCTTACTCTTATGAACTCGGTGTCCACGAGCAATTGTCCCTGGTCGTTCGTTATTATTCCTATCGGTCTTTTCTCCGATATTATCTTTTGAGCGATCTTGTTTATCAGCGTCGTCTTCCCCGCTCCGAGGAATCCGCCTATCAGTACCATGCGCGTCTTTCCGGCCATGGACGATACATTGATTACACGTATTTAATCTGTTTGTAATTTAATTGAGTTAAAACTAAAACGGTTAAATATTTGGTCGTGCATTACTCGGCATGAATGAATCCTGCATATCATCAAGGGGTCTCATCGCAGAGTTCCTCGGAACCATGGGCTTAATAATCGTTGCCATAGGCTCAATCATATTGCCTCAGATGGTCTGGGGAAGCGTCCTGCCTTACGAGTTCGTGCTTATAAATGCGATAGCCGTCGGTTTTGTGCTCTTTGCGCTCATCGAGACGTTCGGTCCTCTTTCGGGCGCTCACTTCAATCCTGCCGTGACGTTAGCGCTCACGGTCTCGGGAGAATGCTCCCCGAAGAAGGCGGGCTGTTACATAACGGCGCAGCTGATCGGCGCGCTTGTCGGCGTGCTGCTCGTTAACGTGTTCTTTTACGACACCGTGCAGGGACTGCTCTTTGTCAGTGATGTCGACAGAAGCAGCATCTATCTCATCGTGTCAGAGTTCTTCTGTGCGTTCATGCTCGTCGCCGTGATATTCGGATGTGTGCGCGGCGGATCTTCGCGAACGCCTATGGTGGTCGGCCTGTTCGTGGGCGGAATGATCATAACGACGTCGAGCACAATGTTCGCGAACCCTGCCGTTGACATTGCGAGGATATTCACCAACGCCGCGTGCGGCATCGCGCCCGTGTCGGCGCTGTGGTTCATGATCGCGAACATCGCCGGCGGTATAGCCGCGGCGATACTCTTCGGATGGCTCTATCCGAAGAAGCTGAAGGAAGGGGAAAAATGCGACGCGTTCGACTGCAGCGCCAAAGAAGGCGGGTGCGGATGCGAGAAGTGCGGATGAGACGCCGACATAAAGCAGGGGGCACCGGCGGCCCGGCCGCCGGTCAGGCGCCCGCGCCCCTTGCCGTTCTGTAAAAGAACATCACGTATCTTACGAGAACGTAAACGACCAATATCGCCGCGATCGCCACCGTCGTCTGCTGAAGGACGGCGAGCAAACCGTCCGACGGTATATCGTAATAGTTGCCCAGTCTGAAAAAGGACACGGCGCTTATAACGAACGGGAAAGTGAGGCACGAATAACTGGGATAGAACTTCGTTCCGAGCATCGCGGGCAGATAACAGATGACCGCGGCGTAACTTATAACGCCGAGCACCGCCAGTATCATCAGAATTATCTCCGGCGGCGCATCGAACGCGGACAGGCATCCGACGACGCAGAGGTTCACGGGAGCGGCGAATATCGCTATGCTCGGGAGCAGCGGTTCCGGCATTCCTTTCCTGAAGACACGGTATGCGGTCAGCGGCATCATTATGAGATATCCTGCGAGACCTGCCCAGAACAATATTTTTCCGAGGTCCTCCATGCCGAACGCCGGTGATGTGACGCTTGCGACGACATAACCGACGAAGATTATGATCCAGCCCGGGAACACCTTCTCAAGACTGAAATTGAATAAGAATCTCTTTACGAAGAAGAACATTATCACAAAGCTCGCGATCATCGCAAGGAACCATATCGCCTCCGCGATGTCCCCCGCGATACCGCCGGCAGTTCCTTTGACGTACGCGGACATGAGCATCAGCGTCATCGTGTACGTCGGCAGCACACTGAACGCCGCCGGGTTCTCAATATCCTTGAGGACACCGCGGCGGTCGGTGAGCATCCTGACCGTGAACAGCATCACAAGAACGAACGAAAGCAGCATGAATATGTTCATCGAGTAAATATCATAATTGGCGGAAAGGAATGTATCGAGACACGCGAGGCCGAGGGAAAGGCCGCATACCGGCACCGGGACCTTCGATATGAACTCTCTGACCCTCATGTTATCCTCTTCACGCTGACACGTTTGAACTGCTTCAGCGGATATAAACCAATGTGCTCATCGCGGCGTGACGTAAGTCATTTTCTTACGGACCTCAGCGCCTTCGGTAACGCATCCAGAAGGATATTCACTTCATCCTCTGTCGTATACCGCGACAGTGATATCCGAAGCGATGACAGCGCCTCCTGCGCCGATCTTCCTATCGCCGTCATGACATGCGACGGTTCTGTGCTTCCCGCGGAGCATGCGGACGCCGCCGATGCGTAAACGCCCATTTTGCTCAGCGCTAGCACAATGTCGTTCCCTTTAACTCCGCTGAACCCGAAATGCGCATTGCTGCACAGCCTGTTCCTGACCGGACCGTTAAGGTACGAACCTTTTATCGAGAGAATTTCGTTTATGATCTTATCGCGCATCTTCGCCATTCTTTTTACGTCGTCATCCATCGTGAGCATCACCAGCTCCGCTGCCTTGCCGATGCCGGCGATACCCGGCACGTTCTCTGTCGATGATCTCAGACCGTGCTCCTGGCCGCCTCCGAGAATCATCGGCGTCAGTTCGACGCCGCTCCTCACGTACAATGCGCCTGTGCCCTTCGGGCCGTGTATCTTGTGCCCGGACACAGACATCATGTCTATGCCGTCGCGCTTCACGTCAATGTCCGTCTTGGTGAACGCCTGCACCGCGTCCGTGTGAAACAGCGCACCGTTCTCGTGAGCGATCTTCGCCAGTTCCGCTATCGGCTGTATCGTCCCTATCACGTTGTTCGCCGCCATCACGGAAACAAGCGCCGTGTCCCCGTCTGCCGCATTCGAGATGCCGTCCGTGTCAACGTACCCTTCCCCGTCCACCGGTATAACCGTAATATCATAGCCCATCTCCCGCAGACGCCCGCACGCTTCCAGAACGGCGGAATGCTCAACAGCCGACGTTATCACCTTCTTCTTTCCCGAACGTATCACGGCGCCCATGACCGCCAGGTTATCTGACTCTGTGCCTCCCGACGTGAAAATTATTTCGGACGGTCTGCAGCCCATCGCCGAGGCCGTTCTCTTTCTTGCAACGGATATCGCTTTTGCGGCCGCGTCGCCCATAGAATGGATGCTGGCCGGGTTTCCGTAGACGGCTGTGAAGAACGGTAACATCTCTTCGATGACCTCATTTGCGACCGCCGTGGTGCTGCCGTTGTCGAAGTACGCCGCTGCGCTCATATCGTGACGGTATGTCCGCGCGGGTATATCAACGGCGCGCATTCTTTACAAATCTTTGAAAACCTAAATATAGTCTCGTCCTCTTTAGGGTGAAACGATAGGTGGCC
>JGI24702J35022_10001325_pt1 | contig 15379 bp, 6 predicted proteins | sample TergutTh196P4_FD_35022 | JGI IMG/M metagenome (IMG submission 35022)
CAAGGTGCACAAATGAGCCCATCTTCCGTAAACGGAGGAGTGAAACGTTGGTGTCCTAATTTGATAACCGGCATATCACGTTCCAGATGGCTCCATGTAGAAAAGCGCCATTTGGTACCATCGAGAATAAAGTCATCGTGCACGATCAGACTGTCTGCCTGAATATGAAGCAACTGATTTGGTTTAGCACCTGCGCCTTGATTCGTATTCATTTCTAATACGCCATAAACCTCTACTGTCGGTCCACCGATATAAGCCTTCGAATTTTCAGGACGGATAAGTGCATCGTGATGGAACGTTACGCGAGCCACCTGATGCAGGAATGCACGCCCACACTCATCAAGCGGACAAGGTGGCGGGCATCCGTCAATAGGATCAAACGAATTGATACCCCAATTACTCTTATTCGCTTGCGACTTGATATACAAACCATAACCGGCAACGTTCTCACCATGCAACTTACCATCAGTAGCAGGTGCATTTGGTGCCGGATTAGTTGGTGCCTGAGGCACAGGATCCATTCCTCTATTGGTTGAACCTCCGGTATAAACCATTTTCGTGTAGATATCAATCAGGTCGGAAGCTACAATACCGACACCGCCTGATGTACTCCCTGTATAGTCAAGAATCATTGGACCGGCGTGGTTAACTAAAGTATCCGAATTGCAATGAAAGAAATTAGTTCCGCAAGGATATGGAGTGTCATCGCTCAGGAACGGGTCTCTCCATGTCCCCTGATTTTTCAGTCCGCCGTATTGCAGTTTGATATTGTTATCTGCTCCAAAAAAGACACTTCCGGCATTATTACCCGGGAAATCCACGAAGTTAAAATCTTGAATGTAAACATTATTGCTTTCTTCATCGCAAAAACAAGCAATTTTCGACTTATCAGCAATACCATTATCGGCAAGGAATACAACGCCCTTAAATGGATTAAGATATTCAATATCAGTTTTATCGCGCAAATCGATATCACCATTGCGGGTACGGAAGAAAGCATTTCCATCGTTAGACTGGAAGTCTAAGAAAGTCCCACGGTTGATAATGATATTCCCTTGTGAGCCTGCATCGAGCAGTAAATGACCGCCATTGGCATTGTAGATCAATGTCTTTGTACTGGCTGTAGATAAAGTACCCGGATTGGCAAGCACTCCGGCAAAATCATCCCAACTTCCATCTATTCCACAACGGCCTAAACCGCCGATAATACCGGCATGTTCATAATCCTGCATTGAACTTCCTGCTTCATCATTACGTTGATGCAAGAGATTAGTAGTTGTACAAACATACTGAAGCGATAATGGGATCATGATATTGGTAGGATAAGTCCCATCTTGAATCATTGAAGCATTTATATGGGTGAAATAAATATTTCCACCGCCCAATGGCGCAGACGAACCAGATGTACCTATATCATCATATCCGGCTTTAATATTTAACTCACCTGCATTAGCAGGATCCGTAATTTGGTAAGTGAACTCATCATCAGCATCTTTGCTGTATCCTAAATAGATATCACCTTTTCTGGAAATTATACTGGTGAAGTCGCTTTTCTCGCTATTACTAATATATTCGAAATTTGCAGTGCGTATATTATTGGCAGCAACAAAATTAGTTTCTGTATTATCTGCTGAATCTACCGTACGAGTAATAGTGGCATCATCATTCAAATAGATATTTCCACGACTACTGTTTCTGTTTCCAGGAGTATTTGGGCAATTGAAACCTGGGGTTCCTGTCAAAGAACGGTCTTCTGCCCAGAATGCAATTAAACCACTACCAATCCCATTTATCCAATCACTCACAATATCTACTTTTTGGGTAATAATGTTACCTCCATCAGATAAAACGTAAATATTATTTCCCATACCGGAGGTTGAAGCATCAAATTCCGCATCTTCAAGTAGCTCAACATTACTAAGCGCTTGAAGCCGGAATGCTCCACTTCCAGTTGCATCATCAAATGCATCTTTAATTGTAGCCATAGATCCTGCATCGAAAATAATCTTGGCATCACAGAAATTCTGTCCGTTATTCCCATAATTCAAAATGGATAAATCCTCATTGGCATCAAGATACAAATTAGGCATACCTCCATATGTTGTTCCAAAATTCATGGGGAAATTACTGGGAACAACACATTCTATGTTTTTCAGTATTCCTCCTGAATAAATATAGAAATATTTTTTGCCATCTGTTAATGAGCCAATCTCAATAACACCCCTATTATCGTCTCCTCCAAATTGAGTTTTATCGAAAGTCCCCATAAAATTCCCTGTCGCAGTTGTATGGATGTTAGCATTATTGGTTGTCCAAATGTAGTCAAGATTCACACCAAATATACTTGCTTCAGCATTAACGGGAGGAGCAGAGATGGAAGTTATTGTTCCTGTACTTAACGATCCATTATAACTGATAAGCGGGTAATTACCAAACGGATGAGGGCTTGTTTGATCCGTATACAAGAAGATATGATCGTAAGCATCTGGAAAATCATCCTGTTTATAGTAATATTCAGAAGATGTCTCGTCATGCATCATATTTAATTTGTCGTAATCACCTCCTACTCTCAATGTAAAACGTCCGTCTGTTTCGATTGGAAGTATCAGAATGGCATCAGTTTTATCGTCAGGGTCTCCTGCTGCGTAAGAAGTTGTATTATAGGAGGAAATTGAACCGGAGCTACTCGTATTATCTGCAACATTTCCCAGCACACACACCAATGCATTGGGTATTAGCGCAATTGCACCATCTACTAATGTCTGTCCATGCTCAAGCCCAGAATCCCAGCCAACGTCAAAACCAAAAGCTGATGATTGTCCTGAGTCGCATGTCGTAAGGTTGCCCAAAAGTACACTTCTGTCTAATATAACTGTATTTGATTCATACATCCATTTAATATCATTTACAATAAAATTACTAAAGAAATGTCCTCCTTCATCAATATATATGGTAGTCGGACGCTTGTAATTGTTTAAATAAACAGCAGATTGATTGAGTGCTCCTGGGTTGTTTGGGTTTATATCTCCTTTAACATTATTTGGGTCAAGGCTTGAGATTAATGCTGACTGAGTAGCCATAGCCAAACCCGACTTCATCTCTAATCCGTTAAACTGAACCAAGGGGATTTCGTCATCCATTGGCAAGTGGAATGTTGTTGCTGCAATATCGTCGTAATATTGAATAGGATATATCTTCTGGTACACATCATCAATTGTAGAAGTATATATATCTAGCGGATTTGGAGTGGGTTCAACATTATAAGACAATTTCCAATTTTCATCTATATGTGTCCATACTCGGATATTTGTTGTCGTACCAGATGTTGTATTATCCGTTCGAAAAAGAGGATTATTACACGGTGCAAGGGTACCCCATGCAGCGACCGTAAAAGAAGCAGTGTTAAACTTATTAAAAGAAAATTCCACCAATTGATGAGTGGTCGTATTTATAGAAGATGCGTCTTCGTATCCAAAAGCAGTGGCTACTTCGTATCGATTTACAATTAAATGTTGAATCAAATCGTAAATAGTTTCTTTTTGAGCAGTTGTCCATGTTGAAATAGACCCGGTTGGATACGTAATACCGGAAAGGCCTGACTGAGCAACACCATTATAAGTTGCAGTAGTGGCTGTTTCAGGACCACCGGGAAACATTCTATGAGTGGCGTTAGTTGTCGGAATTGGGTGATCAATTATCGAGATCCATCCCATTGCAAATCCATTACCCGTATAGGCACGTATTACAACATTTTCCTCTGTTCCTCCCAATTGAATATCTGAAACTGGTGAATCCTCCAACTGATTATTAAAGGCAGCATAAGGAAATGTTGCTTCATCTGTTCTTGTTGGATAAGGTGAAAATACTAACGGAGGATTAACAACGAACTGGGCGGTGTGAGCCCCAGCTGTTATCTTTGATGATTCACCTGCGCCAAAAGCATTGTTTACATTCTTTTGAGGTGAAGTAGCAGAGTGAGGTTGCAGGAAAGTTTGCCCCCACAAACTATCGCTTCCGCTGCATAAAACGGCCAGCGATACAATGAATAACATAAATTTCTTCCTCATAAATTGTGATTTTTTTAGATTTGTACTTATAATATTTTAGTTTATTATTGAATTTTCCGTAGTCGTTGAATATTGTCTATTTTTTTTGGGTACAAAGAAAAGAAAAAAAAACCAAATAACAACAACAAATCTCATTTTTTTCTATTTTTTTTTTCTTTTGTCAATTATTACGTAAATAATGTGTCGATATTCAGTCATTGCAGACATAATTTCCCGAATTGTTTATATCTTGCATTATTTCGTGAAAATGATGGCCATGCGATTCAGGATCTTCGCACGGTTCGAGAAAAATTGACATCACTTTCCAGTTTTTCTCTGTAGCTATATATTCGCGACAACCATCTGTTCCGGGCAAGGATATTTCACCGTATTTTAAAAATATAATACCTGGTTCAGTATCATGGGAGGGAAGTTGCCTGAACAGGTTATCTATCTCGCAAGCAGCAAATTTGTTTCCCTCTAATAAAACATGCTTTAAAGATCGGTTATTAGTAGAAATATCCAACTCACTCAAATGATTATGCCTGCAATCTAATACACTTAATAACTCTAAATTGGCTAAACATAAATTCTCCAGCCTGTTTTCGGAACAATCCAGATTTTCAATTGAATCATTGAAAGATAAATCCAGTTCGTTCAAATTAGTTCCTCTACATATTAATTCTTTCAACTTTTTGTTGCTTGATAAACAAATTGTTTCCAACGGATTCATTCCGCAATCTAATTTGGTCAAATATTTATTCGCTTTCAAATTAAGCGTCGTAAGATTCATGTTACTACAGTTTAAAACATTCAGCAATTTGTTTTTGGAAAGATTTAGAGCTGATAATTGAGGCATATCCCTACAATCTAAAGATTCTAATTTGATGTTCTTGGATAGTTTCAAATCCACTAAAGGTGTGTTGCTGCATTGTAAACTGATTAGATGCGTGTTTTTTGACACATTCAAGGTCTTCAAATTATTACCACCACAAGCCAAATACGTGAGTTTTTTGTTTTTCGATACGTCCAATGCGTTCAGTTGGTTATTATTGCACGATAAAAAATCCAATGATTTGTTTTTTGAAACGTTTAATTGTTTTAACTCATTGCCGTCGCAAAGCAAATCGGTCAATTCCGTGTTTTGCGAAATATCCAAAGATGTTAGCCCTCCGGATCGACAACTCATCCGTTTTATTTTTCCCTCAATAATAATCGTTTGATTGGTTATTACATATCCCCAGATTGCCTTTACTGCTCCATGAATCACAATACTTTTTGTTTCAATTGAATCTGACGAAAATTGTAAATTTATTGCAGTGCCGACATCTCTATTCGTTTGCATAGTAATACGAGGAATCTGCGAGAAAACGTTATGTGGGAAAAATAAACCGGTCAGTAATATAAGACCCAAAGATATTAAGAAATAAAAACGGAAGAAGAGGGTTAGTTGTTTCATGTTTTTTTGCTTTTTTGCGACAAAGATATAAAAAATATGGATTAGCGTGTTGTTTTGTTCGTAATTTATTTGCTGTTTTGACTCTCTTTCATTTTCTCCCCTAAATTGGTATAAAAATTGGCGGTATTGTAGTTGCCAAGTTCTTTATAAATAGTCCCCAGATTTATATAAGTGGTATAGTCATCTGTCCCTAATTCGATAGCTCTCAATAAATATTGGAGAGCATTAGAGTAATCACCCGAAATTGCAAAAGCCACTCCTGTATATTCATAGAACTTAGCTGTTTTGAGGAAATCTATTGAAAGCGCCTTTTTATAATTTTCCAAAGCCAATTCGTTATTATTAAGGTATTTTCCGAAAAGTATTCCCTTCAAGTAGAATGCTTCACCAATATCATCTTGTGCCTTCAACAACTCATCGCAAGATATTAAAATTTCTTCGGGAGTTGACAGCGTTGTTTTTTCGTCTAATAAGGTATCCGTCGAAGTCAAAATATGTATGATTGATTTCATCATTTTTTCTTTATTAATTGACCGCTTATGTTGAAGCAACAACGCATAACAATGTAACGCTTGAGCAACATCTGTGTCACAAAAAAAATAGAGAATACCAAGCTGTTCAATAGCATCCATATTTTGCGGGTACAATTGTAAGCTACGAAGTAGTAATTTTAAGGCTTCATTACTATACTCGCTCTTATGAAGGTCTTTATTTTCATTTTCAAGGTTAATTGCTTTCAATAGAAATTGGCTACCTGCTAAGAAATTTCCTTTTACTGAGTTTTTCGATATTTTTACGTCTGTTGTCAATAAAGTGAAATTATCTTTCCATGCCCTGTTTCTGCTTAATGTTTTAAATGAATAGAGGCAAAGAATCAAACCCACGACTGTGACTAAAATCCTAACTGTGTTTGTTCTCCTGTTAGAGATAAACTTTTCTACAAGTATCGGCACATACCGGTATATCATCCAACCGATAAAAACGACGAATCCGATGGAAGAAAAAAACACAAAGCGTTCGCCCATAAATACACCTATCGGGAAAAAGAGATTCGAAACAACCGAAAGCGGTAACAAATATAACCATATTGACCATGAAAACAAGTCTCTTTTTTTTGCCATTCCGTATACAGCATATATGCCCATACCCCAATAAAGCAATAAAGATATGATGACTAACGGATTCATCAATTTCACAATTTCGATATGGAAAGGATAGTAGTCGTAAGTCAGCGGATGTGGGAAAAGAAGCAGTTTTAAATACAAAAGTAACGTGAAGAAACAAGTTGCAATTGTTTCGCCTCTTGTTGCATTTATAAATGGATTGTTCATCAATTCAGGAACAATTTCCGATTTATCGACAAATCCAATAATATTTGCTCGAATAATTAAAAAAACAACAGAGACAACTACAAGGGGAACAAGCGATATACCTACTTGTTTTACATTTTTATATTTAAAATAATATATTGATAGAGGGATTATCGCAAGAAAAGTAATAGAATTTTCTTTGGACAAAAGTCCAAGAAATAAGCTAATTCCTGACAAAAGCAAATTATATAATTTATTGTCATCTATATATTTGATTGTAAACCATAAAGCACTTAATGAACCAAGCAAGGCCATTATTTCATCGCGACCCTTGATATTAGCCACTACTTCTGTATGTATTGGATGAGCCAAAAACAACAATGTTGCTAAAAAGGGAAAAGTCAGATACCACTTTTTATTGTGAGTGGGAGGGATCAATTTTCGTAGAATCAAAAACAACAAACAGGATGTAATCAAATAGAGTAAAATATTATCCAAATGGCTGATAAAAGCATTTCCTGAAAACCTCCTACCGCTTTCAATACTAAATCCTTGTTTACCGAAAAATTCCACTTCCAAGGCAAAAGTAACCAATGACAGTGGACGGTATCTGCCTCCTGTCAAGATATTTTTCGCTCTTTCATCAATTACTATCGATGACTCAAAAAGTACTTGCCAGTATCCTTCAAAAGTATCATATTTTATAATTGATGGAATGCCCTTGATTCCTTGCTGAGTAAATTTATTTGCTTGGATGACAACCACATCATCCAACACAAAAGAATGATTTAGTGTGTTGCTATACAGTATAAATGCAAAAATCGCAAATACAAGATACGGTTTCCATTTGTCCTTGATTTTGATTCCTTTCATATTTTCTTTATTTTTGTTGCCGTTTTTGTTTTTACCGATCGCTGCAAAGGTAATACTTTTAATGAGAATATATTGATTTTTTGCATATCTTTGACCCGTATTTCGACAACTGCAATAACCATCAAAAAATACGAATATAAATGATAAATCAGGAATACGAAAATGGACATCCAAACAACCCTGTAATAAATAGTCTTAACGGAACGAATGGCTTTTTCATATTATTGGGTTTGCTGTGTGTGTTGATGTTTTTGGTTTTCCACGATTTTATATTTTTGAACAAAGTCTTCTTATTCAAGGATATTGCAAGCGATTCAGTGAATGCCAACTATCCGCAATTATTTCATATTGCAGATTATTTCCAACAGTTGGGAGGTATTCCCCGCTGGAGTTTCCATCAGGGAATGGGACAAAATTATTTGGGTTATCTTACTGCCGATCCTTTTGATATAGCGCTCTATTTCACCACCCCATCCAACATTGTATATATGATTGGGTATATGGAAATTTTAAAGTTGCTAACTGCTGGCATCTTTTTTTACTTATTCCTCTTGGAAATCAAACTCACTCCCTTCACTGCGATTGTGGGCGCTGTTTGTTTTGCCTTTTGTGGTTTCGCAATCGTGGGAAGCGCTTGGCGTATTTTTTCTTCTGAGCTTTATCAGACAGCCTTTTTATTATTTGCCATTGAAAATTTTTTACATAACAAATGGATTTATTTCCCTGTTGCCATTGCGTTAATTGGTGTTACGGTCACATTTAATCTGTTTATTTATGCTGTCGTTGCAGCTGTTTATGTTTTTGTTCGCTTGTTCAATCAACAGGCAAGCCGCAAAGTATTTGTCGAAACGTATGGAAAAATAATTGGTCTGTGTGTTTTAGGCGTTGGCATAAGCGCTTTTATTTCAGTCAATAAATCATTATTGATGTTCGACAGTCCGCGTGTAAGCGGCAGTTCATCGTACGTTGCCGATTTAATGAGTACGGGTATCTTTCACGCTGACGGATTGATGGATAACCTTACCAAGATAGGGCGCCTGTTTTCGAGCGATATGTTGGGAAGTGGTATTTATATCAGGGGAGTTGAAAATTATCTTGAAGCGCCCTTATTCTACGTTGGTTTATTTAGCCTTTTACTGTTCACCCAATTTTTCCCATTCCTGTCAAAGCGTCGAAAATGGATATTCGGGATAGTATTTCTCTGTACACTGGTGCCTTTTATTTTCCCGTTCTTCCGGTATACGCTGTGGTTGTTTTCCGGACAATATTATCGCGGCGTATCTTTTCTCTTCGGTTTGGTACTGTTGATGTATGCCCTGTTTTCGCTCAACCATCTCGACGCCACGAAAAAACTGAACTATCCCGTATTATTCGCTACGCTGGGTGTTATACTTGCGTTATTGTTTTTGCCGGATATGATGGGGCAGAAAGGTTTATTTCGATTTAAAATCCAACTGTTTTGTACGATATTCTTACTGTTATACACTTCCCTGATATGTTTATTCCCGGTCAGGCAACTGGCACATCGCATTAAACCCGTTCTCATCGGCTTTATTTTACTGGAATTAGCATTTATGGCACATATAACTATCAATCAACGAACTTACATCGCAGGATACAACAACGATGGAACGCCTGTATATGAAGACGCGATACTATCATACCGGGAAACTGCAAACAAAGAAGGGTACAATGATTATTCGATAGATGCGATTCAGTACATCAACAGTATGGACAATTCGTTCTACCGTATACAAAAAACATACAGTTCTGGTCCCACTATTTATAAGAGCCTAAACGACCCGTTAGTGCAACGGTTTTATGGAACGACCTCTTACTCATCGTTCAACCAGTCGAATTATGTGAAATTTTTATTAGCCACTGTTATTCCTGAAGGCAGCGATGAGTCGGCAACCCGTTGGCTCAGAGGTTTGGATGGCCGTCCGTTGTTGCAGATTTTTGGAAATGTACATTACACTTTATCAAAAACGCCAATGCCGGATCCCTTTATCGATTTAATAACGACAATTGGAGATGTGAATGTGTACAAAAATAAATTCCCGCTACCTTTCGGTTATACGTATTCCAACTATATGCTTCGTAGCGCTTTCGATACGTTGTCGTTTAAAGACAACGCCTTGCTGGAAGCCGTTATTATTGATGATTTGAAAGAGAAAATTTTTTCCGACGCCTTAAACAAACTCGAACAACCCATTGCGCCTGATCTGTACTATTTTACAGACCTTTCAAACGATATAAACAATCTAAGTCAGGAAGCGTTCAGCATGACTTTTTTCAGTCAAAACAACATAAAAGGTGAGATAACATTGAGTAACAGCAAATTACTTTTTTTTACAATTCCGTTTGATAAAGACTGGAAAGTGTATGTCAATGGGAAAAAGCGTTCGTTGGAATTGGTAAATATCGGATTTAGCGGTTTGTTGTTAGAGTCAGGGAGGCATGAAATAGAACTGCGGTTTGAACCGGTCGGTTATTATCCGGGCATGATTATTTCGTTGGTTTCGTTACTGATTACACTGTTGTTAATCGGTTGGTCTTACCGAAGGAATCAAATGTCTTGTTCCACCACCCATAACATGATTACCGGTTAATTAAATCCCATTTCTTTTTCACCTCAGCTTCTGTCAGCGGCGTTACAGTAACACAAATTTCATGGATATCGCCCACAAAATAACGCATTGAATGGGAATAATTTCCAATATGTAAGTTCATACCGGATGGCTTAAGGGTATTATTTAACAAAATATCGCCGAGCAAGTTTCCGTTGAGAAAAATCGTGGATGTTTGTTCGTGTATGGATATCGCTAAATAATTAATCCGGTTGAGATTGACCTCAAAAGAAGCAATTTGGTCTGCGACCGCAACTCCATACGTCGCCTGTTGATCGAAACAACACAAGGTGAACCCAGAATTATTATCCTGATTTCCGAGTAAAACGGCATACGGATACAGTTGTGGAGTCGGTCTAAAAATAACTTCAACCGTTATCTTATCATCTAACTGTATATCCTGATAGCCTTGCATATAACCCACTCGCTTAGTAAAGCCGGTTATATCGTCCGAAAAAATTTCGTGTACAATAGCGTGCTCATTCTCTAAAACTCCATTATAAGCAGCTCTTTCGGGGCGCTTTTTCATCAAGAACATTGACCCGTTTTGTTTTTCCACCTCGTAGGCTGCTGCCACACCCGCTACGATATCGGGTGCAAGAACAGAATTGAAGAAATAAGGTTCGATAAAAACCTGAAACGAAGAATCCCTGATAGTCTCTACATAAGAATTTAGTTCAGTTTTCAAAACGAGCTCTATAAATCCCGGATTGACGGCAGAACGATTTTTATTGGGAGGGAAATATAATCCCTGATACCAGTCGCTTGTGAAAACAAATATTTTTTCGTGAGGAGAGGTATTCGCTTTGATAAATTGTTGGTTACTCCTGATGTTTTCCTCTTCGGCATCTTGTTCTTTTTTTGCCATACTGTCGTCTGCAAATGTCGCTATCGCTTTTGCATTAAACAGCATTTCAAAACTTGCGATAGCCAATACAAAAACAATGACGGCAAAAATGATTCTATACGACAACAGTCGGCTTGTTTTGGCTGCAACCCACAAGTCGTCGCCCATAATAGCCAGCAACATCAAAGTGATTCCCAAAAACGGTAACAAATTCCAATTATGCGACCGCCCGACAAAGTACATAAACAATCCCGATCCAAGCGCGGACAACAGGAATACAGCGCTTGATTTCGGTGTGATGGTTTTATCGAACAACTTTGTCAGCGAATACACAAAACCGGCAACATATACGATTACCAATAGCATCCAGGGGTGTGGCATTGACATGGGCAACATACCGAATCCCAACGAACCAAACACAAAAATCATCCGAAACATTCCGATAAAATCAGGAAAAACGCCATAAAACAATTTAATCATGACTGCATAAACAACAAATGCCGACGCAAGGATGGACAAACTGCCGGAAATATGTTTGGAGATGTTAGCGCATGCAATTTTCTTTTCGGGCGTATAAAAATTCGTATATGCCAACAAAACCAACCAGGCGATGAAACTGACCATTCCTATTTCGGGATTCCATAAAACCAGAAAAGACAATACAATGTTTCCTGTAAAATACCATACTTTCGTGTGACGTATTATATAAAGCGCGGCAATCATCAAAAGCGTACTAAAAGTGATCCAGCGTATGGGAAACATGGCAAATACACTATCGAAAGGCATGATCAGCCGATAGAGAAAATAGGGATAAAACACAAGAGACAAACAGGCTAACAGCGAGAGAAATTTGTTTTTTGTAAATGTAAGCAGAAAGTGAGTTTGAAAAATAAAACACAAGCCCAACAGGATAGCCATGACAGTAGAGAATGAAAGAGGCGTTAAGCCGGTAAGCTGAAATATCGGATTTAATAATTGTGCATACAATCCATACGTATTTGATAATCCGTCCACAAGCATTGGAGAGCCTCCATAAACCTGAGTCGCTGAATAATAAACCGCATTAAAGTCATATTTGTTTTCGCTGGTATAAGGAAATTCAAAACTGTTTTTAGATACTATTAATACCAATAATAACCCTAATAAACACCATGTAGAGATCGAAAAAAACGTTTGAACGCATTTGTTGTTATCCCAATTCAACCGGTCGAAACATACAAAAAACAACGCTAAAAACAGCGGGAACACCACCAGCAAATAAACAAAAAAATAACATTTCAGAGACAGTTGATAAAAATCCCAATTGACAGTCGCAATGACATCAAACGCGCTTTGATGTGGCGAATAGTTTGGATTGGCTGCTGTGAAAGCGTAGTACACCAATACAGCTATACCCGAAACGCATATTATACTAATCAAGGCATCGAATTGAATAACCGCCCAAACATGCTCCATCATTTTTTTCTTACTTATCCAATAGAAAAACAGGATACTTGCCGGAATAAAAACCAATGCCAACTGGAAAAGCAATCTCTCCATGGGTTCGTGATTGCCGATATAGAAAGTGATTTTTGCTGCTTCCTCCTTTAGCGTTTCTATATCAGGCGTATATATCTTATATATAAACAACGCCACCAAAGTATATGAAACAATTGTAGCCAAAATCACAAACGTCCAACGAAGATATTCTTTTTTATATGACAAAGTAGGGGAGAGTTTGTTCATTGTTTGAGAATTATATTTCTGCGTTTTCATATTTCTGTTCCGACACAATAAAAACAGACTGTGCAAGCATTTTCAACACCGGAATTTTTTCCAAAATACGACCTGTAAAAATGATTGGCTTGATCAGCCATGAAGGAGTGTTGGGTAACAGAAAATCTTTGTATTCTATGTTGATGTTCGAATAATTGGCCTTTTGCAGTTGGCGTTCGATTTTACCTTTACGGAGCGCCATTTCATTGGATTCTAACTTTGCCCATTGACGCATCCTTTGGGTAGTATTAAAAATCAGGAAACAATACGGATTGTACAGGTTAGGTTCCAGGAAAATAATTTTCCCTTGCGGTTTGAGCAGTTTCTTCATATTTAACAACGCTTCATCCAACTGATTATACAAGTGATGCAAAATTCCATTCCCCACGATATAATCAAATTGAAGTCCGGCAAGCGCTTGGGGACGCATAAAATCCAACGCGATAAATTTCAGATTGGGATATTGATGTGTGTTCTGTGCCTCTTCTATAAAAGGCACACAAATATCAGTACCTGTGATTTGAGCGTTGGTTTTTGAGGCTAACAGCGCAGCAATTTCGCCTGTTCCGCTGCCAATTTCCAAAATATGAGTATCAGCGCTTACATTACTCATCTGAGAAAGCATGTAATCACATCTACGCTCGCTTCTAACTGTCATTGCTACCGAAGGCGCAAACGTTTGGTTATAACCTCTGTCATCTGTAATGTTTGTCATGATTTTTCATTTTTTGCAGTATGACAGTATAACCCAATGGGTCATTGATGGAACCAAATTTGAATAATAATTCCAAATGTCCTATCGCTATGAAAATCAACAATATTGGGAATAATATAACAACCAGGATTATTGAACATAAGGAATAAACAAGCGATGTCACGCTCTTTATTTTTAAAGAATTAGAGATCAATCCCATAAATACGACAATTATTTTAGCAACGATACTGTTAATATCAGTCCCGCGATTCAGGATGGTAATTTTACTGAAAGCGGCAAATAATCTGTTCAATTTAAAGGGCGTGTACCGGCAATAGTCGTATGGGATATAGTGTACCCTTGCCGACCAGGGAATGGTAATCACCGCATTACCTCCATTTTTTAACACCCTGTACATTTCGGCAATTATTTGCTGCGGATTTTCAATATGTTCCAACACCTCTGTTGAAATAATATGGTCAATACTTTCGTCGGGAAACGGTATATTTTCACCATCAAAGGGCATTATGTCGGGATTATGACAGTCAAAATTGTCAGCTGAAGTTATATCAATACCTGTGTAACTTGCTTGCGTATTATCAACCAAAAACCGAAATGGGCTATTACCACAACCAACATCTAAAATTTTACCTTTAAATTGCGGTATGATTTTCTTTAAATGTGTATAGATGGTGCGCATCTGAAAATCGACTGATAAACGGCAGTAAAATTTCAGCGTATTGATTATCCCAATAGGCGGTTGATGCCTTAAAGGTCTAAAAGTTTCTGTTACTTCCATTCTTCTGTTTGATTATCATCTTGTTGATTTCCTGTTCATCGATATATTCTTTCCCGTTAATAATCAATTTATTCCGGATATATTTCGGGCGGTTTTTGACTTCTTCCGTGATTTTGCCTATATAATCTCCGATCACGCTAAGGGAAATCAAAAGAATGCTGTTGATACCCAACATTAACATAATTACAGTCATAATCCCTCGCGCATTTTCGCCCGGCGGGTTGATAAAATAATTTACAAAATAATAAATCCCTAATAAAATGGTGATAAAAAACATAATCACACCGATGGTTTGGATATAATGTAACGGTTTCATACTGAACGAAAAAATGCCTTTCTTTGCCCACCGGATATTTGTAAACAGCGTGTTGGTACTTTGTCCGAAAAGTCGTTCGGGGCGCACGTAGGGAATACCTGTTTGCTTAAACCCCACCCATGCGCGAAGTCCGCGTAGGAAAATATCTTTTTCGGAAAATCGCAACAAATGACTAACTACTTTTTTATCGATCAGCGAGAAATCGCCGGCGTCGACAGGCACTTTCACATCAGAGAGTCTATGGAAAATACGGTAAAACAGTTTGTAAAAAAACTGCATATACCATTTTGCCTCACGCTTCACCCGCTGTCCGTACACAATATCATAACCCGCTTCCCATTGGGCAATAAAATCGGGGATAATTTCAGGAGGGTCTTGCCCATCGCCATCCATCAACACCACCGCATCGCCCGAGGCAACTTCCATCCCGCTGACAAACGCCGATTGAGATCCAAAATTACGCGAGTGCGAAATGCCTATTACGTGCCTGTCTATTTTACACAGTTCGCTGATCACTGCTTCGTCGTTCGCCGGACTGGCGTCATTGACAAAAACGATTTCGTAGTCGTAGCCTGTTTTCACAAACATATCCGTCAGCCGTTGGTGCATAACCGGAATAGCCTGATTGTCTCGGTAGCAAGCCATAATAG